>WNFE01006670.1_pt1 | contig 10222 bp, 5 predicted proteins | sample 5400451 | NCBI WGS metagenome assembly WNFE01 (sample SAMN13153344, study PRJNA577476) | soil metagenome | isolation source: 200 cm saprolite under Douglas fir tree site 2 hole 2 | place: USA:California | collected 2015-04-18 | reverse complement strand
AGCCGGTCGAGCGCGCTGGTGGCGTCGCGATTCAGGGAGTCCAGCTCGGCAATTCGCTTCCAGCAAAGCGCCGCGTTGGGCTTGCGACCCAGCGGTTGCTCGTAAAGGGCGGCGGCCTCTCGCCAGAGCACGATTTTCTGGGCCGGGTCGGCGATCAAGTCCGCCAACCTCTCCGACACCTCCGCCAGCAAGCTCCACTCTTCGCGGCCGCGATAGAGGCGCTGCAGGATTCGGAGCACCTCGGTGTTTTTTGGATCGAGCGTCAGCGCTTTGTTGAGCTGGGTGATCGTGCCGGCCGGATTGTTGAGTCTTTTCTCGTAAAGCTCCGCCAGCTCGCGGTGAATCGCGAACCGAGCCGGCCCGACATCGCTCTCCAGGAGCTCCTCGAGGATCTCCGCGAAGGTATCCAGCGCGTTGGCGTCCTGCGCTGCCTGGCGAGCAACATTGCGCAAGGCGGCATCCCCAGGCGAAAGGCGGAGCGCTCGTATCAAATCGCCAAAAGCCAGGTCAGGCTGCCGCAGCTGGTGCAAATGGATGTAGGCCGCGCGCTTGAGCGAAAGCAGGCGCTCCAGGCTGTCCTTGGCGGAGGTGGCGATCACTTCCAGCGCACCGACCAGCTTGCGATGATCCTTGGCCCACTCGTACGCGGGCAGGAGAGCCCGGGCCGCCTCCTCCCGATAGGAAGGATCGCCGAGCAGGCCCTCCAGCTCGGAGATCGCGGTTGGGTCAAACGGGCGCTGGTGCAGAAGCTCGACGGACCTCTTGATCGCCTCAGCGCGGCTTTTGGCCGAGGCGGCGACCAGCCGGGATCGTTTCTGATTCAGCTCGGCGATCAGCTTCTTGTCCTTGGCACTCTCGGCCAATTCGATCTGCCGGGCGAGCACCAGCGAAAGGGCGTCGACCTGACCACTCTCCTCCAGCAGTTGAGCCACTCGGGGCAGGTGCTCCACCTCGGCGGCTCCCGCCTTGATCGCGTTCTGAAGCGCTTCCGCGGCTTCTTTGGGCTTCGAGAGCTGCTGTTGCAGCTCGGCGAATCGGACATACAGCCCGGCCTTCTCTCCGTTCTCCGCCACCAGAATGCGCCTGCGAAGCACCTGATCCGCTTCCGCGATTCGTTGAGCCTGCAGATGTAGCTCGAGCAGGCGATCGAGAATTTCCGGATCGTCGGGCGAATGGAGCAGCGCCGATTGGAACATCAAGGAGGCATCCTCGACCGCCCCACGCTCCAGCGAAAGCTGCGCGGCCTCGCGCAAGAGCGTGACCGCGAGCTTCGAGTCCGGTACCCGCTCGGCGAGCTGGGCCAAGAGTTTCGCCAGCTCACGCTCGGAGCCAGCCGCCTTTGCAAGCCGCGTCGCTTCGGCCCGCAAGCTCTGGTTCGAGGGATTCGCCGATATGCCCTGCATCGCGGAATGCAGATCTCCCGAGCGTTGGCTGGTGGCGGCGGGGGTTGGATCTGGGCTCGCGGTGCGCGGTTGCTTGGATGGCGCTTTACTCACCGTCGAAAGCGCGGCGTTTGCTTCCGAATCATTCGGCGTCCGCTTGACCACCTCGCGCCAAGCGGCGAGCGCCTCTTCCGAACGACCATCCAAATCGTCGAGCAGCGTTGCGAGCGAGCGCCACAGCTCGAGCGCGTCTCCTGCGGCGAGCTCCGCTGCGTGGCGTAACGCCACCGCCAGCTCCCATTCGGTATGGCTGGCTTTCGCGTGCGCGGTCAACACCGCGACCAGATTCGGCGGCCGTGCCGGCTCGCGCAGAAGCCTTTTTAGAATCCCGAATGCCCGCCGATGATCTCGGTGCTTGGCGAACGCATCGACCACCTCACCGATGAAGACCCGGCGAGTGATCGTCGATACCGAAGCGCGCAGCGCGCAGGTCAGCACCGACTCGAGGGGCTCGAGCTCTTGAGACTGGAGGAACAATTCCGCGAGTTGAAACGCGGCTTGGGTATTGAACGGATCGACCTGTAGGATCGCTTCGAGATGGCGGCGTGCGGCTGCCACATCCTGAACTTGAAAAATGTAGAGGTCCGCCAGCCGGAGCCGCAGCGCCACCTCGGCCGATCGGTCGCGCAGCGAATCCAGATGCTTCTCCAGTAGCTTGAGGGCGGAGTTGGTCCGATTCGCTTCGATCATCAGTTCTGCCGCGAGCCCGACCGCCTCGGCCCGACCGGGATCCAACCCCGCTGCTTTTTCAAAGGCCCCAAGGGCCCCGACCTGATCCTGCAACTTCGTGAGCTTCCAAACCCCGAGCCGGATCCAGAGATCCACCTTCGCGCTCGAGTCCTTGGTCTGAACCGCCATCTTCTCGATCGCGGAAGCGGCGCTGGCCAAGTCGCCGCTCTTGGTGGCGATCAGCTCGAGCAACCAGAGCGCCTCCGGCATTGCCGGCCAGAGGGAGAAGCAGCGATCCAGCGCCTCCTGGATCTTGGGAGCCGCGTCCGGCTGCTGGTCGGCGAATAGCTTGGCCACCAAGAGCGAAAGGCGCGCTGCGTTCTTCGGATCTCGCTCCTCGAGCGATGCCGTGCGCAGAACCCGAATTTGATCCCTCCAGGTTTCCTTCAGGTTTTGAACGCCGCGCCGAATCTTCTCCGCGCGAGGGTTCTTCGGCTCGATCGCGATCGCAGTCTGGATCGCCTTGAGGGCCAGCTCGTGAGCGAACGGATCGTCCGCGAGCTGCTCGGCGAACGCCGCATATTCGGCTGCCATCCCGGCGTTTCCGAGCGAAGCGCGTTCCCGTTCCAGCGACTCGAACGCGCTCTGGTAACGCCGACCGGAGAGAAACAGCTGCCGAATCCGACGGAACGCCCGACGGTCTTTCGGGTCCGCCTTGCTCGCGCGCTGGCAGCAGAGGACGGCGCGATCGCGCCGGTGCAGGCGTGTCTCGTAGAGATCCGCCGCCTTGAGCAGCAGCGAAGCGGATTCCGCGCCTGTCGCTTGATCCGCCAACCACTCGAGCACCGCCGCGAGCGAAAGATAGTCGCCGGCGGTTTCGTAGATCAGCTTGAGCCCTCGAAGCGGCTCGACCGAGTCCGGCGCAACCAGAAGGGCTTGCCGATAAAAGAGTTCGGCTTGGGCGGGATCATTGGCGCGATTTCGCACCAGCTCCGCGGCTCGGCAAAGCAGATGACTTGCCTCGAAATCGTCGGAACTCTCCGAGGCGCGCGTCTCATACAACTTGACCAGATCCTCGATCCGGCCCGAGCGCTCGAGGGATTCTTCTGCCTCCGCGAGAAAGCTATCCGCCGGCAGATCTTCCGCGAAACGCGTGGGGCTGGAGCTCTTCATGGAAAGGGAGGCGCAGTGGGGGCGACAGGGAAAGTTTAGCGTTCGCGGACCCTCTGCGGCAATTGGGTCCAAGCGCCCAACCCATTAGAACTACACCGGTTTTGGACCTTCACTCCGCGGATGTCGGAGGCGGCTCTTCAGCGTGCGTCGCGGTCAAAACCTCGAGGCGCGCCGCCGAATCCCGGTCCCCCGCACGGTGGTACAGCTCGAGCGCGTGGTCTTTTCTCCCAAGCGCCTCGGCCAATTGCGCGGCCTTCTGCCATTGGCCCACCTGCTCGTACATTTCTAGAGCTTTGTCCTTGCGCTCCGCCTTTTCCCAGGCCTCGGCCGCAGCCAACGCATCGCCGGTCCACTCGAGCCAACGGGCTTTCACGGAGGGTTTGTTCTCGCTCTCCGCCTGTTGAATCTCGCGGCGTGCGAGAGCCATCGCCTCATCGTCCAGCTTCACGTTTTGAAGAAAGCGGAAGGCCTTGGCTGGCGGAAGCTCCAGCAGGACGCGGGCCGCTTCCTCGCGGCGATTTTCACCGAGCAAGAGCACCGCGGCTCCGAGCCGGTCTCCTCGCTTGACCAGCTCTTCCACCTCGAGCCGGCGAATTCGTTGAGCGCCCTCCGCATCGTTCGCCCGCTCGTAGGCCTTGCGCGCGTTCCCCAATTTTCCGGCGCGCTCCCAGGCCAAAGCCGCCTGATCGAACTGTCGAGCGCGCTCGTAGAGCCGGGCCACGTTCTGGAAGTCCGACGTTTCCACGTAGCGCTCCATCAACAGCTCGTACGCGCCCGCCTTCTCGAGGATCGCGCGGCTCTCGTCGGCTGGAATCAGCTTGATGATGCGCCGAGCGCCGTCCCAGTCCTTTGTCGCGACCGCGCGGCGCAAGTCGCTTTTGAGATCTTTTCCCTTTTCGATGACGGGAGCAGCGGGAGCAGCCACCGCCTGCTCCTGATCCGCCTGCTTGCCACTTGCGGCGAACGCCAGCTCGGCACGACGCTGGTCGCCGACCGCGCGCCAGATTGAGCCGAGCGTGAACATCATCTCCGCAAAGGCGTTGCCTTTCTCATCGGCGGGCGCGGGCGGCTTCTCGGTCCCGGGCGCGTCGGTTGCGTCAGGTGTCGACTCCGAGGCGACTTTGACTTCCCCCTCGGCTTCGGTCGGCGGGGGCACCGGCGCTTCCTCCGGAGGTACCGCGGCATCGGGGGTCACCGGCGCTTCCTCGGGAGCTACCAGGGCCTCGGGAGCCGCTTCTTTGTCCGCGGCAGCGGCAGCAACCGGAGCGGGGGGCGCCGTTTGTCGGCCGACGCGCAGGAGCGTCGTGATCAAACGGCCGCGGGTGTTGAAATCCAGCTGATCAATGGAGCGGAGCCTGAGCGGCTTGAGCTGCCTGAGAATTTCCTCCAGGGAAGCCTTTTGCTTTGCAAAGTCTTTCTGCGAATAGGCTTTTTCCAGGGAAGCGAGCTCGGACCGAACCCTGAAGGCGTTGGCCTCCGGATCATGCCGATCGCTTGAGAACCCGCGGCGGTCCGGCCGCCCTCGGCCCCTGCGTTCGGTTCTCTTTTCGCGCCGATTGCCCTCTGCCAAAACCAACCTCTCCTAAGAGAGGTCAGAAGGCATAGCGCAAAGTCGGCGTGATTGCGAAGCCGTACGTCTTCGCACGGGCCAGATACGAGCCCGCCACTTCGAAGCCAATCGAAAAATGCCGCACGTGCGTGAAGTATTCGATCCCGGGACCGGCCATCAGCAAGATATCGGTCCTGGGAAGTAGCACGGTCGGATAGAACTTCGCGTACCCGGCAGCGGCTCGCAGATAAATCCAGGTCCGGCGAACCCCACTGTCATCGGCGAAACCGATCAAGCTCGCCCTCAGGGCAGCGCCGGGCACCAGGGCCGCAAAATCTCCCGAGGCGTATCCGTTGGAGAGTCCGACGTACTGCGAGCCCGCCGGATTGGCGGTGAAGGTGACGAACAATCCGGCGGCCAGGTACTCGTTGAAATCATATCCAAGCTCCGCCTGGACCATTTCCCCGGTGGAAAACGGAGAGGGACGGCCGCTGGTGGTGGGAGGGTTGGTGAGAACGAACGCACCCGCTTCGGCTCGAACGTAGAATCCCCGCTCCACCTCGGAAAGGCGGGGCGGCTCTGACGAACGGCGGGACTCGGCAGCGGTTTGGGCTCCCGCGGCACAAGGCAGCAAGATCATGCAAAAAACTACGCGGCACGTTTTCACGGCGTTCCTCGCTACGTTTAGGCGGTGAAGAGCGACAGGCGCTGCACCGCTGGGATTGAACAGCTGTGGGACCTACTCTCCGGACGGCTTGAAGATGAAAGGATAGGTGACGATCACCACGCCGCCGCCCTTCGGTTTGGGAAACAGCCAGGTGTGTACGCGCCCGGCGACGCAAGTCTCCAAGTCCGCGTTGCCGGCCGTTGATTGAGCCACTTGGGACGAGGCAACCGTACCCGCGGCGCTGATCACGAATTTCACAGTGACCTTACCGGCCAGCTTCGGATAACGCGTGAGCTGACTCTCGTAGCAGTAACGAATCTGGTTTCGGTTCGCGTGGATCACCCGTCGGATCAGCTCCTTGTCCAAGGAACCCATCACTTCCGGCTCGGAGCTGGTGATCCCCACATCCGAGCTCTTCTTCGCACCCAGCATTCCGGTTCCCATTCCGTAACTGCCGACCCCGCCGCCACGACCTTTGGTTCCAATTCCACCGATGCCAACGGTATCGCCGGTTCCCCCGCCGCCCGAGCCAGTTCCCTTCAAGCCGAGCCCGCCAAACCCGCGAGCATCGCCGGTGGTGTTGCCGAACATGTTCCCCATCGCGCTCTTCAGCTCACCGCCCAGCCCCTTGCCGAACACGCTCGAGATCGGTCCGCCGCCGCCGCCGAAAATTTTCTGCGCCATCAGCCGAGCCACATTCTTGTCGTTCGGATCCCCTTTGGGCACGGCGCGCGCGTTGCGTTTGGGCGCGTCCTTCTTCCCCATCTGGCCCTCTTCACCGCGGTGCTTGGCGGCCATCTCACCCCCGTTCTTCTGGTGAGCAAGCCGTTCCAGAAATGGGTTCTTCTGAAGCTGCGCAGGCTTGATGATCAGCTTGGCAATTCGCGCCTGAGTGGTGGAGAGCTCGTCCTTGTACCCCTCCCCTTCCAACGAGCGGTTCATCGCAGTGATCACGAACAGCGCCGCCAGAAAGAACAACAGTAGGAAAATGTTGAGCGCGGTGAAATCGATCGTCTCGAAGAATGGGACGAACACCGGCTTGGGAATCGGCTGAAAATTGACTTCCACCGTCACTCCGCCGAGGTCCACCCAAGCGAAGTCGCCTCGCTCGAGCAGAACTCTTTTCGCCTCGCCGTCCGCCTCTGCTTGTCGGGTTTCGGTCAGCTGCTTGAGCGTGGTGGGTGCACCGGCTCGCACCAATTCCCCATTCATCCGGTTGGTGAAGCGAAGGTGGAAGCCATCGCGGTCGGCCTTGATCACATCGAACTTGCGGCCGCCCAAGCGAGCGTCGCCGATGATGAAGTCCACCCCATGGGCGGAGCCCACCGAAAAGGACTTTGCGTCGGGCTTGAGCAGGAACTCTCCCACGATCTGGTCGCCCCAGAGAAACCTCAATTCGAGTCCAAGCGGTCCCGCCCCTTTCGACGAACGCGCTCGCGGCCGAGGCGCTTCGCGCGCGGTTGGCTTTGGCGGACGCGGTGGCTCTGGGGCGCTCTCGGTTGGGATTGGAGCGCTGGCCGCGTCGGCAAGCGCGGAGACGACTGCCGGACTGGATTCGACGGACGCGGCCTCGCTCGCCGCATCTGCGGTTTGCGGCGAAGCGACCTTTACCAGATTGGCCGCGGCCTCGCTGGTGCGCGGCTCGATTCGAATCACGGTACTGCCGACCCGAATCTCATCGCCCGAGCCCACCGGTCCTTTGTTGACGCGCTTACCGTTTACGTACGTGCCCTCGACGCTCCCCATGTCGACAATCGAGATCGCGCCATTGGCGCCCACCTCGATCACCGAATGGATCCGGGAGACCTTCTCGTCGTCCAGGCAGAGGTGGGCAGACGCCAGGCGACCGATCTTGATGATGTCGCGATCGTAGTCCTTGCTCGCGACCAGCTGATCGCCCTTATAAACCTTAAGTGTAAGCGGGACGGCCATGCAATCTCCTAGAGCTCCCCCACCGACTCCATCACCTTCTGCTTGAACTCCTCCCGAATCCGAATCAGGTTCGAATGCTTCACCGCCTTGCGGCCTTCGACGTATTCCCCATCCGGACGGCTCAGGTCGCCCTCGATCGTGTCATCCTCGAAGTTGATGGTGGTGGTCCGGCTTGGGTGAGCGCTCTCACCGCCTGACTTCTTGTCCTCGGCGGTTGCAGTCCCCGCGAAGGCGAGAGTCGCGACCAGCGCGAGCGTCGGGATCATCCACCTAGTGTTTTTCAACCGGTTCATCCTTGTCTCCCTTTGCCGCCTTGGGTTTGCTCGATGCGGCCGTCGATCCCACCTTTTTGGCTTGCTCCTGCGCGAGCTTTGCTTCCAGCTTGACTTGCGAAATCTGCTGCGCTTCCTGCAGCAGCGCGAACACCGGAGCATCGGAAGGCAGCGCAGCCTCTCCTCCGGCGATCTGGATGTACTTCTTGTAGAGTTGCACCGCGCGCTCGGGTGCGTCCTTGTGTCGATGCAGAATGATCGCTCGGTCGAGGTAAACCTCTGCCAACTCCGGGTTCAGCTTCTCGGCGATGTCGTACTCCTGCATCGCCTTGTCGTACTGAGCCATCCCCTTGTAGGCGACCCCGAGATCGAGATGGAGATCGGCGTTGTTGCGGTAGGTCTGCGCCAGCCGCCGCAAGTGTTCTTCCGCGCCCGGATAATTTCCTTCTTCGATCGCAAGCTTCGCCAACATGACCCGAGAGGGGATGTAGTCGGAGCGTCCCGCCAGCGCGCTTTTGAATTCTAGATGCGCCTTGGTCGGCTCCTTCTCCTGAAGAAAAATCAGCCCCAACGCGTGGTGCAAGTCGGGGTTGCGCTCGTCGAGCTTGAGCGCACGCAGCACCACCAGCTTCGCCATCGAAACCTGCTTGCGGTCCAGATAGCAGAGCATCATCACTCGATAGGCCCCGAGGGTGTGTGGGTCATGAATCAAGGCCTGTCGAGCGAGGTCCATTGCCTTGTCGCAGTCGCCGGCATCGCGCTGCATCTCCGCCACTCGGACCCTCACCCGCGAATCTTCCGGGCGGATCGCAAGCAGCTTGTTGTAGACCTGTGCAGCCTCGAGCACGTTTCCGGCATTCTGCGCGATCACTGCCAAGTTCTCGGCCGCTTCGGTCAAGCTGGGTTTGACCCTTCCAAGACGCTGGGCGATGACCCCGAGGTTGTACTCGGCTTCGGCGAAATTCGGGTCGTCCTCCAGCACCGCCTGGAATTTCCTTTCGAGGGAGGAATAGTCGAAGACGTTGGTCTTCTTCTGTGCCTCGAAGTCCTTCACCGCGTCCTCGAAGAGCAGTTTCGAATGGCTGGAAATCAGAGGGGCCTGCAGCGTAGCGAGCTTGGTCGGGGCGGGCCCAGTCGAGGTCGGCTGAGCGACTTCCTTCGTTCCCGCGCACCCGGCGCCCCAGATCCCGACTCCGATCAGTCCCGCCACCCAGAGGCCGGACCAGATTTGCGCAGGTCGGCTCACAGCACGTCCTCCGGCTCCTGGTTTTTCTCCTTCTTGCCCTCGGCGCGGGTCGGCGGCGTTTCCGCTTGAGCGCGCGGCCTCGTCGGTTCGGTGGGAGTGACATCCGTTCCGAGGTCCTGCTTCGGGTGCTTGGAGACCGAGGGCTCCTTGATCGTCTGGGCCGCATGGGCCACCGTCGCTGCGCCGACCGAGGTCGGCTGAATCGCAGTCAGCAAGTCCGCCCCGGACGACTCAACTTTGATGCTCTTGAGATCCCGAACTTTCTCCAGCATCGGGGGGTTTTGGTCTGGACGATAGGTTTCGCGGAGAAACTTGAGGCTATCCGCATAGCATCGGTTGAAGATCTCCAGCTCGCGGCTCTTTTGAACTGCGTGCGCGAATGCCTCGGCGGCCTTGTCCTTCACCGGCTGGGCCTGATGGGACAATTCGTCGCGCAGAGCGTCCTGAAGCTCCGGAGTGGCACCGTGGGGCATCGGAGCATTGACCAGCGAGTTGGCGAAATTGTCATACGCTCGACCGATCTGCGAGAGAGCGCAGATCGCCGGCTCGGCGGACTTGAACGCCACCGTCTGGGTATAGAGCTTCTGCACCGCTTCCAAACCGCGCGCCTTGTCCTTCAGCCCCTGTTTGAAATCTTTTTCCGGATGAGGGAGCTTGCCCCAGCGCAAACGGATCGCGACGTAACTGTCGTAGTCATCCTCGGCCGAGGCGTATTGTGCGCGCGCCACCGCATCCAGCGCCGTGTTGTCCAGCGAGTCTCTCACCCGCCGCGGAAGCCTTTCGTAGAAACTGAGCATCCGCTGGTAAGTCTTCTGAGCGTCGCGGGGGCGATGCGTTCGCCGCTCGTAGATCGCCGCCATCCGGCCTTCCGCCATCAGGACCTTGCTTGGATTCTTGTTGTTGGCTCGTTCGTAGTCTTCGAACTGCCGAAGCGCCTTCGCGTACGCGCCGTTGCGCTCGTGGAGATCGGCAATCGAGAGCGACACGGCGTCCGAATCCTTCGCGTCCGGCCACAGTTCCAAGAATCGCTCCCGATCCCGTAGCGCTTGCCGGTACTGGCCTAGCCCGTCGCGAAAAACACCCGCGTTGATCAGCGCGATCTGAGCCTTGCCTTGGTCCCAAACCTGGATCGCGCCCGGAGTGTGCACCGGGACTTCGACCTGCCGCTGATGGCGGCGGCGCTTCTTCGATGACTTTCCTTTAGGGGTTCGGGCGGTATCGGCGCGGGCCAGGGTCCCCTCGTAGCCACTGACGTAGGCTTCGTACGCGCGC
>WNFE01004717.1_pt1 | contig 10222 bp, 7 predicted proteins | sample 5400451 | NCBI WGS metagenome assembly WNFE01 (sample SAMN13153344, study PRJNA577476) | soil metagenome | isolation source: 200 cm saprolite under Douglas fir tree site 2 hole 2 | place: USA:California | collected 2015-04-18 | reverse complement strand
ATCCGGCCGGTCCAGCAGAGATCTAAGCGCGAGTTCAGCACCGAGCCTCAAGCAGGGCCAGAACCCCGGCGCTGTTTATGTGAGCGCGCCGGTGAAGCCAATGGTCCTGTCTTTACAGGACGACAACGGCGCGACGAGAAGAATTTCTCTGCCGCCAGTAAGCTTTGGCTCGCAGCGTTTGCTCGTCGGTAGCCGCGTCGCGCCCGTGAGTCCAGCGAATGATCGAGTTTGGTAGTGGTGGTAGTACGAAAATGAAGACCATGTTTTCTCGATTGCAGTTTATGTTTATGACGGTAGTTGCGCTTGTCTTGATGGCGGCGGCTGCCTTGTCGCAGACCGCCACGACGGCGCCCACGCCGATTCAATCGCCGCCAGGGCCGGCGCTTCTTGAAAAGATTCAGCCGCGGCGAAGGCCGATGCGCGGGGCTTCGGCTCCGCCGGCGAAGGTTACGGTGATCCCTGACCAGCGTGCGGTGGCGCCACAGGTCGTGACCATCGTGCATCGCTTAAGCGGGATCAAAATGCTGCGGTTCCTGCTAAAACAATCGGGCCAGGCAGGCACGGTGGCGATGATAGATCCGCTTTCAATGACCAGCGACGCGCATGCGAGCATTATTGCGGGCTGGGCAATTGATGATAAGACGATAACGGCGCGCCTGCCCCAAGCGGCGGCTGAGATCGAGTTTTCCCAACATCCGTTGTTTCCGGCTGAGGGTCCCGGGATGTTTCCGGATGCAAACCCGCGGCGCGCAGCCACGGCGCCGCGCGCGCAACCCGATCTGACGGTGATCACTCGCGACGGACAAAGACTGGTCGCTCGTTATGTTGGTCTCGACGGTGTAACGGGGTTGTCGGTGCTGCAGGTAGTGGGCATGACTGCGCCGGCAACAACTGCGGTTACTCCGAAGACAGTGACGGTGGGCCAGACGATTCAAGTGTTCGCGCCGGAACGCACCTCGCCTAACGAAGCTGCGCCGGGCATCGTCTATGTGCGCGTCGGCCAGACCGAAGCGAAAGTTTCCGCTCTGGCGCGACTAAGTTCCGGCAAACTTCAGCGCCTGAACGTGCGGGCTGCAAAGTTCTCGCCGGAAGTGGTTGGTGGTGTCGCTTGCGATGCGTCGGGAAATACTCTGGGTATCGTCGAAGCGATCGAGGGAAACAATGCGAGTCTCGTCCCCGCTGAGGCGGCCCGAGACGCCGCGCGACGGGTCCTCGGAAGACAGGCCAGCGTGCCGAGACCTCTGCTGGGGATTCGGGGCGAGCCGGTGGAATTCAGTCAGCGAAATCTGTTCGTCGCCAACGGCTGGCGCGAAGATCAATTGACGAAGCTCTTTGAGGATCAGGAGGGCATCCTGCTGCTGCAGGTGATGCCCGGAACACCGGCGGCGCGGGCCGAGCTTCGACGCGGCGACGTGATCATGAAAGTCAACGATGACGCCGTGAAGAGTGCCGAAGACTTTTCCGCTCTCCTTGGCGACGTGGGCAGCGGGGAACAAGTGAAGTTTACCGTGATGCGACCGGACACTGTCGGCCCATTCGCGATTTCGGTAAAGCTCGGCGCCGCTTTCGATCAGACTTTCAATTGGCAGTTTGAGATGCCGCGCGTGAGCACCGCCCAGCTAGGTTTGGAAAGCGTGGGCATCGAAACGGTCCCGCTTTCGGCCCGGGCCGCATTGCAGATGGCCGCGAAGAGCGGCCTGTTGGTCGTCGCAATCCAGCGGCAGACCGCTGCCGCGCGCAGCGGTCTACGCGAAGGCGATTTGATCGAAGCGATTGACGGACGCGCGGTGGCGACCGGCCTCATGCCATTTGCATTCGAGTTCAGCCGCGAGAAGAAGCACATCTTGTCGGTGGTCCGGAACCGCGAGAAATCCCAGGTAGAGCTTGAGGCAAGCAACTAAGACTTCCCGGCCCTCGCTAGTCTGAAAGCTTGCCTTCGAGCAGTCCTTCGCACGAGAGCGTCTGCGGGCCATTCGCGTCGCAGATCGCGAACTTCGCCTCCGATCCCTGATACATCGTCACGCCGGCGTACTCACCTTTGGCATTCAGAATGTAAAAGTTCACGTAGAAGTTCGGCAGCCCACGGCTGTTGAGCAGGCGCTTCTCAATGGTGTTGGCCTTGATCCGGCGCAGCGCTTCCATGCCGGCGTCTTTCGGATGCGCGCCACGACGCATCTCTTCGATGATCAGAAACGAACTGAGACCATAGAGATTCGCTTCGCCGCGTCCCGTCGAGCCCGCCGCGCCCACGCTGCCATCCAGATACAAACCGGCGCCGAGGATCGGCGAGTCACCCACGCGCCCTGGGATCTTCCAGGACAAGCCGCTGGTGGTGGTGACGCCGCAGATTTCGCCTTTGCTGTTGATGCCGTCGCAATTGATCGTGCCGTAGAAGCTTTCGGGTCTGAGCAAACCTTCAGCCAGCATTTCCATCGTGGCGCGCCGTCCGGCTTCCGCTCGCTTCTTCGGATCGAGATAGTGAGATGGATCGATGCGGCGTTTCCAGTCCAGCCAAAGCTCGCGCGAGTGCGGGGTGTTTAGATCGTCTTCGATCTTAAATCCCATGCCGCGCGCGAAGTCCTGCGCGCCTTTGCCGACGATCAAATGATGGTCAGTCTGTTCCAGCACCGCTTTGGCGACCAGTGAAGGCGTGCGCACGCCTTCGATCGCGGCGACTCCACCGGCCTGTTTTTTCGGACCGTGCATGCAAGAGGAATCAAGCTGCACAACGCCTTCGGCATTCGGCAAGCCGCCATAGCCCACGCTGTCGTCCAGCGGATCGAGTTCTACGATGTTGACGCCGGCGATTACCGCATCGAGCACGTCCGCACCCTGCGTGATCATCGCGAACGCCTTCTGGACGCAGGTTACGTTGCCGCCGTTCTTGAAACGGTTTCCATTGGCCGAGGAAATGACCAGAGGCTTGATTGCGGCGGGAACCAGCACAGTTGGCGCGCCGGCTTTCGCTTTGCGCGCCGACGCGATCGCGACGCTGGCAGCGGCGCTCCCGATCATGAACTCGCGACGTTTCATCGTTTCGTTACCTCGCTTTTAATGATGCCGGCCTCTTTTATGCGAGTTCGCACCAGCTCAGTCAACTTCGAAAGCGAATCGCTGCGACGCGCTCGTCTTGGCGATGCGATCGATTACGGTGACTTGCAAAACATAACGGCCCGGTCGCAGACCGTCGAGCGTCAGCTCGGCGGCGTAGGGAACACGACTGAGATCGGCGATGCCTTCGATCGAAACCTTGTGCAATGGATCCGTAATGACGGGCTCGTTATCGCGAAACACCTGAACCTGGATGGCCAGGTCAGGTCCCGCGCCCGAGGCGCTGGTCGGGATCATCGGCGCGTTACTTTGACCATTGTCGGGGGATTCGGGAGTTGGAACTACGGGCTTGGCTCCGAAGGCGTTGTACACAAAGGTCAAGAACCGCAAGTGCGAGGTTCGAGTGAAGTGATGATCGATGTTCAATCTAACCTGGTCGAAAGGGTCCTTCTCTGCGCCCGGTTTGCTCGGGTCGATGCGTGGCGCGCCTTCAGTTCCCAGTTTTCTCTCGCCCACAATCAAGGTGCTTAGCGCCAGCGTTTTTGACTCCAGGTCGGGAATTTCAATCCACTGAAAGCCACTTCCGGAGCGACCTTCTTTTTCATCGCGCGCGGCGACGCGTACCTGGTAGAGCCCGGGTTTGATGGGCGAGAAGTGGTTATAAGCAACGCTGTCCGGCGGCGCCGATTTGTCGGTGGAATTGACCTTCATCGTCAGACGATTTTCAAAGCTGCTGACAACTTTTCCCTGATCGTTCAATATCACCGCGGCGATGTCAATATACGCCGTTTGCGTGCCCCCCACGGGTTCCAACCCAATTCGATTGGTGGCGATTTTCAGCGACGTAGCCAGCACTGAGCCGTGCTGGGGAACATTAAGAAAGTTGAGCGTCAGTGAAACTGGCAGAGCAGTCTCTGGATACAGCGACCGCAGGGTTGCGCGCAATTCATCGATCGGAAGTTTCAGCACCGCGGGTTCCTTCCCGCGCTTCGGTTGCGCCGCTGTTTGCGCCGGCTGAACCTCGCCAAAACCGCGTCGAAACCGCACCAGCAATTCGGGCCGGCCGACGACGCTCACTTCGATCTGACGAAATCGCGGGCTCCTCTGTTCTTCGCTTTCCGGCCGCCACGCCAGCAGATAGTAGACCGAGCTCTCTTGCACTGCGGTAGTTACCGCGGCAGAGAGCGCGTTGGTGTTAAAGAACGCGCGGCCACCCGTGTCACGCGCCAGCGCGTTGAGGCCGTCTTGCGTCGCGCCCAGTTCTCCCATGCTCGCCCGCTCCAATCGTCCGCTCGGGTCGAAAGGAACGCCGCCGCTAAGATCGACGGTGGAAGCGACCAGGCCTCTGGCATCGATCGAATAGATGACGACGCCGGCACTCGCCGCCGCTGACGTTACTCTTCTCAATCGATCGAAGGCATCCGAGTTGTTACGATCGAGCAGGAAGCCGCTTGAGACAAACAGCACCAGTTTCCGTCCTGGCAGGCGAGTCGTTGACTTCACCAGGCCCTCCAGCGCGGCGAGCGTGTTCGTAGTTATCATCCCCGACTGCTGCAGCATTGCCGAGGCACGCTGTCTGACCATGTCTCCGGCGATCTGGCGCGGGATGCCGGGAAAATCACGCAGGATCGCGTCTATGAAAACATCCAGCACGTCGCTGTCGTTCTGCTGGACCAACATTGCCTGATACTCAGACATCGCCGGACGTTCAGCATCTTGAGAGTGCTGGAAGCGCGTCGTGATCCGGCCGACCGCGGCTCGCAGCACGGCTTTGTTGTCGGTGAGCTGCTGCAGAAAGCCGACCTGGCCGCTGGTGGTGATAATGGCGGCTTCGTCATTCTGGCCCATCGTGCGGTCGACGAAACGCTTCAGCGACTCGCGCACCGAAACAATATCCGTCGCCGGCACATGCAGGTCATCGACAAAAAAGAAGATGGTGCGTCCCCGATCCAGCGGGATGGGGGTGCCGCCCGGGTTGCCGCTAATCGCGTTGCCGCGGGCAGCCGCGAGTTGCGCCTCTTCACTGTGACTGCCGGCCCTGATCTTTTCGAAAAAAGAAATCTCGCGCGGTTTGCCATCAACCTTCAAAACAAATTGCTCGCGCTTCAAATCTTCGACAAAGGTTCCGCGCCGGTCAAAAACCGTGACGTCGGTTTGCACCAGCGCGGTATTGACGCGAACCACGTCTTCGCTTTGACCGGGTGTACTCTGCGGTTGTTGAGCAAGTGCCGGAACGGCAAACGATGAGAGTGTCGCCAGGAGAAAAAGCGTTACTGGAAAACCGCGAATTCGCATGAATCGAGCGTTTTCGAACTCGGACGCGGGTGGCCGGGGAAATCGCTGGTGATGATATCATGTCGCTCGCCGAAATTGGATTGCTGAGCAGCGATTAAGGGAGAAACGACGCCACATCATGGACCAACTGAAACAACTGATTCGCGAGGTGCCCGACTTTCCAAAGCCGGGCATAAACTTCTACGACATCACGACCTTGCTGAAACACCCTGAAGGCCTGCGCCAGACCGTCGACGCCCTGGCGGCGGAGTTTGAAGGCGAAAAAATCGATACCGTGGTTGGCGTAGAGGCGCGGGGGTTCATTTTCGCGCCGGCCCTCGCCTATCACCTGCGGGCTGGATTTGTGCCGGTGCGCAAGCCAAAGAAACTGCCGGCTGAGAAAGCTTCGATCTCTTACGCTCTCGAATACGGCCAGGACACTCTCGAGATTCATCGGGACGCAATCGGCGACGGTCATCGCGTCGTGATCGCCGACGACTTATTGGCCACGGGCGGGACAGCGCGAGCGGTGGTCGATCTGGTTGAAGGTCTGGGTGGAAAAGTCGTCGGCCTGGTCTTTGTGGTCGAGTTGGAATTCCTGCCCGGACGCGAGAAGCTTGCGGGTTATGATGTGCGGTCGCTAATCAAGTATCAATCGTAAAGTGATTATTCAGCCGCGCCTGCCTCGGCGGATTTCTCAGAAGCAGGAATGGCAATTGGTGAGACATCACCTGTTTGTAGCCTTCCGGCTTGCCCGCTAACCAGACGGGCGACGCGCGGCTTTAGCCAAAGCAGGGCGAGCGCCGCGGCGATGACGTTGCATGCGACTGCGGCCCAAAACACCGGCACCCACGAGTGGACCGTCAGAGCCAGCCAGGCTGCGCCGGGTACGCCGAGGATTGAACCGATTCCTTTCGCGGTGTACTGGATGCCATAGTTCGTCGTCGCATGTTTACTCCCAAAGATGTCCGCGATCGCCGCCGGGAACAGCGAATAGATATCACCCCAGGCAAAGAACATCAGCGCCGAAATTATGATGAACCAGAAAGGCCGCGCCACCACCAGCGTGAGCACGGTGATCGTGATCGCTTCCATGACGAAGACTATGGCCATCGTGTCGTAGCGCCCGATGCGATCTGAAACCCAGCCAAAAAAAGGCCGCGCCGATCCGTTCAGCACCTGGTTCAAAGACAGCGTAAGCGTCAGCACCGTGAAGCCGCCAAACAGCGCGTACTTGTCATAACCGTAAGTGACGCCGATCGGTTTCAATTGCGCCGTCAACATCAATCCGCTCGCGGTCACCAGCGTCATCATCAGGTAAAGCAGGTAAAACGATCCGCTGCGCAACATTTCCCCCGGCGTGTAATCGCGGGATGACTGGTGCACCTTGCGTTGGACTTTCGCTTTGATTGCCTCCCAGCCGGCAGGGAACCATCCCACGGGAGGCATGCGGAGGAACTGCGCGGCCAACAACACCACGAGACCTTGAATCGCGCCGAAGACGATGAAAGCTGCACGATATCCGCTGTGTTGGATCAGGTAAGCAATCGGGAGCGCGGTGAGTGCCGTGCCGAATCCGTACGAGCCGGCGACCACGCCCACACAAAGACCGCGCCGATCGGGAAACCACTTCATCGCCACACCGACGCAGGCGCTATAGACGCCGCCGGCGCCAATGCCTCCGATGGCGTAGACAACATAGAGAGCTGGTAATGAGTTGACCTGACCTGCGCCGATCCATCCTACTGCTACCAGCAGGCCGGCGAGGCTGACGACCAAACGCGGGCCAAGACGATCGACGAGATAGGCATTGATCGGAAACAGCGTCGTTTGCGCGATGATGAAGAACGTGAGCGTCCACTGAACTGCATCCAGACGCGCGTGCATGCTCTTCATGAGGTCGGTGGTGAAGAGCGTCCAGGCGTACTGAAGGTTTGCGATGGCCAGCATCGCGGCGACAGCAGGGACGAGGATGGGCCAACGTGACGAACCAGGGTTGTTACCTTGCGACGCTGTCACTCGGCTCCTCCTTTCATTTGTCATTTGTCATTCTGCTTCGCGCCCGTTCGTGTGATTTCGTGGATCGTCCTTCACTTCTCAACGGCGAACGATCCACGAAATCACACGAAGCATCGCGAAATAGATCAAACAAAAGGCAGATGAACAATGACCCGCGGAAAAATGGGAATCTAGTGACTAGCTGCTTTTGAACTCTGGGCCAGCAATTTCACGCACGCATAGACTGCCTTAGTGCAGGGCAGAGACAACGCCATCTTATCGCCCAACTCGACCACGGCGCCGACGATCGCCTCGAGCTCCATCGGCCGTCCGGCTTCGACATCCTGAAGCATGGAAGTCTTGTGATGCCCAACTTTCTCCGCGCCGTCGAGCCGCTGCTCAATCGAGACGCCCATCTCAATCCCAAGTTTTCTGGCCACCGCTTCCGCTTCAGTCATGATCGCAGCGGCCAGCGCGCGCGTTTCGGGACACTGCACGATTTCGATCAGCGAGGCCCGCGTGAGCGCACTGATCGGATTGTAGGCGACGTTGCCCATCAGCTTTACCCACATGTCGTGACGAATGTCGGCGCGAATCGGACAGCGCAACCCCGCTTTGATGAAGGCGTCGGCAATCCTCCGGCAGCGCTCGCTCTTCGATCCGTCAGGTTCGCCGATGGCAAAGCGGGTTCCCTCGATGTGCTCGATGATTCCGGGCTCGGTGATAATGGCTGAAGGATAGATGACGCAGCCGATCACGCGCGCGGGATCAACGCAACGGTTGATGACGCCACCCGGATCGACTGATTCAAGTTGCGTTCCTTCCCACTCGCCGCCGTGTCGGTAGAAGTACCACCACGGAATCCCGTTCTGCGCGCTGACAACTGTCGTGTCAGTGCCGATGAGCGGCGCGAGTCGCGGCGCCATGGCCGTGAGGCTGTGCGCTTTGAGCGTGAGCAGCACCACATCGACCGTGCCAATTGTGGCGGGGTCATCGGTGGCCGTGACGCGCGCGTCAAAGTTTCCCAGCGATCCGCGCACTCGGACTCCGTGCTCCTGCATCGCGCGCAAATGCGGGCCGCGCGCAATCAGCGTCACGTCCTCGCCAGCCTTCGCTAACATGGCGCCGGCGAAAGCGCCGATAGCGCCCGCGCCGACTACGGCAAATTTCATGTTGGATCTCTATGCTCTCCCTCCCCCTCTGGGAGAGGGGAACCGCCCTGGCGCCAAACTAAAGTTTGTTGGACGCAATTGTCGCTGCGACATTCCGCCGTTGAATTTTTCCGGTTGCCGTGCGTGGAATCACGTCGACGATGTAAATCGTTTTCGGACATTTGAAATCCGCGAGCGACGAACGACAATGCGCGGTCAGCTCAGCTTCCGTCGCAGAGCCTTTGAGCACGACTGCGGCAGCAACCTCTTCGCCATAAACCCGGTCCGCGATTCCAAAGCAAACCGCTTCAGCCACCGCCGGATGGGTCAGCAGCGCTTCATCGATCTCGCGCGGCGAAATTTTCTCGCCGCCGCGATTGATCAACTCTTTAATGCGTCCGACCAGCGTCAGGTAACCCTCGCCGTCCAGGTAGCCCTGATCGCCGGTGCGGAACCAGCCATTGGAGAACGATTCGGCATTCGCTTCGGCGTTGCCTTCATAGCCGCCGAACACATTCGCCCCTTTGATCGAAACTTCACCGGTTTCGCCCTGCGGCAGAACCTCGCCGGCTTTGTCCAGGATCGCGATCTCCACGGCCGTGCCACGACCGACTGAGCCCGCTTTGCGCGCGCCCGGCGGCAGGGGATTCGACGCCATCTGATGCGCGGCCTCGGTCATTCCATAAGCTTCGAGAATCGGCACGCCGAACTTCGCTTCAATGTCGGCCATTGTTTGCGGCGCCAACGCGGCGCTGCATGAACGGATGAAGCGGAGCTGTTCCGATCCCGACGGTCGCGAGCTCCTGGCTCGCGAAAGCAGCACTTGATGAATTGTCGGCACCGCGGAGTACCAGGTCACGCGATGTTCGCGGACAGTCGGCCAGAAAGAGAGCGGATTGAATTTCGGCGGCACCACTACGCTGCCGCCCGTGGACAGAGTAGCCAGCGTTGAGGCCACCAGGCCGTGAACGTGAAACAGCGGCATGACGCACAACGAAACGTCTTCGGGCGTGAGCTGATAAGTCTCGGCCACGTTGCGCGCGGACGTCGACAGGTTTGCGTGTGAGAGCGGAACGCGTTTAGGCCTGCTGGTTGTCCCGCTGGTGTGCAGGATTAGCGCCGTATCGTTCGCGTTCGGATAATCGCGAGCGCGCCCGGCGCCGGCAATTTGTTCTGACGAAAATTGAACCCGGCCGTCGCGATCCAGATCGGCTTCGATGACCAGCACGTCAGCGCCGGCGGCGGCGCGCGCTTCGTCAGCTTCTTTGGGCGGAAGGATCAGAGCACGCGCGCCCGTGTCTGCCAGATAGAATTTGAATTCATCGCGAGTGTAAGCGGGATTCAACGGCGCCGCCGTGCCCACAGTCGAAGCCGCCAGGAACGACGCGATCACTTCGAGCCCGTTGGGTAGAGCCATCGCGATCCGATCGGCCCGGCCGAGGCCGAGCCGGCTTAACTTCTTGGCGAGAGCATCGACCTGATGTCGCAGTTGATCGTAGGTGACGGCAGGCCCGCCTCCAGCGATGCTGATCGCGATTCGTGACGGGTCGCCGTTCTCCAGGAGGTCAAGAATCATGAGCTTCCAATTCTCAATGCGAAATGATTCATTGTTTGAGCCAGTCGCGAAGCGTTGAAATGGCAGCGCAGCCTATCACGGTCCAAGGTAAGTTGTCAGTAGTTGTTACTGGGAACGCGGGCGCCCTCGCCCGCACAGCGTGCGCAGCACGCTAAAGTTCCCGTGACTCCGA
>WNFE01004716.1_pt1 | contig 10222 bp, 4 predicted proteins | sample 5400451 | NCBI WGS metagenome assembly WNFE01 (sample SAMN13153344, study PRJNA577476) | soil metagenome | isolation source: 200 cm saprolite under Douglas fir tree site 2 hole 2 | place: USA:California | collected 2015-04-18 | reverse complement strand
TTCGCGTTGATCGGGGTAAATTCAAAGGGAACGCCCGTGGCGGCTCCCCGTCGGGCGAATAGAAAAGTCCGGACAAGTAAAGTATCTTCCAATGGGTCAAAGAGGCAGGCGCGGTAGCGGGTTTCTCGCGAGCGCGAGGGTGTTTTCAGATCTCTGCCTGGCCGCGGCGGGCTTGCGGACTAAGTACCTGGAATCGGACTGAAGGCATGTGTGGGGACAGCCGCCCTCGGCTGTCCAGCGGAGCGTAGCTCCGCAGTCTTTCGTCCTGATATTGTATTGCCTCACCCACTCCCATCAGAATCCGCAGTCCAGCGCAGCGGTTTTGCCAAAATTCTCTTGACTTCGATTCTCAGGACTGTAATCCTATCTCTATTAGGCATCTGATCTTTGACATCCTAATAGCAATGAGCTAACTTCCATGAATGCAATATTTTGCGATCCCGGCCACTGATTCTACATCACTTAGCCGTAGGCAGGTCGCCTAAGTACTTTGAATAGAATATTTTGCGGGCAAGTCGTTTGTTTCCAATATTTTAGCCGATCTCGGGAAGCCCAGAACGGCGTAACTTACTGATTCCAGATATTTTACGGCCTTGATATGTTGTTTTTTTATTCTGGATATCTGACAACTGGGACCAGTCCGCATACGACAGCAGCCTCAGTCATCCGCGCTAGCCGTGACTTCAGGACTCGCAGGCGAGACTGACCCTGGTCGAAGCACCTCATTCAATTCCTGGTCCTTGTACTGAAGCTGGTAGAGCTTGAAGTAAATCCCACGCTGCGCGAGTAGTTGCTGATGCGTCCCCATTTCGCGGAGTTGGCTTTTGTGCATGACGATAATCTTATCGGCCCGCTGCACAGTAGAGAGCCGGTGCGCAATGATCAGCGAAGTTCGTCCTTCGACCATGCGGTTGAGCGCGTCGCGAACCCGGAATTCGGTTTCCGTATCCACGCTCGAAGTGGCTTCGTCGAGAATCAGAATCTTCGGTTCGTGCGCGAGCGCGCGAGCGAATGAGATGAGCTGCTTCTGACCGGTCGAAAGAGTGGAACCGCGCTCGCGGACTTCTTCGTCGAATCCCTTGGGCAGCCCGCGGATGAAGTCGGCCAGGTTCACATCTTCCGCGGCTTTCTCGATGTCTTCGTCCCGAATGCGCTGCGTGCCGAGCCGGATGTTTCCGCCGATCGTCCCGCTGAACAGGAACGGATCTTGCAGCACCACCCCGAAGCGGCTGCGCAGGTCAGCGACGTCCATGTCTTTGACGTCGACGCCGTCGATTCGCACCGCGCCTTTCTGCACATCGTAAAAGCGCAGCAGCAGCGAGATCAGCGTGGTCTTACCCGCGCCCGTATGGCCGACGATGGCCACAGTTTCTCCGGGCTCGATACTGAACGTCACATCGCGCAGCACCCAGTCCTGGGCTGAATCGCTGCTTGCTGCGTCGCTGCTTGCTGAGTTGTCGCGATACGTGAACCAGACGTTATCGAACTCAATGCGGCCGGGGCCTTTGGGACGCTTGGTCACTGCGGGCGAAACGACCTGCACCGGTGTATCCAGCAGCTTGAAGATGCGTTCGCTGGCGGCCATGGCTGATTGCAGGATATTGTATTTTTCGCTGAAATCCATGATGGGACGAAAGAAACGCAAAGCATATTGGATGAAGGCGACCAGCACGCCCAGCGAAGCTACGGTCGGCACCAGGCGGAATGCGACCAGCGTCTTCCAGTTGAAACTCACGGCCACGCTGCTGGCGGAAATGCCGCGCATGACGTCGCCTCCACCGAACCAGATGACGCAGGCAATCGCGATGGCGGAGAGAATTTCGACGACCGGGTAGTAGACCGAATAGGCCATGATCGCGTCTTTGAAGGCGTCCATGTGGCTGCGATTGATTTCCGAGAAGCGGGTATACGCTTTGCGCTCGCGATTGAAGAGCTGCAGCACGACCATCCCGCTGATGTGCTCTTGCAGGTAAGAGTTGATGCGCGCGATAGCGACTCGAATGCGCCGATAGGAATCGCGCACCCGGTCGCGGAAGATTTTGGTCGCCACTACGATGAAAGGCAACACTGCAAACGTGATCAGCGCCAGCTTCCAGTTCATGCACAGCATGACGCCCAGAATGCCAAAAAGTACGAACAAGTCTTCGAAGATGGAAACGACGCCGGAGGTGAACATCTCATTCAACGCGTCCACGTCGGTCGTAACGCGCGTGACCAGTCGCCCCACGGGGTTCTTATCGAAGAAGGCAACGTGTAATCGCTGCAGATGGCGGAAGATCTCGCGGCGCAGATCAAACATCACCTTCTGTCCGGTCCACTGCATGAAGTAGGTTTGCAGGAACTCGAGCACGAAGGTCATGACCAGCAGTCCCACATAGATGCCGGCGATCTGCGCGATGCCGGTGATAGCGCGCGGGCTGAGCCAACTCCACAAACCTGAAGAGACACCTTGCGCCGGAGCCAGATAACGATCAATCGCCACCTTGGTCAGATACGGGCCGAGCACATCGGCGAAAGACTTGAGGACAATCGAGGCCAGCGCGATCGCCACCTGCCAGCGGTAAGGCCGCAAGTATTTCAGCAGCCGCGCCATCAGGCGGCTGTCATACGCTTTGCCTAATACTTCTTCTTCCTGAGACATGGGCTTTTTTGGATCGGGCGGTGAAACTCCGCTACTGGCGCTGCTAACAGGTTACCTCAATATGATGGCCGAAGCGGTTCGAAGGATGGAAAAGGTTTGCGGGTTGCGCAGATGGGATAATGGGTCTGGCATGGCTCTGGGCGTTTACATTTCGGTGCCGTTTTGCCGCACCAAGTGCAGCTACTGCAACTTCGCTTCCGACGTATTTTCGCGTGCGGTTTTCGAGCGCTATGTAGATCGAGTATGCGCCGACATTGAAAACGCTCCGCAAGTCGCAACGGAGATAGGCGGGCGGATGGAGCGCGCGGTGGATTCCATCTATCTGGGCGGAGGCACGCCTACGGTGCTCGAACCTGCGCAACTCGAACGGATCTTCGCGACCGTGCGATCCCAATTCGACGTGAGTCCCAAGGCGGAGGTGACAGTCGAGTGCGCGCCCGGCACATTGACGCCCGCCATGCTGGAGAGTCTGCTGCGCTGCGGCGTGAACCGCGTGAGCCTCGGAGTGCAGTCGTTTGTGGATCGGGAAGCGGCGGCGGTTGGTCGCTTGCACAAACACGCGACCGTGCTCGGCGATATTGTGCAGCTGCGGGCCGCAGGAATTATGGACATCAACATTGATCTCATAGCCGGTCTGCCGCACCAGACTCCGGAAAGCTGGGAATTCTCTGTGGCGGAGACCATCGCGACCGGAGCGCCGCACGTCAGTGTCTACATGCTCGAAGTGGATGAGGATTCCCGCCTGGGGAGCGAACTGCTGGCAGGCGGCGCACGCTATCACGCGCACTTTGTACCGGATGAAGAAGCCGTGGCCGATTTTTATCTTGCGGCCTGTGAGCGGCTCGAAGCGGCCGGCATTGTGCAGTACGAGATTTCCAACTTCGCCCGCGAAGGTTGCACGTCACGGCACAACTTGAAGTACTGGACGCGGCGGCCTTACTTCGGTTTTGGCGTGGACGCGCATTCGATGCTGGCCTCTGCGGCGGTGGAGATGGAAGCGGTGCGATTCGCGCCCAGTGATTCCCTGGAAAAGTATATGAGCGGACCATCTTTGCAGCGGACCGTGGTCTCGCGGCAGTCAGGCCTGGAAGAGAGTTTTTTCCTCGGGCTGCGGCTTACGCGGGGCGTAAGCTTGCGGCAATTGTCCAAGAAATTCGGCGAGGACGCTCTCCTGGACGCTCGCACGGCGATTAGCGAACTCGTCAAAGATGGACTGGTGGAACAGAAGGACGGCCTGGTCTGCTTGACGCCACGCGGTCGGCTGCTTTCAAACGAAGTGTTCGAACGTTTCATTGTGGCGGATAAAGTCACTCCATGATCCTCGCAAGAATCTGCCAGATGGGATTTCGGCAAACCATCCGGTCGGTTGGGCTGCGGCGATGTGTACGGATAATCTCCAATGCTGGCGTGGCTTTTGGCATTTTCCTTCACCTCCTCCCGAGGTAACTTTTCCCGCTTCTGCCGCTATGTTCTAATCGCAGTGGTGGAGGAATCTTGGATTTCCAACTAAACGACGAGCAGTTGCAATTAAAGAAAACGGTCCGCGAGTTCGCCGAGCGCGAGATCCTGCCCAACGTGATGAGGTGGGACGAGGCCTGCGAGTTCCCGCTGGCTACCGTCAAAGAGCTGGGCAAGCTTGGATTATTGGGAACGGTTTTCCCCAGCGAATACGCGGGCGCGGGCATGGGGTATGTGGAATATGTCATCGCCATCGAAGAACTGTCGCGGGTGGATGGATCGATAGGCATCATCGCCGCCGCGCATACGTCGCTCTGTTCCAATCACATCTTTCTCGCGGGCAGCGAAGCGCAGAAAAAGAAGTATGTCAGCAAGCTGGCCACGGGAGAGTTCATCGGCGCCTGGGGACTGACGGAGCCGTCTTCTGGATCAGATGCAGGCAGCGCCCGCATGACCGCGCGGCGCAAGGGAAACAACTGGGTTCTCAACGGGACGAAGACTTTTTGCACCAACGGCCACTATGCGGATGCAATTGTCGTAATCGCTGTGACTGACCGCGCCGCCAATACCCACGGGCTCTCCGCATTCATCGTCGACAAAGATACGAAAGGGTTCCGGCCCGGCAAGAAAGAGAACAAGCTGGGATTGAGAGCGAGCGACACGGCGGAGATGATCTTTGAGGATTGCATCGTTCCGGCAGAGAATCTGCTGGGCAAGGAAGGTGACGGCTTTATCGATGCGATGCGCGTGCTTGATGGGGGGCGCATTTCGATTGCAGCTCTGTCGCTGGGCATGGCACAAGGCGCATACGAAGCAGCGCTGAACTACTCCAGACAGCGGCGGCAATTTGGCAAGGCCATCGGAGAGTTCCAGGCGATCCAGTGGAAGCTGGCCGATATGGCCACGGAGATTGACGCGGCCCGGCTGCTTACTATGCGGGCGGCGTCCATGAAAGACGCGGGCATGAAGACCACGCTGGAATCCTCTATGGCGAAACTTTATGCCAGTGAAGTAGCGGTGAAGTGCGCCAACGAAGGCGTGCAGATTCACGGTGGCTACGGGTTCATAAAAGACTATCCCGCCGAGAAATATTACCGCGATGTGAAGCTATGCACGATCGGCGAGGGTACCAGCGAGATTCAGCGGCTGGTGATTGCGAGGCAGTTGCTGAAGGATTCGTAAGACGTCCTATTCCTCCGGCGGAAGCTCGAAATTAACCAGGTTGCGCCGGAAGCCGTGAGTCTTCCAGGCTCCAAAGGCTATCCCGACGGCCATCCAAATCGCTCCAAAAATCAGCGCCAGGGTGCTAAGGCTCAACCACAGAAACAGGCAAATGATGAAACCTAAAGCCGGGGGCAGCAGATTCGTCAGCTTTTTTTTATCTTCGTGGAGATAGTAGCGAACGAACGCAGCGGCATTTACACCCATGAAAGCGATGAGAGCGCCGTAGTTGAGCAAGTTGGCGCCAAGTTCGTAGCCGCTGGTCGTTGTCCCCGAAAGGTACCCACTGGAAACGAATCGCCCCAATATTGCCGGAACCGCAGCCACCCACGGTAGGAGGAAAGCGCCAGCCAGAGCCAGTACTCCTACGAATAGTACGTTGTTGCGGGGAACGTGCCGTCTGGCATCGACCACACCAAAAAAAGACTTAGGCAGCGCACCGCTGCGGCCCATGCCATAAAGGAGGCGAGCCGCGCCTAGTTGCGCTCCCATGCCGGAGCCGAAATTGGCGACCACCAGAGTGAATCCGACAATGGCGAACAGCGGCCGCCAGGCGCGGCCCGCCACGTAGGTGAATGCGGTGTCCATGTTCGGGTAAGGTTGCGATGCGGGCCATATCAATTGCGCCGCGTACACCTGGACCGCCGATAATATTCCGATCACCAGACACGTCAGCACGGTAGCCAGCAGGATGTTGCGCCGCGGGTTTTCGGCTTCTTCCGAAAGAGTCGAAATGCCGTCGAACCCAATGTAGGTCAGCACCGCGACGGAGGTGCCGCCCAGCACCGCTCTTGTGTTCCAGGTTTGCGGATCATAAAAAGGACGGGTGAAGAAAGCGGCTCCGTCATGCGGATTCCCAAAGATGTAGCGCGCCGCAGCCACGAAGAATATCGCGATCACCACGGCCATACCCGCCGCCAGTCCCGTGTTCACGCGAGCGGAAGTCTTCACTCCCTGAATGTTCAACGCGGTAAAGACCAGCGCAAAGAATACCGCCCAGGCCCCATATGGCACGCCCGGAGCAAACACGTGGGCCTGCTGGCTGATCCAGATAATGCAAATCATCGGGTTGAGCATGTAATCCATCACCATGCTCCAACCGGTGACGTAGCCGAGTGCAGGATTGATTTCCTGGCCCACGTAAGTAAACGCCGAGCCTGCGCTGGGATATGCCCGCGCCATTTTGCCGTAACTGATCGCGGTGAACAGCATCGCCACCATGGCGATAAGAATAGTGGTGACTACGTGTCCGCGCCCGCGGTCGCTGAGCACTCCGAACACAGACATGGGCGCGACGGGCTGAATCACAATCACGCCGTAAAGAATCAGGTCCCAGAGAGTGAGCGTTCGGCGCAGTCGCGGGGCGGAGGAGTCCGGAGCAGAAGTAGTTTCCATGGGTCCGCCTATTGGATTATGCGGAGGGCAGAAGTGTCAATGTTAAAACGATTCCATAAGGCTACCGCGTCAACTCAGTTCGGCCCGTAGTCGAACCAATACCCACGCTGCTCATTGCCTGACATGTGCCGTGTGTTGTATTCGAGGAGATAGTTTAAGTGGGCATCGTCGAGCGGGAATGATTTCCCCTGCGGATACGGATAGGCGCCCATTCTGAGGAACGGCAGCGGAGCGACGAAGTTGCCTTCGGCGGCGTAGAAGTCCATGTCTTTCTCATAGCCGTTGGCCGCGAAGAAATAATCGCGCACCCAGCCTTGCGGGAGAGCAGGCAGTTTCGATGGATCAAAGTCCAGGCGAACTTCGTCTCCCGAACCGAACACCACCAACTGATCGTCCAGCACGGTCAGCAACGGCAGGACGTTGCCATAGCGGGTGTAGGTTCCTGCCGGACGCGTATATGGCCCAGTCGCGCTAACCTTCTCGTAAACGTATTGCACGTTGCCGGGAGGGGAGCCTTCGATCTTGAGCGGGAAGCCATGCGGTGCCAGATCGGCGCGGGCAAGCGGGACTGGCGTCAAGCGGACGCGCTGGTTCTTTTCTTGAACATTTTGAGAAGTGCCGCTTATCAGAATGCTGTCCCAATAAACCTGCAGGTTAGTGGTGATGCGAACCTTCTGAGTGCCCGGCGGCAGCTTCCCCGTGAGATCTGCAGTCATGGTGCGCGGACCGCCGGCAGGGAAGCCCATATCATCGATCACCCGCATCCACTTGCCGTTTTTGCCGAGGGCCTCTACATAAGGAGAGACTGCTTGCACGCCAGCCTGCGCAGCGGCGTACATGCTGTTCGCCGAAAAGTATTCCACTTCCCCATGGAGCAGCAGCCACAGCGGGCCGCCGCGGTAAGGCTCGCCCAGATCGAGCGTCAGGCTGTGCGGTTTGGCGAAGCCTTGGAATTGCGTCAGGGCAAAATCGCCGAAGTAGCGATGAGCCAACAGGTCAGGCAGAACGTTGTGGCCGTGCTCATCCGACGCGCTCGCGGGCGGACGCGCGTCGTGGCTCACTACCACTTTGAATTCAGGATATGGTGGATTCGACGCGAAATACTCGTTGGGATAAACATCGAGATCCGCGGGATGATCGACCGCCAGCACGCGCGCTTGATCGAGATAGACGACTTCCTCGAGCGGTTCCATGAAGCGGAAGCTGAGTTTGCCGTCTTTTTCGCGGATCGCGTTGCGATTGATTTTGATGTATTCCACCGGGCGCGGAATGTCGCGCTGGCCGGGGCCAACCCAGTGGCCGACCACGCCCGCGCCCAACATGTCGGCGACGAATTCGTAGCGCTCGCCATTCCACACGAACAACGTAGGGCAGGAACTGCCCCGGCGATCGATCTCGAGAAAATTCTGCTGCTTGTCGCCCGCAACATTAATTTCATCCTGCAACACTCCGGTAGGCCACAGCATGCGGACGATGTCGGCCTCTTTCGCATCGCCGAGGCCGACCACGATGTCGGTGGAGTTCTGCCCCAGGTATCCGTTCGAACCGGCGATCTCAAACTTCTGCCGGTTTCCGCCCGCGAAGACTTCAACCTTAGTGCCGATGGCACTCTTGTTGTCGTTTAGTCCCTTGAGTGAAAGGCGCAGCCAGTGATTCTGATTGCCGCCTTCATTGCGCAACAGCACGGCGGGGCCATGATTCTGCGTGATCAGAAGGTCGGTCGCACCGTCACCGTCGTAGTCACCGGTGATGATGGCGCGCGGGTCTTTGAGTTGAATCTTGTCGAGGCCCACGTCGGCCGTGACGTCTTTGAAACCATCGGCGCCGAGATTACGGAACAGGCGCACTTCGCCTTTGCCGTCTTTCGTTTCGCCGACGGCGACCAGGTCGACCCAGCCGTCGTTGTCATAGTCGATGGCGGCGATGCCATAGGCGCGCACCCAATTTGTATCGGGCAACGGGACGCGGTCGAAACTCTTGCCATGGTTGTTGCGCCAGAGGCTGAGAGCTTGGCGATCTGACTTTGCATCCGCCCAGTGGGTGAAGGCAATATCCATCCAGCCATCATGATCGAAGTCGAGAACCGCAACGCCTACAGCCGATCTGGGCATGGGCAAAGACCAAGGTTTGCGCGCGGGGAACTTTCCTTCTCGCGGATTTTCGAATATGACAGGCTCTCGGCCCAAGCCAGTCATCACAATGTCCGTGGCGCGATCGTTGTTGTAGTCGGTTCCAACTATAGCGCCGTACAGCGCGCCCACGGCCAGGCCCGTCGATTCGGTAACGTCCGTGAAAATGCCGTTCCCATCGTTGCGCCACATCACATTCGAACCGATTCGAACTGCACTTGCGCCTCCCGCAACTCCCCCCGAGACGTGGGGACGTTCTATTGGTTCGTCATGATGGCTTATCACAAAGAGGTCGATATCGCCATCGTGATCGTAATCGATAAATGCCAGGCCGCTGACGGCTGTTGTTTTGATTCCTGCGGCAGCAGTGACGTCCTTAAACATCCCATTCTTTTCGTTGTGGAACAACGTGACACCGTTATGAATCACCGCGAGGTCGGCCGCTCCGTCATTGTCGTAGTCGCCCACCGTGCAGCCAAGTGCGTGGGTTGCAGGGTCGAGACCTGCTTTGCGAGTGATGTCCTCGAATTTGCCGTTTCCGAGATTGTGGAACAATGTCATAAAACCTTGCGGACCTCCGTCAGCCAAGAAGAGGTCTGGCCTGCCGTCGCCGTCATAGTCCAGAAAGCACGCGCCAGGACCCATGGATTCTATGGGAATATCTTTAGCCGTTGCTGTCGTCACGATTCCCGCCTTCGCGGTCACATCCACAAATCGGACCTTGATCTGCGCGGGCGCCTTCAACACCACCAATGGCGACTCAACCGCGCGCGAATACTTTCCTTGCTCGCCGTAGGCGAGGCTCATGGGCGCGCCAATTTTATTTTGCGTGATGTACTGAAATTTCTTCAGGTGCTCGCGGGCATGGTCGAGGTCAGTTGATTGCTGGTAAGCACGCGACAATCCGAACTCGGCGGAGGCGTGCAGCGGGTTGAGTTGCAGCGCATGCTGGAATGCATCGATGGCCTGGGGAAACTGTTTGGCTTGCACGTGGGCTGTGCCGAGGAAATACCAGGTGTCGGCGTCGTTGGCATCGAGTTCGATGACGTGCTTGAATGCATCAACCGCGCTTTGTGCATCGCCCGTATTCTTCGCGAGCAGGCCGAGGTTGTACCACGCGTTCGGGATTCTGGGATCCTGCTTCAGCACAGCCTCGAGTGCGGCTTTGGCCTCGTCAATCTTCTGCAGGTTCAGGAGGGCGATGCCTTCATTCAGGCGCGCAATTGTCAGCTCCGGATCCAGTTCCGCGGACTGCCGGAAGGACTTGAGTCCCTTTTCGAAGAGCTGCTGATTCATGTAGGCGGCGCCGAGGCTGTTCAGGCGCGCGGCCTCGACGGGATTTCTTTTCGGGGTTTGCGGGGCAGTCGCGAACAGGCCG
>WNFE01012947.1_pt1 | contig 10224 bp, 10 predicted proteins | sample 5400451 | NCBI WGS metagenome assembly WNFE01 (sample SAMN13153344, study PRJNA577476) | soil metagenome | isolation source: 200 cm saprolite under Douglas fir tree site 2 hole 2 | place: USA:California | collected 2015-04-18 | reverse complement strand
CGCCTCCAGACGCACCTTCTACTACTCGTCGTTCGACGAGGTCAACGCCGTCCCGGCCAGCGCGGCGTCCACGGCGCTCATTCTGAACTGGTACGACCAGTTGGATGCCGGATACAGTGCGGACAACATTCATTTAGCCAACCCGAACTCAGCAGCCACCACCGCAACTGTGAAGCTCGCTGTGAGCACACACACTGTAACAGTGCCGGCAAACGGCACGGCAGTCGTAAGCTTCGCAGGCCAAAAGGGAGGGCCGGTGTTGATTACATCTGGTTCTGCTATCCTGGCGTCCAGGCGCACCATTTTCAGTTCGTCCTTCCACGAGGTGAACGCCGTACCTACCCCATAGGAGGCGCTTTACTCTTGATCCGGGCAGCGGGAAGCATTTCCGCTGCCCTGTTTTATTCGGCGAGCGCCTGCTCCGGCGTGCGGACCACCATGAAAAACAGGAAGATGGCACTCGGCCATAGTTGCAGAAACAGGCGGTTCAATGAAAACCGAAGGTGCCAATAGATGTCATACGGAGTGATCACGTAGACGGCGAAGTAGCCGGCTAGCGTGAGAACGATGGCGAGCACCAATGATCGAATGCCGGGCCGGTCTGGGATGGGATGTTTCCCCACCAGAAAGTAGTAAGCCGCAAGCACGACGGTTCCCGGAATCAGCAGCCAGTGGCCGAAGCGCATGAACTGCTTCCCATACCATTTCACGATCGCCCAATATCGATCCGGGGTGAGCACTTCGTGGAGTATGCTGTCTGCGCCGGAGAACAGGTCCCCCGCGGGAGCGACTCGGAGTTTGAAATATCCGAGCACCAGAAGTACCGGGAACGCAGCCAGCAACATCGGCGCCATCTGCCGCCAGCACGACTTCCACCCCTCGCGCCGGAAAAAAACCAACATGCGCGCCAGGACAATCGCACTCAGGAAGAGCAGACCCTCATTCTTTGTCCAGGCAGCCAGTCCCGCCATCAGACCGGCCAGCCCGAGCAGACCTGGTCCATGGCTGCCCTCTTCGTGAAGGCAGAGAAGCACGATCGTAGCCATGACAAAGAATCCAAGCGGAACGTCTGCATACTGTGCCGTCCCGTGCTCCACAAAGAAGGGAGTACCGAGCAGCACGATTCCGCCAAGAAAACCTTGATTGCTTCCTCGGAGAGCAGAGAGGCTGGAAACCAAAATCCCGACCGTGCTGAACATGAACACAAAGGCGATTACACATGGCACAGCCTGGTTTTCAGTTCCCAGATACCTCCAGAAATGCGCGATACTGGCGGGCAGCAGCAGCGGGTAGTCCGGGTGAGACCAGGGAAGCGATGCACTGAATCCGTCCTTCCAGTGCGGCCCGCCGCGGAACAGAAAGCGGGCGCGCAAATTCCAGATCGCAAATGCGTCCCAGCCCACTCCGTGCGGATTCGCCAGCACGCGCATCGCCGATGAATACACCGCGAAGACAAGAGAAAGAGCAAACCCGCTCGCCAGTACGCGAGCAATCCATCGGTCTGATTTTTCGCTCGCCGCTCTCGCGTCCTCCGGGTTGAGTTCTGGCGTTCTGCCTTCCCGAACTCGAAACAGGCACACCATCAGCGCTCCCAGAACTACGAGGTCGACCGGGATCAGATCGGAAAGAGAGAGAGCCGGAAACGAGAAGTAAACAAGAGAGAAGATTCCCAAGCCGCAACCGGCGGACAGCGAGGCTTTCAGCAGAAGGTGTGAAACCGGCGACTGCCGGGACCACCCTAGGCAAACGATCACAAACCCCGTCGCCAGGCAAAGAACGACCGCCAGCAGAGCCGCCATCTACTCGTTGCCCCTTTTTGCAAACAGCAGTACTCCGTTGCCGAAGTCCCTTACCAGAACCAAATCTGTTTCCGTCCTGGGTGAGGGGACATGCGGCGGGGAGGGGAAGTTCCCAATGACGAGTTTATGATCCCTCGAACGCTCAACCACCAAGGGAGCCAATGCGTACTGCGTGAGGTAATAGTCGGCCACGCCGGACTCACCCGGGTCTCCCAGATATCCCACGACGCCGCATTCCGGCAGCGCCCTACGCAACTCAGAAAATCGCTGGTCGGAGCGCTCCGCGACGTCGCTGGCCGCGGTTTTCAAATGCGTCGGACTGGGAACTTCGGTCAGCAGGCGCAAAGTTGAAAGCAGACACAGGAGAGTTGTCGCCATGATGCTGATGACGATTTTGGCGTGGTGCGGCCCGGCGGCCTCAAGCACTCGTAATCGGGGTGCGATGGGTGATCGCTCCATACCAAAAAAGTCCGGTATCAAACGCTAACATTATACGTCGGCAGAGTCAGTTTCGTGGCTCAGAAACGCAACCTCTCCACAATCCGTTCACAATCCATTACGACTGCCGTACATCTCCTAAGCCCGCCAAAACTCCCATCCGTTGCTCTGTATTTTGTTGAATCTACGTTCATGCGCGGATTCGAGTCCTACGATTCTCCGTTAGGGACGGTACGGATAGCTGGCCAACTTTAACCGCAAATCCACCCAGGCGTGGAGATCAGATGCGCGGAAGCGCCACAATTTTCCGACCCGCATAGCGCGTATCTCGCCCTTCGTGCGAGACGTTGCAGTGTCTTCGGATGGATTTGGGCGGGTGGCCCAGGCTTTTGGCATTGGCGCGATGCTGTCTCAGAGTGGCATCCGTGGCGAACGAGGGGGCCAAGCTGTGGGGTGCATCGTGAGAATTCCCTGAGGCGGCACGGGAACTGCCGGCAGCGTCGGGGTCCCTTCGGCTTCGCTCAGGGCAGGCTCTTCGACTGAGTAACTGCTTCGCTTCGCGAAGCAGTTACTCCGCTCAGGATGACAAGTGGATTGGTACGATAAAAAGGCGCACTCGAGCCATCTCGCTTCGGCGGCCTCCGCGAGAGTTTATTTCGAGCAGAAATCAACAGCTCGAACCATCCCGCAGTTTGAGGTCACAAAGTTTGATCTCAAAAACCTAAATCGGCGAGTGGTAGCCTTGCACAATCAACTGCTCGGCGATGCGGCGCGCTTGGGGGAGAGTCGCTGCGGCTTTGCGGTCAATCTCTGCTGGTAGGTCTTTCTGAATCTTCGCCAACTCTTCGTCAAATAAACGAGTCGCCAATTCGGGGGTATGTTGCTCGGGCTTGCCATTCTCGCCATCGACTTTTACCTTGTGCCGCACGCGCTGCGAGATCATCAGGCGGTAGATGCGGTCGGTCGCCAGGTCTTCCATGTAGCCATCAAGAAGACTGGCGCCTTTTCCGTTGAGCACTCCGTTTCGGTATCGAATCACAGTGCGCACCGCCGATCGAGTTCCGGCAAGCGAGATTCCGCCTACGCCTTTCGGGACTGGACGCAGATCGGCATGCGTGTTCGGAAGTTTCGGACGCTTCGCGATTTGATTGGGATAGGGGAACTGGGCGACTGCGATTTCGTTCTGGTCGGGGTGACCGGTCCATGCTCCATCCATCAGGCAGTCGGCTTCGTTCTTCTTGTCCTGCTTGAGAACTTTAAGCGCGCGTTCGTTCAATTCCGAGTCGGTGCGGCTGGGGAAAAGGGCCGTCATTCCGCCGATCGCATGAGCTCCGTGCTTGTGGCAGATCTCCGGCATCAAGGTACGAAAGTTCTGGAAGATTCAATCCCAGGCAATGGTCGCGAAGATTGAAAAGAAATTCCTCCATCTGATAAGCCAGCGGGTGCGATTCCACCAGCGCCATGCACTTGATGTAATTCTGTGGCAAACCCTTGTGCTTGGCGAAAGCCTGAAAGAGATCGCGCCACCACAAAGCTTCTTCCGCAGACTCGCTCTTGGGAATGTAGACGCTGAAATTATGCGGCAGCGTTGAAGGATCGATCTGATACCAGATCAGCGCCAGATCGAACAGGGAAGCCGACATGATCTCGTCTTTGATAACGCCGCCCTGACTGATGTGCAGGCCGCGAGGACGAACCCAGGTCACGGTCTTTGAGCGCTGCACCGTGACTTTTTTATTGCGCTTTTTATCGTCGTAGCTGAGTTCGTATTTGTAGGCGGCGAGTGCGTTGTTGACCGCGAGCAGGATGTGGTCCCAAATGTTTGCCGTGGAATCTTCAATATCGATCATCACGGCTGGAGATCCGGAGTTTAATAGCTTTACCGTCAACTCAGCGTCGTCGGCTGGACCGGTCATCTGGTTGCGCTGGTCCGCGTACCAGTCGGGCACTTCGATGCGCCAGTCGGAAGTGGTTGCCTCTGAAGCCGGCAAATAATTAGGCGGTTGCCCACGATGCGATGCCCGCAAAACCTCCGCCCGTTTGTCAACCAGCTTCTGTTGCCTGGGCGTGAATTGTTTGTGCAGCGGCAGCAGAAAATCACAAAATCCCCTCGGGAGATCCGCTTGCGGATTCAAATCCGCTGGCGCATGATTCATGTATTGTGACGTGATGTGTTCAGAGTGCGATGCCATGGGATGAGATCCTTCAAGTTCGCCGTTGGCAGATAAGGTTTTCTGCAGCTATTCGGAGCTGAGTGTTTCGGTTGCTTGAATTATCCTACCGCAAACTGCCGAACGTCGACCGCGCACGTTTTGAATCGTATAGCAATCCCGCGTCCAGACTACGCACCTTCAACAAGGAAATACACGCTCATGGCGATGCCGCACCGATAACCAAGGCGCGCAGTTTCCGCGGATCGCAGATGGGGCTCAAGAAAAAGACCGCGCTGCTGGTTGGCAGCGCGGTCTGAGCGTGTAACGAGGGGTAAAGCAAAAGTTTGATTCGCGAAATTTAGACTTTAGCGAGCTTGCGGCGAATCGCTCCCGCCAAGCCGACCAAGCCCGTTCCCATCAGCATCAGGCTGCTGGGTTCAGGAACCGGGCTGAATCCGATAAATTCCTGCGGCATACCGCCACCACTTTGAGTGCCCCTTATTGGCGTGTAAAGCACAAGTCCGTTGAAGGCGCTGTCGTTAGCAGATGCGGCCAACGCGAGATATTGGACATCGAGAGCAGCCGCGCCCGTGGTCTGAAATTGCGACATCGATGCGGCGGTCGAAGAAAACAAGCCCCAGATGGCCCAATTGGCCTCGGTGGCGCTGACGTTTCCGGCGAGCATGCTCTTGAAGATCAAGCCCGCGGCTTTGTAATCCAGAGTCATTGAGGGCCCAAACATGCTGCTCGCTATGCCTTGCAGGAACGGTGAAACGGTCGCCGTCCAGTTTTCGTTCAGGCTGACATTGTTATCGTAGCTGTCGCAAATCAGGAGCGTCGGCGTGCTGCTGCCATTGATTGAGACCGCGTATGGGTAGACGGCTCCGCCTCCAATGCCACTGCCAGTTCCTCCAAGGTAGGTCATCGAGACCGTATGGGCGAAGGCCGGGCCAGCCAGAAGTAGCGAGAGAACCAGAACCGAGAGCGAGACATGAAGACGGCTTAGACGCATGAGTTTGCCTCCCAGCAAACGAGGACGGCTGCTCTAAGGGCGCGACAGCCTATCCTGCTTTCCTTCGACAGGGGAGAATCGGCCAGCAAATTCTCGTGTAAGCCTTTGCTGAAAGCTGGCTGTGCCGCGAAGGGCGGCATTTCTGTCAAGGGAGCAAACTGACTCCCGTAACATAAGGGAGAGTACCAGCGTGTATTGACATTGAAAATGGCCCGTTTGTGGTATTACCAATGTTACTCGCGTTGCGCATGCAGATGTTTCGGCGCCAGCTCACAAAAAGTTTGTCACTCATCACGTGGTCAGCGCCGGTGAGAGAAATCCACAGCGTTTTCTGTGCAACGCATTGCAACCTCTGCTAAGATGGTCGCACAAAAATGGCGGATCTCCTTTGCTTTGTTGGAGACGCTTTTTGCGGTGCGGCCCTCGACCTGCCCCCCTAGGCTGGAGAGGCCCAGGTTAAAGGGCGCGGGACTGGCCCGCAGGTAGGAGTTGTTTGTGCCCGATCCCGAGAACGGGAACGTCCAAGTTGTAGTAAGGCGAAGGCGTACCCGTCGTCATCGCCGCAACCGCCTTATTCGTCGATCGCTGGCTGCAGCAGTGCTCGCGGTTTTCATCGTGAGCATCTCAACTTTCGCGTTGCTGCATTTTGGTCCTTCCTTTTTCAGCGACAGACAGTCCGCACCTCGCGCCATCGAGCATTCTGAACTTGCGCTTAATCGCGTGGGCTCGATCAATCAGATTCTCACGGAAGCGCGCCCATCGCGTCCCGTATATCCATACTCTGTGGTGGCCGGCGGAGTTGAGGATGCAAAGGAGTTGAAGTGGGTGGCGGAGCACGATCCGATTGTTGGAGCTCACTACGCGGGCTTCGATTATGCTCATGCTCGAGTGGTGCGGCTGACGTTGGCGCGCAGCGCTTATTTGTCCTACCGGATTGGGAACCACGTCTATTGGACCCGTCGAAGAGTGACCCTGCATAAAGGCGAAAAGCTGATCACGGATGGAAGAATGACGGCGCGGACGCGTTGTGCAAACCGGGTGGAAGAGACGCCGCAACAGCAATCGGTATCGCCCGCCGAACCTGCAATGCAGAAGTTCGAGGAGCCGGTTGGGGGGGGCGAAGGCATAGCCATGCAGTCTCCCGCGGTTCCGTTCGAGTCGGCATTCCTAGACCGGCCACAGATGCCGGGCGTTGAGCCGGTAGGGCCGCTCAGTTTGTATGACCCTTTCGTCGGCGGCAGCTTCATTCCGCTATCGCCTCCGCCGTTACCGACGGGCCTCTGCGCCCCGGTAAAGACGAAGGGCACGGCGGGGACCGTGAGCGGGGCGAGCGGCAAAAAGAAGAGTCCGGTTTCTTGCGAGGTCAGCGGCGGCCCGGAACCCGTGCCTGAACCCGGAACCTGGGTTCTGTTCGCCTCTGGATTGGCTGCCATTTTCTGGCGGGCCCGCCGCAAACTTTCTTGCGCCTGAGCGTTTCGAAACAGGCGAAACCGTTCGTCTCCGTATTTTTAACGCAGGTTATTGCTGCACCGCGCTTGCGAAGCTGTCCCCTCTTTGGGTAGGCTTTTCCTTCTCAACTTTCCCTTGGTTATTCGACGGAGGCTCACGCTTGCGCTCGCCGCGTTTTGCCGGTTATCTTGTGGCAGCTCTAGTCGCACTCGGCTCAACGAGCCCGCGCATATTTGCTCAGAGTATCCGGCTGCATGTAGACCTCACCGACGCGCCGCGCAATCTCTATCACGCTAAGCTGACTATTCCGGCCAAGCCGGGCGCGATGACGCTGGTATTTCCGAAATGGATTCCCGGCAATCATCGTCCCAGCGGCCCGATTGCAGCTCTCACGGGCATTCGCATCGAGGCTGCGGGCAAGCCTGTGCTGTGGCAACGCGACGCCGTGGATATGTACGCTTTTCATGTCACCGTGCCCGAATCGGCGAACGCCATTGAAGTCTCCCTCGACGCGATTACTTCCAGCGACAGCGCGGGCGGCGGCGGGCCGGCAGCTTCCAGCAATCTGCTCGATTTGAATTGGAATGCGGTCGTTCTGTATGCGCAGGGCGCCGATTCTGATGCGGTCGAGTTTGTTGCTTCGGTGAAACTCCCAGCCGGATGGAAGTTTGGAACCGCTTTGTTGCCAGCGCGCGCGTCCGGAGATGAAGTCGAATTCGCTCCGGTTTCGCTGACAACATTAGTGGATTCGCCTTTGATCGCGGGGTTGCATTACCGGCGAATCGATTTGACTCGCCCGTCCGATAAGCCCGCGCATGTAATGGATTTGGTGGCCGACAATGAAACCGATCTGGCGATGACACCGGAGGACCTGACCGCCTACCGGAAGTTGGTGGCGGAAACCGGGGCGCTGTTCGGCGCGCGTCATTACCGGCAGTATCATTTTCTGTACACGCTAAGCGATCAAGTGGGCGGACATGGACTCGAGCACCACGAATCAAATGACAGCGCCGCGGCCGAGCGCACGCTGCTCGATCCCGACGTGCGCCTGCTTTATGCGAGCCTTCTGCCGCACGAGTTCGCGCATTCCTGGAACGGCAAATATCGGCGGCCAGCGGGATTGGCCACGCGCAACTATCAGGAACCAATGATTGGCGATCTATTGTGGGTTTACGAGGGGCTCACCGATTATCTGGGCGATCTGCTGGCGGAGCGCAGCGGGCTGTTGTCAGCCGAACAGTATCGCGACTCGCTAGCCTTAACCGCAGCGAGCCTCGATCACCGTTCCGGAAGGACCTGGCGTCCTTTGGAAGACACTGCGCGATCGGTACAGATCCTGCGCCTGATGGGACCGCAATGGTCGAACTGGCGTCGCGGTCTGGATTACTATCCCGAGGGCGAGTTGATCTGGTTGGAAGTCGATTCGATTATCCGACAGCGGACGCACGGCGAGCATTCTCTTGATGATTTTTGCCGCCGCTTCGAGGGCGGGCAAAGCGGACCTCCGATGGTTCTGTCTTATACTTTTGACGACGTCGTTCATACGCTGAATGAAGTTGCTCCTTATGATTGGGCGAGTCTGCTTCGGGAACGCGTCGGTTCGACCAGCACTCATGCGCCTTTGGGCGGCATCGAGCGCGAGGGCTGGAAGCTGGTATACAACGACCAGCCCAATGCCTTTACCAAGGCGCTCGAAAAATTGGTGAAGTCCGGCGACTTCTCGTATTCCCTGGGATTCGCCGTCGCTGCGGATGGCAAGATGGACGATGTGATCGTGGGTTCTCCTGCCTATCAGTCAGGCATCGGCCCAGGCATGAAGTTGATTGCGGTGAACGGCCGCAAGTGGACGCCTCACGTTCTGCGCGCTGCGCTTAAGGCCGCTCAGAGCACGGTGGCGCCCATCGAGTTACTGGTCGAGAATGCCCAGTTCTTTCAGACCTACTCGATTTCGTATCACGAAGGCGAGAAGAACCCGCACCTGGAGCGCATTTCCGGTCAGCCCGACCTTCTCACCAACCTGCTTACCCCGCTGACGAAATAGAGGGCTTAGGGCCTTTCGGCGACTCAAGGTTGTAATACCTTCGTAAGGGGTTTAGCCCGCAATCGCTGCTAGAATCGCCCTAGCGCGACACAATCTACACTTATGCACACCTCCCTCAGAGCCGCCGCCGCTTTGCTGTTTTCGGCTGCCGTGTGTTTTCTTGCGCCGGAAGCGACCCAAGCTCAAGGCGTGCCTTCGATACGGCGGGTGCAAGTGCTGCGCACAGCAAGCCAAGTTGAGATTGAGATTGAAGCCAGCGAACGCATCGTCCCGCAAACTAATGTGTTAACCGGTCCAGACCGCCTGGTGGTGGATTTCGTCAATGCCCGTCCCGGCGCACAATTGCGCAACCTCTCGGTGAACCGCGCGGAAGTGAAAAACCTACGCGTGGGCTTGTTCTCGTCGGATCCGCCAGTGACGCGCCTGGTTCTGGATTTGAACGGTCCGCAGCCCTACCAGGTTTTTCCGTCAGGAAGAACGGTAATCGTGAAGGTCGGAGGAAATGCTGGCGCTGAAGCAGTCGCGCGGCACCCTGGTTCGGGGGCTGTGCTGGTGAATACGAATTATTCCGCTCGAACGGCACAGATTTCCGTGCCTTCGCCGCCCGCAGTGAAGCAGCGGTTGGAAGTTTCGTTCCAGAATGGACTGCTCTCCATCAGTTCCAACAAAGCCAACCTCTCAGAAATTCTTTTTGCCATACACGAGCGCACCGGAGCGGAGATCGCTATTCCCGCGGGGGCGGAACAGGAACGGGTCGCGGCTGACCTTGGCCCTGCGCCAGCCGCGGAAGTTCTGGCGCATCTGCTGAACGGTTCGAAATTCAATTTCATGATTCTGAGTTCGGCAACCGATCCTCACGCTCTGGACCGCGTTATTCTTAGCCCGCGCGGGGAGGGACCGATGGCAGCGGGGCTCCAAACTCAGCCTGCAGTTGACGAAGACGGTGAAGCCACTCAATCCGCCGCGGCCACGCCCGTTCGACAGGTGCCGCCAGGCTCCTCAGCCGATGGTCCTGCTGTCTTGTCTGAGCCAAAGGCTTCGGATAGCGAAGTACCGGATTAGTCTCAAAGGTTTTAATTTACATCCGCCTGATGTGCGCCGATTTGGTTGGGCGCTCCCCACAAGCGACATCGCAATGGCTTCGATTACGGCCGGGTGACCAGCCGCACCGGCACGGGAGACGTACCAGTCACAGGTGAATTCGCAGCATTGCTGCTGCATCCCGATACGTTCAGCACAGTTATATTCAGGTGTCCTGTAGGGTCAACATTGTTAATGAAGACCTGAAGGAACCCGACGATCGTGACCGGTGGTCCGCTGCCTGGGGCAAAC
>WNFE01004713.1_pt1 | contig 10228 bp, 11 predicted proteins | sample 5400451 | NCBI WGS metagenome assembly WNFE01 (sample SAMN13153344, study PRJNA577476) | soil metagenome | isolation source: 200 cm saprolite under Douglas fir tree site 2 hole 2 | place: USA:California | collected 2015-04-18 | reverse complement strand
CGGGAAGGAGGCGGAGACGCTCGTAGTAGCGCAGCGTGTCCGTGCTAACTCCCGCAAGTCGCGCCAGTTGTGCTGAACGCATCTTTGTTACCTCGATCACAAGCGGAGTGTAAACCCTGGAATCGGTTCCGGAGTCAATCGGATCTTTGAGAATTGACGACTACCATTGCAACGAGCGACCTAAATGTTCCATTTCGCCCGCTTAAAACGGGTTTGACTATAAACTTCAAAATCCTTTCCTGGCGCAGCCAATGTAAAGGTTTCGACGAATTCACTCTCGGAGACAACTGTGTACTTCTCTCTGGCCTTCCATCCAGCAGGGAGGTTCTCGAAGCCCTCGCTCTCAAATAACAGGCCAGCGTCGGCGCCGGTGCTCGCCCGCATGGCATATTGATTCACGAAACCCTCTTGATGGAATTGCCGCAGGACCAGCGTGTTGCGTTCGCGGTAGTAGCTGAACATCGTCCAATGTTCATGGACTTCGCCCTTTGGATTTTTCTCCTGCGGCGGATACGTGGAGATGTTTCGCTCATGCAGGAAACGTCCGTTCATGACGAATTCATAGCTCCGCTTTACCGTTCCCCGGCCCGCTTCACCTTCCGCGGCGCCGTCCCACGTTCCGACAAGAAACCGGACCGATTTCCAAGCTTCGTCCTTCTTCGGGAGCGCATCCTGGCTGGCCAGGGCAATTGGGACGAAAAGCAAAAGTGCCAAGAGTGTCCCACGGTGAAGTGCAGTGGATTCGCGACCGAAATAATAACGAGGCATAAGATCCTCAATTCATTTCGTTGGAGTGGCTCCACAGTGACACCAACCCGAATCCTTTTCAACACGCTGGATGGGGGAGTTCGTTCTTGCGCCGACGTTGGAACGATGGCGGCCCGCATCCGGCGTGGTGGTTGACATACGAAGACGTTTCCTTGTATTCTTCCATAAGTGAGTCACTCACTCACAATATGAGAAAGACAAGCAAAGCGCGATGGCTCGAACTGGTGGGAGCGGCTACCCAAGTCTTTTTGAGCAAAGGATACAAGCGCACCCAAATGGCCGACATCACGGATGCAATGGGGCTGTCGGCGGGCGCGATCTATCGTTACGTAGAGAGTAAGGAAGCATTGTTTGACCTCGTTGTGAGAGCCGGCGCGGGAATGCAGGTGGATGCGAGCAAACTCAGTCCACCCCTGGCAACTCCTCGTCCTGGAGCCACGCTGGCATTTCTTCGGGAAACCTTGAAACGAGAAGGCAGGATTGCAAGTCTGCAAACGGCTCTTTCGCGACCGAAGGTCGAGGATATTGCAGACGAATTCGGAAGAATCGTTCGCGAGCTGTACGCAAAGACGGTGCAATTCCGCGTTGGAATCAAACTATTGGACCGCTCCGCGCTTGATTGGCCAGAGTTGGCTGAACTGTGGTCCGGGCATTGGCGAGCGGGTCTGGTGAGTCAACTCGGCAGGTATCTCGATCTGCGGATCTCCGAACACTTGTTATCTACGGTGCCGGATACCAAGGCGTGGGCCCGGTTCGTGATTGAAACGGTAGCGTTTTTTGCGCTTCACCGACACTACGATCCCTGTCCCACGCCGATGAGCGACGCGGTTGCCGAGGAAACGGCCGCGCGTGCTCTGGTCCGTGCGACGATCGGGGAATCCCAGCGAAAGAGAGGAAAATAATTCATGTGGAAGACTCAAGCCATTCGTGTCTGTGCACTCAACGGGCGATGCATGCGATTCAAACATTTCTATCCCCTCCTGGCCTTTCTGATTCCGACGGCGCTGATCGGATACGGTGTCGTCATTCCGCGGAGCGCTATCGCCGGTGTGAACGGACTCACCATCGGATTTGGAAGTGCCTTGCTCGGTGCAGCAATCGCCTACTGGCAAGGAATTCGGATGGCGCTGCGCAGGGAATCGCAATTCCGCCAGGGAGAACATGCGGCCGGTTTGTCATCGACTCCGCGGTGAGTCTGTAGCTAGGGGGACGTGATGGGTTTCTACGCGAGACGGGTGCTGCCTCACATAATTAATCTGGCGATGAAGAACAGGGACGCGACACGTCTGCGCGAGGTGTGGGTTCCTCGAGCTCGCGGAGAAGTTCTGGAAATTGGCATTGGGTCCGGCCTGAACCTTCCGTTCTATTCCTCGGAGGTCGAGCGCGTGTACGGCGTGGAGCCTTCCCTTGCACTCCAAGAGATGGCACGGAGGAAGGAGACAGCAGGACGCACCAAGGTGGAATTCCTGTCGCAATCGGCCGAAGATCCGCTGCCGCTTCCCGATCAAAGCATCGACACCATCGTTATGACCTGGACTCTGTGTTCTATTCCGAACCCGTCGCAAGCTCTTGCGCAGATGAGGCGGGTTCTCAAGACGCAGGGGCGTCTTCTTTTTATCGAGCATGGCCGTGCCCCCGATCCGGGTGTCGTGGCGTGGCAAGACCGGCTCACACCGATATGGAGAAAAATAGGGGGCGGCTGCCACCTCAATCGCAAGGTCGATGAGCTCATTGCGTCGGCGGGATTTCAGGTCGCCGAGTTGAAGACGTATTACCTTCCAGGACCGCGTCCGATGACGTATACCTACCAGGGGTTCGCAGACCCGACGTAGGGCGGTCACTTCGAGTAGCGCACAACGCTGCGAACACCGATTGAGGGATTGTGTCCATCTACGGGAATCAGATCTATCCATTCTTGGTCAGCCGGATGGGAGATCCAAAACCGATCCGGGAAATTCGAAAGCGAATCATCGGGCACGCTGAGGGTGTAGTTCTCGAAATCGGTGCAGGTTCGGGCGCAAACTTCGTGCATTACGATCCGACACGAGTTACCAAACTCTACGCCCTTGAACCCAACCCGGGAATGATACGGCTTGCCGAACAGCAACGGCTCCGAACGAAGTTGGATGTGCAGTATTTGGACCTGCCAGGGGAGCGCATTCCCTTAGAAGACCGCAGCGTCGATTCAATCGTCAGCACGTTCACACTGGGGACGATTCCGGATGTAGTGGAAGCCCTGCGAGGAATGCGACGCGTCTTGCGCCCGCGTGGCAAGGTCATCTTTTTTGAACTTGGGTTATCGACCGACCTTCGCGTACAGCGCTGGCAGCAGCGGTGGGAGCCTGTTGCCTATCGGCTATTCGAGGGCTTGCACCTGACCCGTGATATTCCATCGCTCCTCAATCAAGGCGGGTTCGACGTCGAGAATGTGGAGTCTATGTACCTTGCAGCATTTCCGAAGTCGTGGACTTACTGTATGTGGGGTACAGCTTGCTAAACGAGGAGAGCTTCGTGACCAATGCGTTCTTGTCATCTAAGTTTCGGCTCCTATGGCTTGGGAGAGTATGCAAAGACAGGACCCGCCAGCGTGCCAATATAGAGAATATCCGGCGACGTTCCTATGCCGCGGACCGTTTCGGGGAATTGGAATGACCACTCTCGAGTCCCATCGGAAGCGCGCAATGCTACGAGCTCGCGACGATTACCGGCGAGCACAGCGTCACGCCACAAGTAGGGTCTTGCGGAGGTCCACTGCTTAGAAGCTTCTGCAGACCACCGTAGCTTCTTCAAGTCGAGATCAAAGCTTGCGAAGATCTCGTCTCCAAGAAAAACAAGAAGTGAATCATTAGCAATAATGAGTCTTCTATTTGGTGCGGACTCCGTCGGCAGGTCGGTGAGCACTGCGCCTGAATCGGTGCTGAGTCGGTACAAATGACGTTTGGAAGTGCCTACGTACAGATTGTGATGATCGACGGCAGCGGACGTTGTCACGTCCGCACCCAAATCTTTTTTCCAAATCAACCGGCCCGATTGAGCGTCTACCGCGTACGCGAATCCATCCCTGCCGCCAAAATATACCCGGCCGTCGCTTAGCGCCGGTGAGGCACAAGTCACGCAATGCTCTTGGGGCGAATACGCGTCGTGAAAAACCCACTTTGGTTTCCCGCTCTGCAGGTCGAGGCAAACCAAATCGTCCGCAATTGTCACGAAATAGATTTGATTTTCGACGCGGACGATATCGGATGCAACGCCTGTTGCTTCCACTTTGTATTTCCAGCGCACCGCTCCCGTCGCTCGGTCAAACGCGTACACATGCCCGAGGGTCCCGTCAGTCCCTATAACAACAAGGTCGTCGGTAATCAGCGGGTCGCCATGAAACTGGCTCTGTTCTCCATCCTTGCGGATGTCATAGTCCCACTTTACTTGTCCAGTTTTCCTGCCGAGCGCGCGAATCATGCCATTGCAGGAGCCCGCAACAAGAAGGTCGCCCGCGACCGTGGGCGTGGAGAAGACTCAGCCACCAGTATTGAATTCCCAAAGAAACGGAGCCTCGGTGGTCGTTGCAGATGCATCTCGCGTCTGGGACGCGAGCAGCCCAGGAAAGAGCAGAAGGACTGCAAACCGTAGATTTCCCAATGTCACATTAACCTCCCGCCTCGAAAGACATTCTATTTTGTTTGTGGTGTCGGCTGACGATGCTCTCCGGATCAAAAGAGGGTCAAGCGTTCGCTTTCGGTCGTAACTTGGTCACAACCTGACTTAATGCGGGTTGATAGCTGATTGCTGGCCAGAACCTTCCAGAATTTTTTCTAGTCGGTCCAATTGAACCTGGAGTTCGCCAAGTTTGGCGCGTTCGGTCCGCAGTTCGTCCTCCGCTTCGATTTCTCTGGTTTGCCGTTGTTGTTCTTCATTCTCCAATGCTGTGAGTTTCGCCTTGAGCTGCGGAAGTAAATCCTCGATCTGTTTCCGGTCCGTTGGAGAGTTTTCGGTTTGGCTCACTAATTCTTCGTACTTCTTTATGTCGGCCGTCAGCTTGGTCCGATTCGATTGTACTTCGGCAAGTCTCGCACGGGCATCATCGAGTTTTTGCGCTGCGCGCGCGACGATAGCTTCCTGGCCTTGCAAACGGTAGAGAAGAATCTGGGCTCGTTGCGCGGCAATTGTGGTGTTCTGCAAATCATGGTGCAGTTGCCGCACCTCCGCCAGCAAAGCTTGCAACGTTTGGGAGTCAGTTGAACTGGACTGACCGTAGATAGGCGCTGGGATAAGCAAGAAAACCGGAATCAAAAGGCAAGAGCGATGCATGAGCCGCCTCCCAGTGAATTCTATCTCCAAATCGCATGCATTCATTACTCAACTCGAGGCTCACCGAGAACTTAGGGACGCGCGGCGTTGCGCGGCATACCTATACTGAAACAGCTGGTTTGGAAGGAGAACTTAGGCGTAACCAACAGAACAGAAACAGCTTGACATCATTACCATATTCAATTAAGTATTTGAATATGGTAGCTACACTTCACGGAAAGCGCCGGTTTAAGAACGAAGTCTACGGCCAACTCGGTCGCATTGGGAAGGCGCTGGCCAGCCCCAAACGGCTTGAGCTTCTGGATCTGATCTGCCAAGCGGAGCGATCGGTCGAAGAGTTGGCGAACGAGACAGCGATGAGCGTGGCCAATACCTCGCAGCATCTTCGCGCTTTGCATGAGGTCCACTTGGTTGAAGCCAGAAAGGAAGGACGTTTCGTCGTCTACGGCTTGGCGGACGCCCTGGTCGCTGACTTCTACCGGTCGTTCCGGCTGTTGGCAGAAGACCGACTCGCCGAAATCGAACGCATCCGGCAACGGTTTTTCGCTGCGGGGACAGAGTTGACAGCGCTGGACCGCGACACGCTGCTGGAGCGCGTGAAGCAAGGAGAAGTGGTTGTCGTCGATGTGCGGCCAGCCAATGAATACCGAACGGCTCATATCCCGCAGGCGCTTTCGATTCCTTTGCAGGAACTTGGTGAGCGTCTCGCGGAATTGCCCCGTGACAAAACGATCGTCGCTTACTGCCGTGGCCCGTACTGCGTCTTGGCGGCAGAGGCCGTTCAGCTACTGAGTGGACAAGGATTTCAGGCCTATCGTCTGGAGGACAGTATTGACGACTGGCGCGCGCGTGGGTTGCCTTTGGATATTCATCGAGAGACTCTCGAAACCCGTCGAGGAAAATCGCAATGATCTTTCGTCAACTGCTCCATTTTAATCCTGTCATAGCAACATCGTATTTCTTCGGTTGAGCGGGTAAAGGCCGGGCCGCCGTGTGCGACCCGTTGGAAGACATTGACGTATATCTGCGCCTTGCGGAAGAAACCGGAATGAAGATTTGCTATGTACTGGACACGCATCTCCATGCCGACCATGTTTCCGGTGCGCGGAAGCTGGCACAGTTAACCGGCGCGGAGTATGTCCTGCATGCGGATTCGGGTGCGCACTTCGACTTTTCAGCGGTTCACGAAGGCGATGAACTCGACATGGGCAATGTCAGCATCCGCGTGCTGCATACTCCTGGTCATACTCCCGAACACATATCGTTGCTGGTGACTGACAAGACGCGCGGTCTTGAGCCGTGGTTCCTTCTGACAGGGCACACGCTCATGGTTGGGGACATGGGCCGGACGGAACTGGCCGCGAGCGCCGCGGAAGGCGCAGGGATGTTGTATGAGACCGTTCAGAAGCTGAAATCGCTGCCTGACTACGTGGAAATATTTCCCGGAGCATTTGCAGGGTCGGTTTGTGGCCGGGCGTTGAGCGGAAAACCGATATCGACAATTGGGTTTGAGCGCAAGTTCAATCGAGCCTTCCAAATCGCCGACAGGGACGAATTTGTCCGTCACATGTTAAGAGAGATTCCTACTCCGCCAGCCAACGCGAAAGAGAATCGGGCCCTGAATATGGGAATTCCGGCAGAGACGGGCGGTTTGTATTCCCATGGCCGATGAAAGCCATGCTGTTCGCTTCGGGCTTCGTGAGAACCTAAGCCAATTTTCCCTCCTCGTCGTCATCAACGTCTTTGTCGGAATGATGGTGGGACTCGAACGAACGGTCGTCCCTCTCATTGGTGAAAAAGAATTCGGCTTGACCTCAAAGACGGCGATTGTTTCCTTCATTGTCAGTTTCGGAGTGACCAAGGCCATCTGCAATCTGTTCGCGGCGCGGATTTCTGAAGGTGTCGGACGTAAAAAAGTGCTAGTTCTCGGCTGGCTGATCGGGCTTCCAGTTCCGTTCCTCATCATTTTCGCAAACCGGTGGTTCTGGTTCGACGTGGCGAATGTCCTCTTGGGGATGAACCAGGCGCTTTGTTGGTCCATGACCGTGATCATGAAGGTGGACTTGGTTGGCCCGAAGCGCAGGGGATTGGCGCTTGGGATAAATGAATTTGCAGGATATCTTGCCGTGGGATTCACCGCCTGGTTCACAGGCTATCTAGCGGCGGAGTATGCACTGCGGCCGCAGCCGTTTTACCTCGGCATTGCAGTGGCTATTGCCGGCCTGCTGCTCTCGGTCTTCGGGGCCCGAGAAACCATTGACCATGCCAGACTTGAATCCAAGCTACATGACTCTGCAGCAGGTGCGACTGGAGAGGGGAGCCAGGCCAGAAATATCTCCGCCTTTTCGCTGCGCGAAATCTTCGCGCTCGCCTCGTGGAAAGATCGAAACCTGTTTTCGTGCAGCCAGGCAGGGCTGGTGAATAACCTGAACGACGGAATGTCCTGGGGAATCTATCCGCTGTTCTTTGCGAGCTTTGGCCTGGGAGTTGCCGCCATCGGAACCATCAAAGCCATTTATCCCGCCGCATGGGGAATCCTTCAGCTTTTCACGGGACACCTGAGCGATCTCTGGGGACGAAAGCGGCTGATCGCAGCTGGTATGGTTGTGCAAGCCGGTGGCATTTGGCTCACGGTGCAAGTTCCGGTGTACTCCGCATGGATCGTGGGAGCACTTCTGCAGGGAATCGGAACGGCCATGGTGTACCCCACGCTGTTGGCGGCAATCGGCGACGTCGCCCATCCCGAAAATCGCGCAACGATAATGGGTGTCTACAGGTTCTGGCGTGATTTGGGGTATGCGGTTGGGGCACTGCTTTCGGGGATCATTGCTGACCTGTTTGGCATGCGAGCCGCGATTGAAGTGGTTTCCGCGCTGACGCTACTCTCAGGTATCCAAGTTGCCGTCCGCATGCGGGAAACGTTGAAGAGGATACCTGCACGACCGACGGTGGGGGAAAGTTACGAATCCTGATCCGAAAGTGGAGCAGAAATGAATGAAAGCCGCAAACCCTTGTTTAGCGACCGAATCGCCGGCGAGCCCGGCGCAGCACGAGATATCGCTCGTCGCGCGCTGAAGATGCGGCTCGAGACGATTGCCGTCCATGCGGGAGGAGAGATTGATTCCGCTACAGGTGCGTTGGCTCCTCCTCTTCATCTCTCAACCACCTTCGAGCATGGGCCGGCTGGCCAAGCCATCCACGGATTTCTATACGCGCGGGAGAAGAATCCAACGCAGTTGCGGCTCGAGGCCGCGCTTCGGGACCTCGAAGGCGGCGCGGCCGCTTTGGTGTTCTCCTCGGGGATGGCAGCCGCCGCAACTCTCCTGCAGACGCTCGCCGCAGGCTCTCATGTCGTATTTTCCGACGACATCTATATCGACGTTCGCAGCCTGGCGCACGATTTCTTGCCAGCGTGGGGTATTGAGAGCACGCGGAGCGATCTCACGGATTTGCAGGCGCTGAAAGCCGCGATCCGACCCAACACAAAACTTGTCTGGATCGAAACGCCTTCCAACCCCCTGATGAAAATCCTGGACATCCGAGCGATCGCGGATATCGCAGACGAAGCCGGGGCGCAACTCGTGGTAGACAATACGTTCGCGAGCCCCATTCTCCAGCGGCCGCTGGTTCTGGGAGCGGACGTAGTTTTGCACTCCACGACGAAGTATTGCGGGGGCCATAGCGATGTCCAAGGAGGATGCCTCGTGGTAAAGAGCCGCGAAGTTCTGGAGAAACTCTCTCGCCTCCGCGACATCTTGGGAGCCGTGGCGTCGCCTTTCAACTCATGGCTTATCTTGCGCGGTTTGCGTTCATTGCCATGTCGCATGGAGAGACATTCGGCAAATGCGACCGCGGTCGCTACTGCGCTCTTGGCCTCCCCGGCCGTTGAGGCGGTCTACTATCCGGGGCTTCCGTCGCATCCCGGAAATGATATCGCGCGTAGACAGATGACGAATTTCGGCGGAATGCTTTCGTTTTTGGTGCGTGGTACACGCGAGGACGCTCTCCGGGTGGCATCGCGAGTGAATCTGTTTGTCAATGCAACCAGCCTTGGAGGCGTTGAGAGTTTGATCGAGCATCGCGCATCGAGTGAGGGGAAGGTGTCCAACGCGCCGGGCAATATGCTTCGTTTGTCCGTGGGTCTTGAACATCCCGACGATCTTATCGAAGACCTCCTGCAAGCGTTGGCCTGAGGCGTGTCGCAGTGGAAGCAAGTGCCGAATGCCGTTGCGGAATGGTTGAAGAAAATTATGAAGCACAAACCAAACTCACTCACAGCAGGAGTGCGTCGCACCGGGACGGCTTTTCAGCTTCCCGGCCTGCATGCGGCAATCAGAATACGCGAGACGGCCATGCGCCGCCCCGAGAGAGGGCTGGGGGGCATCCTGGTTTCACCGGCAGGCGACTGGAATTCCGACCACGATCACTCGAACGACAAAAGGTCAGCCAGGGAGGTGTTATGAGTTCCAAACACATCGCGATTGTGCGCCGCCAAAATGGTGGGGTGATTGCCGGCAATGAAATCCAGAGAAGACCCTGTGTGCTCAGCTCCACTGGCGTCTACAAGTTCGGACCCTTCGAGTTGGATACCCCCGAGCGAAGGCTGCTCCGGGATGGCGTTCAGGTGCCCCTGCGCCTTAAGGCGTTCGAGACCCTTCGTATGCTGGTGGAGAACGCCGGGCGCCTGGTGACTAAAGAAGCGATGCTCCGGCAGGTGTGGCCCGATGCCATGGTCGAAGAAAACAACATCAATGCCAATGTCTCCATTTTGCGCAAGGCACTCGGGGAGGATGCAAATGGCCAGTCCTACATCGAAACTGTGCCCCGTGTGGGATACCGCTTTGTCGCACAGGTCGCGCAAATGTCCTCACCACAATCCGCGCCAACAACGAGTGGCGACGCAGCTCCGGAGCTTGAGCCGGAAAAATCCGTAGCGGTGCTCTACTTCGAGAACCTGAGCGGGGACAAGGAGGACGAGTACTTTCGCGACGGTATGACCGAAGACGTCATCACGGAACTCGCCAAGATCAAGGATCTCCGCCTTTTCCCGCGCTCGGCCGTGCTTGCCTTCCGGGACAAACCGCTGCCGGTCACGGAGGTTGGCCAGCAGTTACGTGCCGCGTTCGTGCTCGAAGGAAGCGTCCGTCGAGCGGGC
>WNFE01004937.1_pt1 | contig 10229 bp, 8 predicted proteins | sample 5400451 | NCBI WGS metagenome assembly WNFE01 (sample SAMN13153344, study PRJNA577476) | soil metagenome | isolation source: 200 cm saprolite under Douglas fir tree site 2 hole 2 | place: USA:California | collected 2015-04-18 | reverse complement strand
CCAGCGGACAGATTTCTGGAACGCCGAGTGCCAGTGGCCAATTCAACTTCACTGCCCAGGTAACTGACACAGCCTCGCCACCCGCGACCGTCGCAAAGGCATTAACATTGCTCGTCAGCACCCTGCCTGCGATGGATCAGTATGGAGGTTTGCTGTCTGCTCCCTCACCGAACGGCGGCACCGGATTCTTCCGTTCTTCCGAGTCGAGAAAAACAACGGGCGATGGGCGCTCATCACTCCTGCCGGAAATATGACTTGGTACCGAGGCGTGCAGAACGCCGAGTCAAACACAATTAACGGTGCGGTGCTGACCAGCAAATACGGCGGAGACGTATACAGCTGGGGGCGGGACCGCAACCGCCGCCTCACGGGATGGAATTTCAATATACTCGGGGAAGAGACTGCCTGTAGTGAATTGCCGTTCGGCTGCTATGGCGGGGGAGCCTCCAATTCTCCGAAACTCTCCTATCTGTTTCTCGCCCCGGTTTCTCTCGATTGTGTCCTCAACCCTGGCGGCGTCGCCATCACTCTTCCTGACAACTGTAAGAGTATCGCCGCCGGAACCGTCTGTTCTGATTGTTCTGGCTGGAAAATGATTGACCCCTGGGAACCGAGATGGCAGCAGGGGGTCGCAAATGAGTTTAACTATTATGTGGATAAGGTCATCCAGAATGCCGTAACACAGCCCTGGCTTGTCGGCTGGAGTTTGGACGATGCCGACTATACGCAGCTCTTTAAGGCGCAGGGAACAGGAGTCCTCACTGGCGGCTACGCCAACGCTGCCTACATAATCGCTGCGACGAACTTTGACTATTCCTCTGTGCCGCATCCTGGCGGCGGAAGCTGGCTCGATCCGAAACTGTATGGCAAATACGCTTGGATTACTTTCCTCAAAGGGAGATATGCCAACATAGGAGCCCTTAACACAGCCTGGGGGACTGGCGGTTTTTATACTTCCTTCGATGATGTGGGCGGGTTTGGTACGGGCACCGGCGTGATTGACGAGGACGGGCGGCATACTGCCTGGATGGGGACGAGTCCAAGAACCCTCGCAGGTGCGAGCGCAGGCGTGGTAACAGACCTCAATGAGTTTCTCTATCAATTCACGCTCAAGTATTCACAGGTCGTGGTATCCACGATACGGGCGCGCGACACCAATCACCTTATCTTTGCTCCTGATTTCACCAGTCCTTACGGTGAGGGTATGCGCTCGGAGGTTGTCCGAGGATTCAAAGACGGCGGCTTCAATGTCTTGGTCTTGAATTATGACCCAAACTTCAGCTCTCTTGCTGGGAACATGGTGAACAATAATGCCATCTATGATCTTGCGCAGCTGCCAGCCATCCTATGGTACAGCATAGGCGCACAGGCCGATTCGGGGCAGAGCGCGCTTCCCGTTCCCTATGGCGACCCGAACTTCGCCAGTCAGTCTGCTCGTGGTGCCCAAATGCTAAACACAGATATTCCAAACTTCCTCAATGCTGCGGGTACGGTGAACCCGGACAAGTACATCATCGGCATTGATTGGTGGGTTGGGGATGGCACCGGTGACACCTTTAATTGGGGCCTCTGGTCTAGGTTGGACAACGCCTATGACGGAGTAGAAGCGGTGAGTGCAAGCGTGCCGTGCGATCAGGGAGAAACTGAGAACCGGACGAACTGCGGTGGGCAAGCGGCGAACTACGGAGACTTTATCACGTCGCTTAAGGCAGCCAATTTGCTTTGGACTAAGGTCTACCCATAAAGATGGTCCGCACGCCATCTGTATTCGAAGGGACCGTCCAGGCGCACCAAAAGACCACCACCAAGGAGGCAGAAACCGATCGATCTACCTCCTTGCGCCAGCTCGCGAGACAACGCGCGCAATGTGGCGGTTCTCACCCTCGCCCTTGATCCTTGTCCTTTCCCAACGGGGAGAGAGCGGAAACTCCAGCGGCTCTCCCATCTGTGCTCGAGGAGGAAATAGGTCTCCTTCAGACCTTGTTGGGAGAACTTCCCCGAGGTCGGAGGAAGGTCTTAGCAGAACAATGCTCTGATGGCTCTGCTTTCACAGTTGCCCTAACAGAGGCCCATAGCGTGCCGCGCTGCGATGCTGGCGCCACGAGTTGTTTCGGCCTCAGCACGGTGGGGTCATGCTAGTCTGCATTGGGCTGGGGACGACCAAGCCTCAGGTCGCTCACTCCTCCCAGTCAGACTGCAATGGTGGAACCAATAGCTAGACGCAACAATTACTGCCGCCTCTTAAGCCCGAATCAAGTGAAGCGAGGTGGCAAGCTGTCTGCCCAGTCTTCGCAAGGACATCCTCTCACGGTCACGTAAAGCCAGCGAATAGGACAGGAGGCCGAACAATCCCGCCTGCCAGCTTACCCTCCAAAGAAGCTGCAGGAAACTAAAAGACATCGGTGTTGGCCCTGCCAGCCAGCAAAGCGCAAGAAAGAGACCGCAGGTCGCGACGGGAGGAGCGAGCCCTCTCGTCAGATACTCCCACCCCGTGAGTTTCACCACGCGGAGAGCGTACAAAGGTTGAACAAAGATCTTGACCACCAGGAGAGGAACCGCGGTTCCCAAGGCTATACCCAGAAGGCCATATTTCTTTGCCCAGTAGATGCTCAGCAATATATTGACAACACCTTCCGCCAAGGTCCACCAACCGAGGATTCGGTGGTATTGCGCTCGGGCAAAGATCACTAGCTGGCAGGGATGCTGCGCTAAGGCCACTGAGTAGCCGGCGGCCAAAACTAAGACCAAGGGATAGCTTGATAGGAATTCTAGACCAACCCACAACCGAATTATTGCCTGTCCATCAAGAAGTAAGAGCGAAGCACAAAACAAACTCAACAGCGCAGTGACTCTTGTGCCGCCCAAAAAGGTCTGTTGCAAGTCGCCAAGCCGAGACTGGCCATCCAGTTCGCTCATCCGCGCCATCAGTGGACCGTGGACCGACGACACAATAGAGTCGAAGTAGCCGATCAAGCGCGTCGCCACATTGAAGGGCGTGATCAAACGGACGCCGAGCACCCTGCCAATCACGATTGAGTCCGTGTACGAGCGTAGGCGCTCGCCTGTATTGTTCAGGAAAGAGAAGAAACTGAAACTAGCTAACTCGCGCGCCAAGGCCAAACTAAACTGTCGAAGCTCAAGCGATACCTCCGGGTCAGCCCACCGCACCAGCCTCCAATGCATAGCCAGGGACACTACAGCCACGGCTAGGGTAACCGCTCCCACCGTCAAAACGCCGTAGCCCCAACGCATGGCGGCCACTAGCAATCCGGCTCGAAGAACCGCGCTGACAATCAACGCTAGGTTATACAGGTCGAAGCGTTGCAGTCCGCGCAGATACGCTCCCAACAGATAGACGGGAAGTGTGACTGCCACGCTTATCCCCAAAAGAACCAGAAGCCAGCAAAACCTATACCGAGCAGGTCCTGCGACGTTGAAGAAGTCCGGTAAGACGACGACCAGAATCAGGGTCAATCCAACCAGGAGGAGACCAATTGCCACCGTGCCGACCAGTGCGGTCAGAAGCACCTGGTTCAGTGCCGCGCGTTCATTCGCTCCCTTGAATCGGGCCACATACCGAAACAGCGTCCACCGCATCCCTAGGTCTAGCAGTCCGTAATAGTCCAGGGCCGAAGACAGCAGCACCCACATTCCGAAGTACACGTCTCCCAGCCCGTGGATCAGGATGGGGGTGAGAATGACCGAGATTACTCCCATTAACAACAATCCGAGCCAATTCGAGAAGACACTTCGCAACATTGATTTTATGTCTCTTCTGCGCTCTTCACTTCGGCGGGATTTTGCTGCGTCGAGTGGCCCTGTTCGGGATCATCTTGTCTATCGCCCGATTTCCTCTCTCAAGCGTTTTAGGACGTCGAGGTTGGCTTGCCGAACCGCCGATATGAAGTCTCCGTAATTCCGCGCTTCTCCGCCCGTCGGATACCCAAAGCGGTCCTTTCCACGAGCACTCACCGCCTCTTTGCCATCATAGGCGTTGTCTTTCGGTGTGATCAGGCCCAAGTTGGCCTGCTCGTTGGGCATGTCAATCAGCGTCCACCAGTCGAACCCTAAGATATAGTAATCCCCGTTGGCGCCCTGCGCGTTCAGGAAGTTCGGGATGTCCACGGTGGCGTAGTGATTGGCTCGCGACGCCTGGGTGGAAAAGTTCGGGATCGCATACTGCGGAGGGTAGGCACTCATGTACGAGTCGGCCTGCGCGGTAAGCGTGTACCAGAGAATCGCGGGCTTGCCGGTCAGGTCATAGGTGAGGTTGTTGTCGGCCATGCTGCCCGCCATCGGCCCAAAGCTGGGGTCGTAATTCAAGACAAAGACATCAACGCCCCCGTCAGTCAGTCCTTGGAGGATTTCGTTTCTGGCCCTAGTCCCGTAGTTGTTGATGGCGTCCGGACCGAAAATCAGATGGTTCGTGTCCACCGCCCGAATGGCATCCGTCACGACCTGCGCGTATTTCTTGGCAAACTGGTAGGAGAACGCATCTAGGTCGGCCTTCAGACCGGGCGTGGTGTGGCTGAGCAAGTAAGGGTCGCTGCCTATCCAAGCCGTGTGCCGCCCATCCTCGTCAATCACGCCGGTGCCGGTGCCGAAGCCACCCGCGTCGTCGAACGAAGTATAGAATCCGCTGGTTCCCCAGGCCGTATTCAGCCCCGCGATGGTCGAGTACTTGACTTTCAGGTAGTCTATCCATACGTACTTGGCATAGAACTTCGAATCAATCCAGTTCTGCCCGTCCGGGTTCTCCGCAGCCGTGTAGATAAACCTGGTGCAAGCAACCAAAAAGCCGATGTGGGGATATTTGGCTAAAGGCCCGTTCCCAGGGCCTTTGAAGGCCCAAGTGGCATCCGCATCGTCCATGCTGATGCCGACAATCCAAGACTTGTTCGCAAATCCGCCGGTGACGATGGTGTTCTGCCAATAGCCAATCTCGTGCTGGAAGGCCAGAGCAAAGTTAGGCTCGTAGGGGTCCGGGAGCTTACCTCGCCAGCCGTTATAGGTCGCGGTAGGCACGCCCGCAACGACCTGCTTGAGATACTCTGGAATTTTGACCATCACCCCATGCGGGTTCGTAGCCCCGCGAAGGGAGGCATTGAGAGTCAGAAGGAAGGGAATTTGCACTGCGTTGGGGGTAGTGCTGCCGTAGACGCCCACGGGCAGCCCGATCTCGCTGGAGTCCATGCCAATCACGTTGAATCCCCAAGACAGCATCCGCCGGTTCCGCTGCGTGGCCCAGAGGGTGTTGCTCCCGCCATACTTGTTAGCAATGACTGTGGATTCCAGGTTCTTGAAGTCTGCGTATTGAACGCCTTTATACCAAAACGGATGCCCGTCCGGGGTGACCAACATCCAGCGGTGACCGAGTTTCATCACACGAAAGTAGCCGGGCGGCTTGACAAACGGGAGCTCGATGCCCCCGTAGCGATCCAGTCCGAGAGCCTCACTGCCTCCCGGCTTGATCTTCGCTTGTTCGGCTCTTCTTTCAGCGATGCGGGCGTGGGCGATGCCAGCTAATATCGCGACCGCGAATACCGTCAGCCCATAGGCCCCATTCCGTCTGGACATTCGTTTCATCGGATCGCGCTGCTCGGGTGAGATCTCGCTGTGGCCACTGTCAAGGGCTTGGCCCCGGGGCGAATCCTCACCGTGGCAAAAGATGCCTTTTCGGATTCGTACGCCGCGGCAGAGACGAGGGGGGGCAGGCAGGCTGAGAGAAAAATCAGAAGCCAAACAAGTTTTTCATACTGTGCGGAGATGAATAAGTTCGCAACCCCCGCTCCAATCCAGCCCGCCTGAAAGCCGAGCGCCACTCGTTGGAGAAACTTCTGACCGGTCTGCTGCGCCTTTCGTCGGACCTGCTCACAAGTGCGCCACGCGAAGAACAAGATCGCAAGAAAGAGCACAAGAGCGGGCAAGCCCAACTCAGCCGCGATGTCGAGAAAGCTGTTATGGGCCACGTTTGCCACCGATTGGCCTGGCGGAATCTCTTCATCCCGGACGTACATACGAACGCGTCTGAAATTATCCAGCCCCACACCGAAGAACGGGTGATCGGCAACCATGCGCAAGGCACCCCGCCAGACTACGTACCGATTACCTACCGCCTCATCGTCATTTGAGTCCGGTTGCACCAAGCGATGCAATGGTGAGTTCGGGATAACCACCGCCGCAACGAGCAGCACGACCGTCATGATTACCAGATTTCGCACTCTGTGATTCAGCCTGCAGGTAAGGTAGAACGCACTCGCAGCCAACCCCAAGAAACCTGAGCGGGAGGCTCCCAGCATCATCGCGGTCAGCGAGAGGATGAGGGATCCCAGGCAGAACCCGCGTTGCCACTTGGGCCGTGTTTTGTCCTGTACGAGGAGGTATGCAAGCGGTGCACAAGCGAGGACCGCGACGGCAAAATAATTGGGATCTCCTACGACCCATCCGGGCCGGTAGAGGGAATACTCCCGGATCCCTTTCTGGTACTCACGGAGGACGTAGAGGGAGCAGTATCCCACCGAGCCGATGGCCACCAGGAGTGTCGTTCGAAGACGCTGTTCTGAGTCCACCACGCAGAGAGTCATGAAGTACAGAAGTAGAAAAGCACCGTAGCTCAGCCAGTGATCCAGAAACCGCGAGGTCGACCCGCCCAAGGTAAAACGGGATATGGTGGCCAGCACATACAAGGCCATGAAAAATCGAGCCTGCCAAGTGCCGAAGAAAGAAGGCGAGATTCTGCGGATAAGCAAGTAGAAGAGAGCGTACGGCAAGCAGGCCAGACCAACGTACTTAATGACCGTCATGTCTCCGACGATATTGTTCCAGATGGGGTGCCGTTCCATCGGAAGGATCGAGATGAGAAAATAAAAGAGAATCATTCCGATTTCACCGACTCGCTCATCTCCCGGGCCAGCGGCAAACCCGCCCGAGCAGGCCCGGTGGTCCGAACGCTCCGATCGCTTCCCGATTCCGTTCCCGGCTCGCGCACTCCCCGTATGGTCTCCTGCGTTCCTGTGCTTATGACAGCGCGAGGGAGACGCTGATACACGCCCAGGATCACACAGGCGCCGAAGTCGCGCCACCCCAACAAGAGAAGCAGGCGCGAGAGGAGCAACTCGACTGCCGACAATGGCGCAAGGAACGAGAACAAGGGCTGTTCAGCCAGCAATGAAACATGGGCTCCCGAAAACCCCGCGGCAGTCAATAGCCGGGAAAGATCGCGCCGTGTGTTTGCTCGGTAGAAAGCAGGGAAAACGTCCTCTGGATCCCTTCCTTCGCGATACTTGATCAGCCGAAAAGCCAGAGACTTCGGCAGCAGCTTTCTGCCCAGCCGCACCAAACGGACGAAGTAGCTTGCAGCATTCGGTGTATGGATGACGAGCGAACCTCCCGGACTTAACACGCGGGCAAACTCGCCGAATACAACGTCCGGTTCATCCAAATGCTCTGCCACCATGTTCAGAGTGATCAAATCGAAGCTTTCGTCAGCGAAGGGAAGCGCCGAGAGACCGCACTCCAGGCGGTTGTGCAGACTCCGATGTTCTCGGAGAGCCACCGCGTCAAGGTCGCATCCCACAGCCAGGCGAACTGCTCGAACTCTCTTCTGTTCTTCTTCAGACGAGAGAGCGTATTTGCAGAAAATCCGGTGCCCACAGCCTGCATCGAGCCAGCGTACTTCCGGCTTCAGGAGCCTGTCGACCGCGCGAACGTAAATCCGCTGGGTGTACTCTCGCTGCGGATCAAGCCAGCCGCGGAGCCAGCTGTATGAGCCTCGGCCAAGGTGCCGGTCGAGCCAGCACCATACGGCCCGTCGGCGGTCCTCCGTAGCGTCCCGAGTTGGCCCGCCTCGGATCATCAATGGTCTATCCGCCCAAGGCTGATCTCAAGCCCCATCGCGTGGCGACCTCGAGCCCAAGTTGGTCAGCACCTGTGTCATCCCAGCAGCCGGTCGAGGTGACTCCTCGGTCTGGGCCGGATTCTTTTCACAGAACAGGTTTAGCACACCCAGCTTCTCCAAGTTCTGTGCGAAGCTCATGAAATCCGCAGGAGACAGCGCCGTGAGCATACCGTTCGGCGAAGGTACGTAGAGGTGGAAACCTGCTGCCGCAAGCTGATCAAGAAATTCAGCGGCTTCGAAACCTCCGGCACGCAGCGCGTCGGGCGCCAGCTCGACGATCATTCTCAGGTTCTCTGACCGCGCAATCAACTGCGCCATGCCCTTCAAGGCCAGAGGCTCAGCCCCTTCAATGTCCATCTTGATGAGATCGACATGTGGCCAGCCCTGTTCTGCAAAGAAGTCGTCCAAGCTCACTGCGGGCACATCCAAACAGGTTTCTCTAGGGGACTCCCGATTGCTGAGAAAGATGCTGTGTCGGTCGTTCCCTTGGCGGCTGAGGAAGAATTGCACTCGCCCAGTTCGATCTCCAACTGCTTGGTGGACGAGACTAATGTTTTCGTACCCATTGCTGGCGACGTTTGCTTGAAGGATCTTGAAGTTTTCGGGCTCGGGCTCGAATGCATAGACCTTGCCTTTGGGCCCGACGAGCTTGGCCGCCAGCAGGCTGTAATAGCCGACATGGGCTCCGACGTCGAGCACGATCATGCCTTCGTGGAGCTGGAAATGAAGCAGGTCTCGAATTTCGGGTTCGTACCGGCCGAGCAACAGATTCGTGCTGAACGAAAGGCTAGGTCCTCTGCTGTTGGCCAGGGCCAGGTGGTGCCCTTCGACGAGGGAATCCTGCCGCCTCGAGAGCAGTCCTCGGGTGAGCCAGTTACCAAGGATGTTCAACGCAACAAGCAGCTTCTTCCCCCACGAGCGCCGGTGGAGCCCTGAGAACACAACGACGCGCTTCGCCAAAGCGTAGGTGCTGCCAACAACCTGTTCGGTCAGCTTGGCCATGGCTCATCCTTCTTCAGCCGGCGGGATATTCGGGAGAACAGACGTAGCCGGCCGGATCCACACGACCTCACACGGAAGACCCCCTGCGTCCCCTTCTCGAAACCGAACTGGAGCGCAAAGGTGGACCGAATGTTGACCGCGGTTCCAGTAACGCGCATTAGTCTCCCCCTTCCACGACTCCGACCCTTCGGAGCCACTGCACCAGTGCTCGCATGGGATAGAAGACGGTGTCCCTCTCCAACATGTACTTCACGAACCAGCGGTAGCGGCTCATGAAGTTCATCGCTGCGATGGCCTTGTCCAAAACGGCGGGTTCGAAATGTGTTGCGTGCCGATCCCAATCGCCGTCCACTGTGATCCCTGCGGCATGAATTCGGCCCAGGCTTTGCTCGGCCGCGAGAACCAAATGGCGCGCCTGATGGGGCTCCAGCCCAACTAGGCGCATCGCCGTTGCGTCCAGAGCGACGGCGTCCTGGCTAGCCAGGATCACATCCAGCCGCCGGGGCTTCCCGTTGGCTGGTCCGCGCCCTTCCATTCCGATGATTCCATCCATGATGGCCAGCCTTGGCGCAAAGACGCGGTGCAAAGTCGCAATCAGTTCGTCGAGGTACTTATGAAGGAGGATCCGGTTGTACTGAGGCACGCAGCCCCACTGGTTCTTCAGAGCGCCGGTAAAACAGGTCAGGGCGTGGGTCTTCAACACCGGGAGCGTGATGAATACATCGGTCTCCAGCAGCAGCCGCGGCAGCTCCACTTCGCCGGCGGGTTCACATTCCACGGGCACCCATTGCTCTTCGGACAGGTTGACCAGCTTCACGCCGAATCGGTCTGCCAGACTCATGTAGCCGGAGTTTTTGAAGGCTTCCCAAGCCTTGTGGCGCAGGCCGTCGGCTTCCACGATTGAAATGTGCTGTGTGCGCTCCAACAGCAGCTCGCAGACTGCCGCTGTGATTTCAGGCTCGGTATTAGACGCCTCGACCTTGTCGGGCACGGCCGTACACAGGTTCGGCTTGATCACTACGCGGGCATCGGCGGACACCAAGCTTTCCCAGCGGCAGAGCCGCATGCATTCTGCTACGACGTCTCGGAGCGAGCGCCCGGCAGCCCCTCGTAGGTAAACGACACTTTTCTCTTCCGGCATGGTCACTTTACGCCCGCCTCATCCTGCTTCGTTTGTTCTTTTGGAAAAACCGGATTCATTAAAGGCTCACTCGTATGTTCAGGAACGCGTCCCGGTCAAGAAGGATTCGTAATTCGCAACAATCTCCGCTGCGAGAGCGCGCCAGGTAATCTCCTCGACGGCTTGCTCCGAACTGCTGTGCCGAGGAAG
>WNFE01004712.1_pt1 | contig 10229 bp, 12 predicted proteins | sample 5400451 | NCBI WGS metagenome assembly WNFE01 (sample SAMN13153344, study PRJNA577476) | soil metagenome | isolation source: 200 cm saprolite under Douglas fir tree site 2 hole 2 | place: USA:California | collected 2015-04-18 | reverse complement strand
AACAGCGCCCGCCGGAAGCGACCGGCGAGCCCCGGCTCGAGCACGGCGATTCGCTCTGTATCGAGCCATTCGAAACGTTCGGTCCGGCTGGCGAACCGCGTGAGATCCGGCGCATCGCGCGCCGGTGCGACCACCAGGCTGCCGTTTTGCACCGTGCCGGGGAAGCGTTTTAGCCACCAGGCGATCGCCGGCGCCCCCCAAGTCACCACTTCCGGTTCGGTGGTCGCGCGCTCGCACCACGGCGCCAGCATGCCGCCCGCCATCCACGAGCAGCTTCCCTCGCCCAGGGTGCTGGCGCGCTCGACAACCTCGACGTCAACGCCGCGCTCGACAAGCTCGAGCGCGCAGGCGAGGCCGGCAACACCGGCGCCAATGACAATGACAGTAGAGTTAGCCAATCGATGAACTCCCGTTCCTTCGCCGGCATGACCCGGATCAGGTTCAAAGGGTTCAGCCCCATCGGCTGTCTCAGCCCGAACTCCTTGCGGAGGCCGGACACCCCTCGGACGTCATAGAAGCAGAGGCGAGCGCGCGCGCGCTGTCAAGCCGCCAGTGACGTTCCCGGCGGCGCAAGATGCGTCGACTCGCCAAAACCCTCGCAGTCGGGCTCGCGCACCAGCTTCTGGAAATCCGCCATCAAGGCGCGGGCGACCGGGCCAGCTTGGTAGTGATGGCCGTCGATCGAGCCCACCGGCACGATCTCGGCAGCCGTGCCAGTGAGGAATACCTCGCTGGCGGCGGCAAGTTCCTGCGGCCGCACCGTACGCTCCTCGACCATCCAGCCGCGCTTGCTGGCCAGGCCCATCACGGCTCGGCGGGTGATGCCATCGAGGAAATTCTCGGGCGTGGGCGTCACCAGCTTGCCGTCGATCACCAGGAAGATGTTGGCCCCCGTCGATTCGGCGAGGTCGCCCTTCCAGTCGAGCATCAGGGCGTCGTCGAAACCCGCCTTCAGCGCACGGTCCTTTTCGATGCCGCAGACGATGTAAAGACCCGCCACCTTGGCGTGGCCAGGCGCGAACTCGGCGGACGGGCGGCGATACCTCGCCATGGTGACGTTGATGCCGCCATCGCGCACCTGCACCGACAGCCGGCCCTCCTGGGCCCACGGCGCAATGGCCATATGCACCGATGTGCCGATGCCCGACACGCCCATCACCTCCGAGCCGCGCCAGGCGATCGGCCGCACATAACCGGACTGCAGGCCATTGGCCTTGACGACGGCGCGCGTCGCCTCCTCGATCTGCTGGCGCGTCCAGGGAATCTCGTAGTCGAGCAGACGGGCCGAGTTGATCAGCCGGGCGCTATGCGCGGCCAGGCGGAAGACCCGGCCGTCGTAGATGCGTTCGCCTTCGAATACCGCCGAGCCGTAGTGCAGGGCATGGGTCAGCACATGCATGCGGCTGTCACGCCACGGCACCAGCTTGCCGTCGAGCCAGATGAATCCGTCCCGATCATCCATGCTTAAGGACATTGCGATATCCTCCTCCCAACAATGCCAAATAGGTCCCAATGGACCCATCAAACACAACTATCTGTCTAGATAGGTCAATAATACTGACCTTGTCAAGACCGCTCCCGCAGCGGTCTCAAGCTCACGATCAGGTCAGGAGGGGAGTCATGTCGGGGTCGCCCTTCCGCATCGCCCGCTGATAGCTGGCGCGCTTACCGATGCGCTGCAGGTAGGCGAGGATGGCGGGATACGGGGCAAGATCGAAAGGCAGGAAAAGGCGCATCGTGGTCAGCGAAAAGACCGTCATGATGTCCGCTGTCGTGAACTCGCGGCCGGCGAAATACGCCACTTTGCCAAGTCGTGCCTCGACCAGACTGAGCGCGAGGTCCAGTCGGCCCCTCATGGCAAGAAGAATCGGATTGTCCTCGGCCAGACGCAACCGGCTCAGGATCATGTTCCGCCCCATGGCTGGCTGGAGCGTGCCGTTGGCGAAATGGAACCAATAGAGGAACTGGGCGAAGTCGGGATGATCGGCCGCCAGTGCGAGGCGGCCATTGCCATGTTTGGCGACGATGTACTCGATGACCGCACCGGACTCGGCGAGGACCAGGTCACCATCGGTGATCAACGGCGCGGCTCCGATTGGATGGAGCGCCTTGTACTCAGGCGGAGCAAGTCTGGTGACGGGATCGCGGTCGTAGCGCTTTAATTCGTAGGGGATCTCGAGTTCCTCGCAGAGCCAGACGATCCGCTCGGACTGCGATTTGCCAAGGTGATGGACCGTCAGCATACCGGAACTCCCTGGCCAAGATCCGGCCTTGATCCTGCTCGGCGGCGGCGTCCGTAACATCGGCCCCATGGGGTGTCAACGCAACGCGCCCTCTCTATAGTTGGGCAGTCCAAGAGAAGCGGCGCAGACCGACATTTGTTGCATGCATGGTGGAATCCAGACCTCCCGCTAATCCCCTCTTCCTGCGCGATGAAGAACTGCGTCAGGGCATCGAGCTCATGTTCTATGCCTATCGCGACTTCACGTTCGAATCGGACCAGCAGCTCAAGCGCTACCAGCTGGGCCGCGCCCATCACCGCGCGCTCTATTTCATCGGCCGCCATCCCGGCCAGACGGTGGGCCATCTGCTGTCGATCCTGAAAGTCACCAAGCAGTCGATCTCGCGCGTGCTCAAGGACCTGATCGAGCAAGCCTATGTCGAGCAGAAGAGCGGGGCGCGCGATCGCCGCGAGCGCCGGCTGTGGCTCACCGAGAAGGGCCAGAAGCTCGAGCGCGAGCTGACCGACCGCCAGAGCCAGCGCTTCGCGCGCGCCTATCGCGAGACCGGCGCCGAATCGGTCGAGGGCTTCCGCAAGGTGCTGCTCGGCCTGCTCGATCCGGCCGAACGCGCCGTCGTCGACAAGCGGGTGCGCGGCGGCGGACGGTGAGCGTCATGGACGCCTCGGCCGACAAGCCGCACATCCTGGTCGTCGACGACGATACCCGGCTGCGCGAGCTCCTGAAATCGTTCCTGTCGCGCAACGGCTTTCGCGTCAGCACCGCCAGCCACGCCGCCGAGGCGCGCCAGCGTCTGAGCGCGCTCGATTTCGACCTGATCGTCCTCGACGTCATGATGCCGGGCGAGACCGGCCTCGACTTCGCCGCCGAGCTGCGCCGCACCGACGACGTGCCGATCCTGATGCTGACCGCCATGGGCGAGACCAAGCACCGCATCGCCGGCCTGGAAAAGGGCGTCGACGACTATCTCGGCAAGCCGTTCGAGCCGCTCGAGCTGCTGCTGCGCATCCAGAACGTGCTGCGGCGGAACAGGCCCGTCGCCCCGCCAAGCGGTGAGCCGGTGCGTCGGGTGACGTTCGGTCCCATGCAGTTCGACCTCGAACTGGGCGAGCTCACGCACAAGGGCAAGCGCGTGCCGCTGACTGACGCCGAGGTGGCGTTGCTGCGCGCGCTGACTGCCCGCCTGGGCGAGGTGCTGAGCCGCGAGACGCTGAGCAAGAGCGTGGGCGCGGCGGTCAACGAGCGCGCCATCGACGTGCAGGTGACGCGCCTGCGGCGCAAGATCGAGCCCGATCCGTCCTTTCCGCGCTACCTGCGCACCGTGCGCGGCCAGGGTTATCGGCTGGTCGACGCATGATCTTGCGCGCCGCCCGCGACCTGTTCGAGCGCGTCGCCATCTTTGCCGACCGGCATTCGCCGCAGACCCTGTTCGCGCGCGCCCTGATCATCATCGTCGTACCGATGCTGCTCCTGCAGGCGCTGTCGGCCTGGTGGTTCTACAGCCAGCGCGGCGACAACGTCACGAACCGGCTGGCGCAGCTCCTGGTGCGCGATCTCGATCTGCTGATCACGCTGCGTTCCGACTTTCCCGACGACGCGCACAGCGCCTGGATCCTGCGTCGCTCCGCCCAGGACCTGCTGCTCTATGTCAGCTTCCGCAAGGGCATCGTGCGGCCGTTCAAGGAGCCGGAGTATTTCGACATCGCCGCGCGCGAGGTCCAGGGCGCGCTCAATGCCGACCTCAAGCGCCCCTACTACATCGACAACAATGTCGGCGGCGACCAGATGCTGATCGAGATCCAGCTCAACGACGGCGACGTCATGGACGTGCTGGTGCCGCATGTCCGCCTGACCTTCGGCTCGAGCTTCGCCTACGTGCTGGCCCAGCTCGGCCTGGCCCTGGTGCTGTTCGGTCTCGCCATCTGGTTCATGCGCCGCGAGCTGGTGCCGATCGAGCATCTGGGCGTGGCGGCCGATGCCCTGGGCAAGGGGCGCGACGTGCCCGACTTCGCCTTCACCGGCGGCACGCGCGAGGTGCGCAACGCCGCGACGGCGTTCCAGACCATGCGCATCCGGCTGCGCCGCTCGGTGCAGCAGCGCACCGAGATGCTGGCCGGCGTCAGCCACGACCTGCGCACGCCGCTCACTCGCATGAAGCTCTCGCTCGCGCTCCTGCCCGATTCGCCCGAAACCAAGGAACTCGCCAACGACGTGACCGACATGGAGCGCATGATCGAAGGCTACCTGGCGTTCGCCCGCGGCGAGGGCGACGAGGAGCCGGCGCCGGTCGACCTCGGCGAGATCCTGCAGGAGGTGGCGACCGACGCGCGGCGCGACAGCGGCAATGTCGAGGTCGGTTGGCACGGCGACATGGACGTCCAGTTGCGCGCGCTCGCCATCAAACGCTGCCTCACCAACCTCGTTTCGAACGCGCTGCGCTACGGCACCAAGGTGCGGCTGCAGGCGGTGCGCGGCCGCACCTCGGTCGAGATCACCATCGACGACAACGGCCCCGGCATTCCGCCCGACAAGTACGAGGACGTGTTCCGGCCGTTCTTCCGGCTCGACGAATCGCGCAACGTCGATACCGGCGGCGTCGGCTTGGGCCTCACCATCGCGCGCGATGTGGCACGCAGCCATGGCGGCGACGTGGCATTGGCCGGCTCGCCGATGGGCGGGCTGCGGGTCGTGGTGAGAATTCCCGTCTGACAGGCTAAGTTCGCTCAACGGAAAGCCGGTGCCCCGACGGGCCACAGCCGACGGGCGGCTTGCGACGTCGCAGCTTGTGGTAAAGAGAAGCGAGCATCCGAGAGAAAAATGTCCAAGACCCAGTCGCTTCAATTCGTTCGCCATCCCCATCCGTCGCCGGTCACCCCCGAGCAACGCGCCGCGCTGCTGCAGAATCCGGGCTTCGGCCGGGTTTTCTCCGATCACATGGTGACCATCCGCTATCACGAGTCCAGGGGATGGCATGACGCGCGCATCGAGCCGCGCGCACCGATCCCGATGGATCCGGCCGCGGCCGTCCTGCACTACGCGCAGGAAGTTTTCGAAGGGCTCAAGGCCTATCGCACCGCCGGTGGCGGCGCGACCCTGTTCCGGCCGCAGGAGAACGCCCGCCGCTTCCAGCAGTCGGCCGAGCGGCTGGCCATGCCGATCCTGCCGGAGGAACTATTCCTCGAGGCGGTCGACCAGCTGGTCAGCATCGACCGCGAGTGGATTCCGGACGGGGACGGCAGCCTTTATCTGCGGCCCTTCATGTTCGCCAACGAGATCTTCCTCGGGGTCAAGCCGTCGTCCGATTACCTGTTCATCGTCATCGCCTCGTCGGTCGGCGCCTACTTCAAGACCGACGCCCCGGCGGTTTCCGTCTGGGTGTCGCAGGAATATACGCGCGCGGCGCCGGGCGGTACGGGTGCCGCGAAATGCGGCGGCAACTACGCCGCCAGCCTGCTGGCCCAGGCCGAAGCGACCCGCCACGGCTGCGACCAGGTGGTGTTCCTCGATGCGGTCGAGCAGCGCTGGATCGAAGAGCTGGGCGGCATGAACATCTTCTTCGTCTTCGACGACGGCTCGCTGGTCACGCCCCCGCTGGGTGGCACGATCCTGCCCGGCATCACACGCGCATCACTGATCACGCTGGCCAACGACAAGGGCGTCGCGGTTCGCGAGGATCGCTATTCGATCGACCAATGGCGCACCGATGCTTCCAGCGGCCGCCTGCGCGAGGCCTTCGCCTGCGGCACGGCCGCCGTCGTCACGCCGATCGGCACGGTCCGAAGCAGGGATGGCGAGTTCAAGATCGGCAACGGCGGTCCTGGCACCAAGACCGAGGAATTGAAGGCCGCCCTGCTCGGCATCCAGCGCGGCCGCACGGCCGACCCGCATGGCTGGATCCATAAAGTCTTCTAGCGCCAGGTACTCACGGAAGTTGCTACGCCACGACTGTCATCCCGAGCGCCGCGAGGGACCCTTCCTGCAGCCTTAAAGGTCCCTCGCTGCGCTCGGGATGACACCGTTTCTAGAACAGGCGCCCGCCGTCCGGCACTTTCTTGTCCGGCACGATCAGCACCACGGCGTCGTCGGCGTCGGGAAAACCGAGCGTCAGCACCTCGGACATGAACTTGCCGATCTGGCGCGGCGGAAAATTGACCACGGCCGCGACTTGGCGGCCGACCAAGCTTTCCGGCGCATAGTGGACCGTGAGCTGCGCCGAGGATTTTTTGGTGCCGATCTCCGGACCGAAATCGATCTCCAGGCGAAGCGCGGGCTTGCGCAGACCTTCCAGGGGTGCGGCCTCGATGATCGTGCCGACGCGAATGTCGACCCGCGCGAAATCGTCGTAGGTGATCTGATCCATGATGGGCCGCACCCTACTGAGCATCGGCAAAAAGAAAAGGGGCCGCGAACGGCCCCTTCGCATCGGCCTGGTGCCGATGGTTTACTTCTTGGCGATCGCGGCCTTGACCTCGTCGGCCAGCTCGGCGACGCGCTGGCTGAGCGCCTCGAAGGCTTCGGTCTGGCCCTTGCTGTACAGGCTGGCCAGTTCCTTGGTGTTGGCGATGACGGCTTCGTAGCTCTTCTTGGCGAACTCGATCTGCTTGGCGGCCTTCTCCTCGACGGTCGCGGCGGCGAGCACTTCGCTGCCGTGCTTGGAGAAGTCTTCCATGGCCGCGCGCACCATGTCGCCCTGGCGCTGGCCGATCGCCTTGATCGACTCGACGGCCGCCGTATTGGCCGAGGTCAGCGCGGCGAAATTCTTGCGCGTGGTCTCGACGATGGTCTCGACATTGATGGTCGGAAGCTTGAACTCGCCGGCGATTTTGGTGAAGTCGAAGTCGGCGAACGGGTTCTTGAAGGCGCCATTGGCGTACATCGGAGTCTCCTGGAGAGCGAAATGCGTTAAACTTTGGGCTGATCCGCTTTGCTGCGGTGCACAACAAGGCCTAATTTAGGGCCGTCCGGGGGCAAGTCAAGGTGCTTTTTTGTGCGCTGCACAAAATCTTCACGAAGCAGGTGAATTCGTGGCCCGCGGGGACTCCTCGGAATTGGACGATTTCATATATTTTTCAAAGAATTGAGACCACCTTTCCGCCATCTTGAGGCGGCTGTCCAAGGCCGCCATGGTCTTGGAAAGATCGGCTGTCTCGTCGCGGTCATAAACCCGGGAAACGGCGTAGTGGATGGCCAGCAGGCCGTTCTGCCGCAGCGCACCACTAAGACCCTCGCTGGCCAGCGACGCGGCTTCCAGCATGACCGCCATCGACCGGCGCAGCGCCGGGCCCAGCGCCAGGGCCAGCAGCGGATCGCGCGTGCCGGCGCGGCGGATCGCCCGCAGCGCCAGCCGATGCGGCTTGAGCGCGTCGTAGCGGCGCATCATGACGTCGAACAGCCGATCGCGCGCGGTTTCCTCGGGATCGTCGTGGCTCGGCGTGCCGGCCAGCACGTCGGCATCGATGCGCGCCATGAAGGCTCCCACCAGCGCCACCTTGTCGGGATAGAGGCGATAGAGATCGGCGAGGCCGAGGCCGGCGGCGGCCGCGACGTCGCGCAGCGTCACCGCGGCGAAGCCCTTCTCGGCGATCATGCCGAGAAAAGCGTCGAGGGCCGCTTCGTTTGCCGGCTTCATCCCGCAAGCTCCTTCGATCGGCGCGACGCCGCCGCCAGCGCCTTGTCGAACACCGGCTGGATGCCGTCGGCGGCCATCAAAATTTTCAGTGCCTCGGCGGTCGTGCCGCCGGGACTGGTGACGTTGACGCGCAATTGGGAGGCCGGTTCGCGCGACTGCTTCAAGAGCTCGCCGCTGCCCGCGACCGTGGCGCGCGCAAGCTGCATGGCCATGTCGGGCGCAAGCCCGAGCTTGGCGCCGGCCGCCGCCATCGCCTCGACCAGCAGGAAGACATAGGCCGGTCCGCTGCCCGACAGCGCCGTCACTGGATCCATCAAGGCCTCGTCGTCGACCCACAGCACCTGGCCGACGGCTTCAAGAAGCTCGTGGCAGCGCTTCTTCTCCGCCGCCGACACATTTTTTGCCGCCGTGGCCACGCTGATGCCCTGCCGCACCGCCGCCGGCGTATTGGGCATCGACCGCACGACCTTGGCCGTCGTGCCGAGATGGGCGGCAAAATATTTGAGGGTCTTGCCGGCGGCGATCGACAGGAACACCGAGCCTTCGTCGGCAAAGCGTCTGAGGTCGGCCAGCACGCCATCCATCGATTGCGGCTTGACCGCGAGCACGACGATCTCGGGCGTTTCGCTGACCTCTGACGTCGAGGCGACGGCGCGCAGCCCCGGCTTGTTCGGCCTCAGCGCATCGACCGGCTCGGCGACGATTGCATCGGCTACGCTGAGGCCGCGCGCCAGCCAGCCCTCCAGCAGGGCGCCGCCCATCTTGCCGCAACCGACCAGCAGCAGCTTGCCCATGGTGCTGTCCTCACCTGCCCCTGAATTTCGCCGGCCGCTTCTCGCGGAAGGCGGCGGCGCCTTCCTTGCGATCCTCGCTGCCGGCGATGCGCTCGAGCTTGTAGCGCTCGGGCACGAAGATCTCGGCCGGGCCGCGCGGCAAGGTCTGGTTGGCGAAGTCGCGCAGGGTGCGGATCACCAACGGGGCCGACTCGGCGATAATCCTGGCCATGCGCCGCGCTTCGGCGCGTTCCTCGCCCAATGGCACGACCTTGTTGACGAAGCCCACATCGTAGGCGCGCTCGACCGAGATCTCTTCCCCCAGGAGCAGGAGCTCCATGGCAACCTTGTGCGGCATGCGCGAGACGATGCCCGGCATCAGGCCGCCGAACACCCCGACCTTGGCCTCGGGATACATGAACCTGGTGGTGTCGGCCGATACCATCAGGTCGCAGGTCATGACCATACAGATGGCGCCGCCGATCACCCAGCCTTGAGTGGCGGCGATCACCGGCTTGGTGAGCTTGTGGCTGACATGCGGTACCGCCTTCCACATCGCGGCCGGCGGCTCTTTGAGATCGGCGCCGACGCAGAAGGCCGGCCCGTCGGCCTGCAGGATGGCGACCTGGTCGCCGCCCTCCTCGAAGCCGCGATAGGCCTCGTAGAGCTCGTCGCACAGCGCCTGGGTCAAGGCATTGCGCTTGTCGGCGCGCGTCATGGTGATGGTGGCGATGCCCTCGCTCGACTCGACTTTGACCAAACCCACGGCTTCCTCCGGTCCTGCTTGCGCGTAATGCTAGCAGCCGCCCATACTTGACGCATCCCAAGAGAGGGCCGCAGCAGGAGGCACGTCATGCAAACCCGCAATCCGTTCATCGACGACCTCGCCAAGGTGGCCAACGGCGCCATGGGCGCGCTGAGCGGCGTGAAGGACGAGGTCGAGGCCCGCGTCCGCGACCAGATCGCCAAGATCCTGGACGGCATGGACATCCCGCGCCGCGACGAGTTCGACGCCGTGAAGGCCATGGCCGCCAAGGCGCGCGAGGAGAACGAGGAGTTGAAGAAGCAGATCGCCGAGTTGCAGGCCAAGCTAGGCGAGCGCTGATCCGATGCGCGTGGGCGTTGAGGTCGGCGGCACCTTCACCGACCTGGTGGCGGTGGACGGCGGCAGGATCGTCGTCACCAAGGTACCAAGCACGCCCAAAAGCCCGGATGTCGGCGCGTTCGCGGCGTTGACCGCCTCGGGCATCGACCTGTCGCGCATAAAAGATCTCGGCCACGGCTCGACGGTGGCGACCAACGCCGTGCTGGAGCGCAAGGGCGCGGCGGTCGCCTTCATCGCCACCGCGGGCTTTCGCGACCTGCTGTTCATGCAGCGTCACGACCGGCGCAACATCTACGACCTGTTCTATGCCAAGCCGGCGCCGCCGGTGCGGCGCAAGGATTGCTTCGAGGCGCCGGAGCGGTTGCGCGCCGACGGTTCGGTCGAGCGGCCGCTCGACGAGGCGCCGGTCCGCGACGTGCTGATCCCGGCGCTGAAGGCGGGCGGCTATCGCGCCGTCGCGATCTGCCTGCTCAATGCCTATG
>WNFE01004711.1_pt1 | contig 10230 bp, 12 predicted proteins | sample 5400451 | NCBI WGS metagenome assembly WNFE01 (sample SAMN13153344, study PRJNA577476) | soil metagenome | isolation source: 200 cm saprolite under Douglas fir tree site 2 hole 2 | place: USA:California | collected 2015-04-18 | reverse complement strand
CAAGTGCAACGTGGCGCTCATCACGCTGGCCGGCCGGCCCCGCGCGGAGGGCATGGCGACCGGCACGGCGCCGCGCAATTACGGGGCCGCGCCGGACGTCGCCTTCGAGTTTCCGTTCGGACCCACCGTGGTCAACCAGTACGCGATGGCGGCGATGCGCCACATGCACGAGTTCGGGACGACGAGCGCGCAGCTCGCCTGGATCAAGGTCGCCGCCTCGCACCACGCCCAGCACAACCCGCGGGCGCTGCTGCGCGAGGTGGTCACCGTCGAGGACGTCGTCAACTCGCCGATGATCTCCGATCCGCTTCGCCGGCTCGATTGCTGCGTCATCACGGACGGTGGCGGCGCCATCGTCGTGGTGAGACCCGACATCGCGAAGGGGCTGGCCCGCCCCCGCGTCAAGGTCATCGGCGCCGGCGAGTCCGCCAAGCATCAGATGGGTGGACAGGTCGACCTGACCTATACGGGCGCCGTCCGGTCAGGCCCGGCGGCCTTCGTCGAAGCCGGCGTCACGCCCGCCGACATCAAGTACGTGTCGATCTACGACAGCTTCACGATCACCGTGCTGATCACGCTCGAGGACCTGGGCTTCTGCGCGAAGGGAGAGGGCGGCAAGTTCGTCGCCAACGGCAATCTCATCTCCGGCGTGGGCAAGCTCCCCTTCAACACCGACGGCGGGGGACTCTGCAACAACCACCCGGCGAATCGCGGCGGCCTGACCAAGGTGGTCGAGGCCGTGCGCCAGCTCCGCGGCGAGGCGCATCCCGAGGTGCAGGTGAAGAATTGCGGTGTCGCGCTCGCCCACGGCACCGGCGGCTCGCTCGGCACGCGGCACGGCAGCGCCACCCTCATCATGGAGAGGGAGTAGCAAGATGGCTGGCGGCGAGCGGAAGATCCCGGCTCCGGAGGCGAATCCCGAGACGAGGGCCTTCTGGGAGGCGGCGGCAGACGGGCGCCTGCTGATCGGGAAGTGCACGTCCTGCGGCAAGCCGCACTACTATCCACGGGCGATCTGCCCGCTCTGCGGCGGCGACGCGACGGAGATGGTGCAGGCGTCCGGCCGCGGCGCGATCTACTCGTACAGCGTCATGCGCCGCGTGCCCGTACCGTATGCGTTGGCGTACGTGACGCTGGAGGAAGGCGTGACGATGATGCCCAATATCGTCGACTGCGACCTCGACACCATCCGCATCGGCCAGCGGGTGCGGCTCGTCTTCAAGCCGACCGAGGGCGGCCCGCCGGTCCCGATGTACACGCCGGAGACACCCGCGACCCGCTAGCCGCCGCGCCTCGTTCGGCCTACGGACAGGTGACGGTGATCACGAGCGTCGTCAAGGCCGATCTTGCCCCGGAGACTCCCCCGTTGCCCGAGGCCGAAAGGCCTTGGCCCTTGAGCGCCGACACGCTTCCGCAGCTCGCGGCGGCCGTAGCGGTGATGTTGAACGTGAAATCGGCGATGCCGTTGGCGTCGTTCGCGCGTCGCGACGTATGTGTCAGTTCCCCTGGGGGAATGATCTTCATTCCGGAGCCGGCGCCCAGACTGAGTGTCACCGCGCTGTTCGGCGATGTGACGTTGAAGCCTGCACTCCTCTGCGCTGGGTTGTTGGACTTCACGCGCAGCGTGAGCGGCACCCTCGAGCCCCGCGGCACGGCCAGGGAGGTGACAGCCGCATTGTTCGACAACAAGCTGACGCTGGGAGCCGTTCCGCCAACGTGGCACGTGTTGCAGTTCGGATTGTCGGGGGAGCCGCTGCTGTAGCCCCCCGCCTCTGGAAGCCACGACACCGCCATCCCCACCACGAGCGTGAGCATGCCGAGCAGTCTTGCGTGTCCGATCATGAGTTAGGCTCCTCGCGCTAGATCCAGCCCTGCCTCTGAAAGCCGACTCGCAGCCGGTCGGCGATCGTCTTGGCCGTCCGCTTCCCCATGCCCTCGATCGTGTCCGAGCCCGACGCCTGCCCGTACGCCTTCGCCGCGCCCCCGATGATGAGACCGATCGGGTTCGCGGTGCCTTCCGGTCCGGACGATGTTCTGCGCGCAAGGGCTTGTCAACCGAAGCATCCTGGCTGCGTCATTTCGCCTTGCTCTTCGCCTCATCGAGGACGGCCTCGAAGATCTCGTCCACCTTGCGCTCGAACTCCCGAGCGGCCGCCACCGCCGGCGGACCCGGCGCGTGGCCCGGCAGGCGCCCGAGCGTCCATCCCTGGCGAGCGGAGACGAGCGCAGTGTGGGCCGGATCGACCTCGTAGATCAGCACGCTGCACAGCTGGAACGCGCCGTAGTCCGGCGAATCCGAATAGATCCGGACGCCCAGCTCCAGGTTGCAGAACTGGTAGATCTTGTAGGAGCGAAAGGTGCCGTCGCGATTCTCCATCCCCTTCTTGACGTCGAGGACGTTGACGAGATTGAGGTTCTGGCGCTGGGCCTCGGCCTTGAGAATGAGCTCGGCTTCCTCGAAGGGAAGCGCGACGACGATCTTCCGGATCGGAAGAGAGTCGGCCGTGGCCGGAGCACCGCCGAGCGTGACGAGCGACAGCCACACGAGCCCGCACAGCACCCGGCTGCACGCCCGCGGCACCGCTACACCACTCGGACGCGCGGGCGTGGGTCCAGCCGGACGCGCTTCATGCCTCGAAGGTGGTCGGCGACCACGTCGTAGGCGGGCGGCCCCCAGGCCTCGGGACCGACGCTGGCCCACCCGGCCGTGCGATATCTCCGGACCGCCGATAGGGGCTTGCCTCCCGCGCGAATGTCGCTGATCCGCCGGCCCATGCGCTTGTTCGGCTCGATCGTATAGGTGAGGCCGCCCACTCTCAGCATGTCGCCGCCCTGGCGCAGGTAGGGATCAGGATTGAAGAGATTGTCCGCGACGTCTTCCATCACCTGCCGGATCTCGGCGCCCGTGAGGTCGCGCAGCGTGGTGTTCGGATAGGTGAGGCCCGTGTGGGCGTAGACGTCCTCGAGCGTGATCGTCTGCCCCGGGACGATCGTGACGCCCCAGCGGAAGCCGGGCGAGAACGCCACCTGCGCATCAGCGCGCTTGAGCAGGGCGTCGAGCACGACTTCGTCGAAGCTCCCGTTGAAGTTCCCGCGCCGGTAGAGGAGCGTCTCCGAAACCGCGAGCGGCTCTCCGAGTCGCGCCTCCCAAGGCGCGCGGATCTCGCGGATCAGTCGCGCCATATCCGGATCCTCGGGCACGTGGGTCGAGAGCACCGGGATCAGCTTGTAGCGGTAGCCGGTCACCGCGCCCGAGCGCACGTCGAGATCGAGCCGGCTCAGGAATTTTCCGTGGGCACCTGAATTGACGACGAGTGTCTTGCCGACCAGGATGGGCCGCGGCAGCCCGTCGTGCGTGTGACCGCCCAGGATCACGTCGATGCCCTGGACGCGCGCGGCCATCTTCTGATCGGCGGATATTCCGTTATGGCTCAGCACCACCACGCAATCGACCTTCTTGTCCTGGCGTAGCTCGTGGACGAGCCGCTGCGCCTGCGCCTCCTGGATGCCGAAGGTGAGATTGGGCACGAAGCGCTGCGGGTGCGAGATCGGGACATACGGAAACCCCTGGCCGATGACGCCGACCTTGACCCCGCCGGCTTCGCGGATCGTGTAGGGGCGAAAGACCGGCTCGTCCCAGTTGAGCTCCTTGCAGTTGTGGCAGACGAAGTCGCCCTTGAAGAGTCCGCGGCTCTCGCGGTCGCCGAAGAGCTCCTTGACCCGGTCGACGCCGTAGGTGAATTCCCAGTGCGGGGTGAAAATCTCGACTCCGAGCTCGTTCATGACCCGGACCATGTCCTCGCCGCGCGTCCAGAGAGCGGTCGCCGAGCCCTGCAGGGTGTCGCCGCCGTCGAGGAGGATCGTCTTGCCCGGCCGTTCCGCGCGGGCGTGCTTGACCAGCGTCGCCATGTGGGCGTAGCCGCCCATGCGGCCGTAGCGCGCCGCGAGCGCGGTGAAATCCACGCAGGTCATGGCGTAGGCCTCGGCCGAGCCCCGGGAGAGCGCGTAGGCCTTGAGAAACGCCTCGCCCGTGAGATAGGGCGGACGGCCGGCTTCGTCTCCGACCCCGATGAGCGTGTCGGGCTCGCGGTAGTAGACGGGCAGGAGCGTCGCGTGCGGATCGGTCATGTGGAGCAGGGTGACGTTGCCGAGCGGCTCGAACGCGAGGAGCCGGTCGGGCTCGAGGGCGGCCGCGAGGGCGCCGCGGCCGGCGGCGCCCAGGCCCCCGGCGACGGCGATGAGCTTCAGCAGATCGCGGCGCGTGACGTCCACGGCTAGTGCCTGATCCCGGGCACGCTCATGGGCTTGCCCTGGTCGAACGAAGCGAGATAGAGCTCGAGCTCGGCGTACTCCACGGCATCCGCCGTCAGCATGTTCATCCCGAGCGGCGTCATGCACCACTGCATTCGCTTCCGCATGTCCCAGATATCCGACTGGCTGGTGCGCCAGGTTGGGAAGTGTCGCGTGAGGCCGACCTCGACATTGGCGAGGAGCCGGCCGCCCAAAAACCTGTCGGCGCCCTTGCCCGTCGTGTGGCAGTCGGCGCACGCGTGGTTCCGCTGTCCCACGCGCTTGTAGAAGCTCTGCTTCCCGCGCTCGAGGGCTGCAGCCGCCTCCGGGCTCGACAGGTCCAGGCTGACGGGCATGCCGTTCGACGCCATCTTCACCAGCACGGTCATGTCGAGGTTGTCGGCGCTCTCAGACGGCATCGGGACGGCCATCGTCTCTGGGGAGTGGACCGTGAGGAAGTCCTCGATGCTGATCACGCGTCCGAACCGCGCCGCGTACTTCGGATAGCGCGTCGCCACGCCCTTCATCGCCTGGAGCGGACCGCCGGGATGGCATTCCGCGCAGGACTTGCCCGACGGCGCCTTCCTCGACCAGCGCGCCTCCGCCGACTCCGCCCGGATCACGGCGGGGTTGTTGGTCGGATCCAGGTTGTCGCCGAAGCCGACGGGCTTCGGTCGGGTCTCGGGGTTGCGCTCCGGATTGGTCTCGGGCGGAAGCGGGCCCTTCTGCGTCTGCAGAAACGCGACGACGTGGACGATGTCCTCCGGCGTGAACACGCCGGCGGCTCCCCACGGTGGCATGGTGGTGTTGGGAAAGATGTGACGGGGATCGTAGATCATGTTGAACACGTACTCGTCCGGAAGCCGGCGGTCCCCGTAGGTCGAGAGGTCGGGCCCGACATTGCCCGCGGGCCACACGTCGACGCCCTGCACGAGGTGGCAGCCGGTGCAGGGCCCCAGGTCGCGGGAGAGAAAGAGGCTCCGGCCCTTCTTGGGATCGGCGGGCACGCGCGGCATCGCCACCTTCGCGGGCGCGACCTCGGGCCGGCTGTCGCCGTAGGCATAGGTGCGGTACTTACCGAAGTCGTCGGTGGTCCAGCCTGGGTAGCGGATGGCCTGACGCCGGCCGTCGGGAAGCGTGTTGAGATCGCCTCTCGCCTCTGGCACGGCTCGCGACACCCAGGGAGTCGGCGCCGTCCCGGGCCCGCTCCACGTGTCGCTCTGGGCGCACCCGGCCGCGGCGAGCGCGGCCAGGAGCATGGGGAGGACCGCGCGACGACCTGGCCGGCGCATGCGCGTCCTCCCGGTCAGGAGAACTTGATCTCCGTCGCGCCCTCGTACTTGCCGCCGTGCGTGTCGAGGAACGTCACCTTGAGCGCGCCGGGCTCCATGGCTTTGAAAGCGAACGAGAAGAACGGGTTCTCGCTGATGGACTGGGTGGTCTCGAACTGCGCCAGCTCCTTGCCGGCGTAGGTCACGATCACGCGGTTGATGAAGTAGTAGTTCTTGTCCACCGGTTTGCCGTCTTTGCGCTGGACGATCTCCATGGGATGGATCACGAGCACCCGGACCTTGACGACGTCCCCGGCCTTGACGCTCGACGGAACCCTGATCCTGACGCTGCCGATCTCCGCCATCGCGCTAGCCCCCGCACCCGCCGACGGTGACCTTGACCTCCTGCTTGGCCATCAGCAGGGTCCCGTCGCTCAGTTCGGCTACGGCGCGCACGTCGGTAGTCTCTCCCAGCCGCAGGTTCGTGCCGACGAAGGCCTGGCCCATGGCGGGGCTCAACGTGAACTTGGCATTGAGGGGGCGGCGGTTCTTGTCGGAGATGATGTAGATGGCCTTGACGTAGCCCTGCGGCGGCATTTTCGCCGAGACGTCGACCGATATCGGCACGACGGCGCCGTTCTCCGCGATGATCGGCAATTCGAGCTTGATCGCCGAGGACCCGTCCTTGATGGCTCGGCCGCCGAAGAGACGCTTCATCGTGACGTCCACTGTTTCCTCGGGCCCGAGGTTCGCAAGGTTGCCCGGCCCCTGGGTCTGCGCGTGCACGGTCCCGGTCGCTCCTGGGCCCGCCAGCCCGGAAAGGCCGAGCAGCCCGAGCGCCCGCAGCAGCGCGCGCCTCGTCATGCCGTTGGTCACTTCTGCCATGCTTTCCTCCCTGCTCATCGTCGCTCGCTGATCGTGCCAGATCGCCCGGGACAGGTCAATCCGGCGCCCCATGGAACCAGTTAAACGATTGGGCCGTTGATGATATTCTCCCCCCGTCGGAGGTGAGACTCCATGATTCAGGTTCGCCGGCTGGGGCCGCAGATCGGAGCCGAGATCCGTGGCGTCGACATCAAAACGCTCGACGACACGGGCTTCGCCACGATCTACCAAGCCTGGCTCGATTCCAACGTCGTCGTGGTGCCCGACCAGCAACTCGAGATCGAGGACTTCCTGCGCTACAGCCGTCGCTTCGGTGTGGTGCTCCCCCACCCGTCGAAGATGACGCGCCACCCCGAGTATCCCGAGATCACTCTGCTCGGCGTCAACAAGTTCGGGCCCGACGGAGCGCTCGACATGGCGATCTACCGGCGCGGCGCCGAGGGATGGCATACCGACGGCGCCTACGACGAGGAGCCCTTCAAGGCGACCCAGCTCTATGCCCTCGCGGTTCCGAGCCGCGGCGGCGACACGCACTTCGCTAGCATGTACGCGGCCTACGAGGAGCTGCCGGAATCGCTCAAGCGGAGGCTCGACGGCCGTCGCGGGGCCTTCACCTACGGCGGGCGCCGGAAAGCGACGGCGCTGCTCAACGAAGAGGACCGCGACTGGACGCCCGTCTTCCACCCGATCATCCGCACGCATCCGGAGACCGGCCGGAAGGGGCTCTACTTCGATCCCGGCAAGATCCTGAGCATCGAAGGTCTCGAAGCGCGCGAGAGCGACGAGATCATCGAAGAGCTGACCGACCGCATGATCCGGCCCGATGCCACGTACCGTCACGCGTGGCGAAAGGGCGACATCGTGATCTGGGACAACCGCTGCTCGTACCACAAGGCGGCGGGCGACTATCCGCCCGAGGAAGACCGCATCCACTGGCGTGTCTCGATCAAGGAGCGCGTCGCCTAGCATGCGCTCGATCGATATTCACGCCCATCTCGTCCCGCAAGCCGCGTGGCGCGCCGCCGACTCGGGCAAGGAGTGGTGCGGCTACCGGCACGAGCCCGGCGAGGGCCTCGGGACCTTCGTGGGAAACGGCAAGCGTTTCGGCTTCACCTCTCCCAAGGTGCGCTTCACGCCGGAAGAGCGTATGGCAGACATGGACGCGCAGGGCGTCGACGTCCAGGTGCTCTCGGTCCACACGCCGTTCTTCGGCTACCACCTCGACCCCGCGCTGGGCACCCAGCTCGCGCGGGAGGTCAACGACGAGATCTCGGCCCTCACGCGCAAGTGGCCGAAGCGCTTCGCCGGGCTCGCCACCCTGCCCGTGCAGGACGTCAAGGCGGCGATCGACGAGCTGGAGCGCGCCGTGACCGTCCTCGGACTCAAGGGCGCCGAGCTCGACACCCAGGTCAACGGGCTTCAGTGGGACGAGCCGGAGTTCCTGCCCTTCTTCAAAGCCGCCGAGGCGATGGGCGCCGTCCTCTTCTTCCATCCCCAGCCCCAGCACAACTTCCTCATGGAGCGCACGCCGCGCGACGGGCTCTTCAACAGCCTGGGCGTCATCCTCGACGACGCGATCGTCGTGGCCATCCTGATCTCGGGTGGCGTCCTCGAGGCGTGTCCGAAGCTCCGCGCCTGCATCGCCCACGGCGGCGGCCCGGCCTGCTACGCGATGGGGCGGCTCGACCGCGGCTGGCAGGGGCGCCCCGAGTCCCGCCGGATCCCGCAACCGCCGAGCGCGTACCAGAAGCGCCTCTACTACGACTGCATCACGGGCAGCGAGGACGCGCTGCGCTTCCTGCTCGACCACGTCGGCGCCGACCGCGTGGTGCTCGGCAGCGACTGGCCGTTCGTCCCGTGGCATCCGTCCCCCGTCACCTGGGTGCAGGGTCTCGCGAGCCTGACCCAGGAAGAGAAGGAGCGCATCCTGTGGCGAAATCTCGAAGCGCTGCTGAGCCTATGAAAGTGATCCGCCTCGCCAACACCGACGTCGTGAAGTTCGGGCCCGACGCCGTCTACCAGCTCATCCTGGGCGACGACGAGGGCACCACGCCGATCCGGACCGGCATCCAGACCTCGCAGCCCGGCTACGTCGCCCCGGTGCATTCGCATCCCTACATGGAAGTCCTGCACATCCTCGACGGCGTCGCCGAGGCCTGGGTGGACGGCCATGAGGACGAGAAGGTCCGTCTGGAAAAGGGCGACACCATCGCGCTGCCTCCGGAGGTCCCGCACAGCTTCCGCGTGGTCGGCGACCAGCCACTGAGGCTTCTCGGCACGCACGTCTCGCCCAAGCGGATCGTCACGTACAAGGACGGCCGCGCGACCGATTCAAGGGGCTACCAGGTCCTCGACTCCTGACCATGACCGCCCGATGGACGAGCATCGTGGTCGCTGTGTTTCACTGCCTACTAGCTGTCGCCACGTCCGCGTTCGCCGAAGAACCGACCGGATTCCTGGAATGGGCGTGGGGAACACCCAAGGCCACCCTCGAAGGCAAGTTCCTGCTCCCCCGTTGTAAGAACCGTCCGAGCGAGCCCACCGAGCCAGCCGTCTGTGGTTCTTACCAGCTGGGGGACATCCAGATTTTGTCGTTGCGGTTGAACTTCAAGCCGGATGACGCGCTCAGCGGCTACGTGATGTATTTTCACAAGGACTCGTACGCCAAGATGCTTGATGCGGCGACGGCCAAGTTCGGCGCTCCTACCCAACCAACCCTCTGGCAGTGGCAGTGGCCCAGCGGGACGACCGCCCTTCTCCTCGAACGCTGCGGCAGCCGGGCGAGCGGACCATCCCCGGCCGAGCAACAATTGGGGGATCGTACATCGTTCATCTACGACTCTTTCCCGTGTCTGATCGTGGCCAATCAAGCCCTACATGACTGGCAATCCAAGGAGGCAGAAAGGAAGAGGGACGAACGCAAGAAAGGTTTTTGAGGTGCGACGAGCCAGCGCCATCGCTGTGTTGGTGTATTCGCGGCCCGAATAGCTCTATTCGCGGAGCGAAGTGCGGCGCCGCAACGCGGACGTGCTGGCTAGCGCGGCGAGTCCGGAGCCGAGGAGAAGGAGCGTGGCCGGTGCCGGCACGTCCGCCCGGTCCGATCTTACGCGGAAGTCATATATGAAGAATCCGCCGGCGGGCTGAAAGGTCCCATCCTCGACGACGTTCAAGAAGTTGACAGCTCCGCCCGGCAGGGTAATGGTAGCGGGATCAGACGCAAACTGCACGTCGACGAAAGGACTTCCGATGTCGTGGGTGATCAGCAACCGGTCGCTGAGCGTTCCTCCTACCACGTCTTCAAAGAAGTCACTGTAGATATTGGTGGGCGCCGCGCTGGGCACTACAGGCAGCGTGAAGTGGAGGAATTCGCTTCCACTCGCGAGAATCGTCGGAGTGGGAAGGGGGGGAGGCCCAGATAGACTAAGGCTGGGAGTGCCCTCCGTGAGGTCATCGATGTTCACGAGAATCCTCACAGAACCTGCCCAGCCGACCGCGGTGACGAGGCCCAGCAACGCCAGGGTCAACAGGGCTGTGATCCTCAGCTTCGTATAGGCCGTCATGTTCGTCCCTCCCAGATGATTGCGGAGTCTGCAGCGCACAATCCGCCCCCACAGCGCTAACAGCAATCCTCATGCCCACCAGCGCAAGCGCGAAAAGCCGCGGGCTTCTGAGCCGGTGATGAGTCTCCCTCCGCCAATCCGTAAGCCTCTTCGACAGTTCTGAAGCGCTATATGGCTAGAGCTCCCGCCGACGCGCGAGGGTCACAATGTGTTCGGCTGTGCGG
>WNFE01004705.1_pt1 | contig 10235 bp, 6 predicted proteins | sample 5400451 | NCBI WGS metagenome assembly WNFE01 (sample SAMN13153344, study PRJNA577476) | soil metagenome | isolation source: 200 cm saprolite under Douglas fir tree site 2 hole 2 | place: USA:California | collected 2015-04-18 | reverse complement strand
GGGCATTTGGGGGCTTCGTTTGTTGAATCGCGACGCGGGAAACCCGCTCTTAATTGCGCTGCTGGGCGTCCTGTTGGCAGCATCATCCAGCATTACTTTTATACGACGTGTGCAGAACCCCAGCTTCGCCGGGAAAAACCATCGCTGGCTTCCCTGGCTCGCTTTGCCGATTGGCGTGGAGTCGGGATTTTCGTCGGCAGGGGCCGGCGCATTGGGCACGGTTCTCTTGCTGAACTATTCCGAAATGACGCCGGCACAAGTGGTGGGAACGGACTTGCTGTTTGGATTGGTACTAGCGGTTATTGGCAGCGCGTTTCACTGGACTTTTGGTTCCATCAACAGTCCGGTGCTGGTCGAATTGCTCGCGGGAGGCGTTCCTGGCGTTGTCGCGGGATGTCTACTGGCGCGCAAAGTTCCCGCGAACAAACTGAAGACGGCTGTCGCCATGGTGGCGATCTTTGCGGGATTGCAGCTGGTGTGGAGCGGAGGCCGGGCGTTTGTGGCGGCCAGGCGCGCAACGAACGCGGCGAAGATCACTGCGCAGGAGGGTGGGGGACATGCGCGCTAGCCACCCTGATTTCGTGAAAGAATTTTCTCGCATCGCATTATCAAAAGAAGTCGCGATGCCATTCGCTGCTTTGCTTTCCTTCATTCCTCTTTGTCCTTGTTGTTGACCCCATCCGAGTTGTCCGCACAGTGATCGGCAGGTTTGGCCTGTCGCCTCCACGAGCAAATCAAAGCGGACTCGCTGCGTAGGGCCTAGCAAGACAAATCTTATCTCGGAGAAAAAAGATGCGTTCTCGAAGAGTTGGCGATTCTCACTTGAAAAGTATTTTATGGGTTGGATCCTTAGTGCTTGGTTTGTACGCGAGCCTCGCGACGGGAGGCTTCGCGCAGGGACAGGCCTTTATCCAGGGTGTTGTCAGCGACTCGTCTGGAGGCGCGATCCCGGGCGTGGCCATCCGGGTCAAGAATGTGGAGACGGGAGCGGAGCGGAATCAGGTGACGGACGAATCGGGGCGCTACGAAGCGGCCGCGCTTGCTGTGGGCCGTTACGAAGTGCGAGCGGAAAAGGAGGGCTTTCGCAGCGAGGAGAAGATGGGGATTTCACTTGTGCTCGGCCAACGGGAATCCGTGGACTTAGTGCTTCAAGTTGGGGATGTGCGACAGACCGTTAAAGTGGAAGCGATGCCCACAGTCGTTGCCATCACGACGGAGGATATTTCCGGCCTGGTCGGCGAGCGGCAGGTCAAGGAACTTCCCCTGAATGGCCGCAGTTACGACCAGCTGATGACCCTCAATCCAGGAATGGTCAATTACACTTCACAGCGAGCGGGGGGAATCGGGACCTCTAACTCCGTCGTGGGCAATATGTTTGCGGCGTCCGGGCGCCGTCCGCAGGAGAATCTTTATCTGCTGAATGGAGTCGAGTTTACGAGCGCGTCCGAGATCAACAACACGCCGGGTGGAGTAAGCGGACAACTTCTCGGCGTGGATGCCGTACGCGAATTTTCCGTAGTGAAGGATACTTATGGCGCGGAGTACGGCAAGCGGCCGGGAGCGCAAGTCAACATTGTAACCGCCTCGGGGACCAATGAATTCCATGGCAACGTGTACGAATTCCTGCGCAATAGCGCCTTGGATGCACGGAATTTTTTCGATCATGGAGATATCCCAGCGTTTCGGCGCAATGTGTTTGGGGGGTCGCTTGGCGGACCGATCAAGAGGGACAAAACGTTTTTGTTCGGGAACTACGAAGGATTCCGGCAGACTTTGGGACTTAGCGATCTAACGCTCGTCCCGGACGCCGCTTCGCGGGCCAGTGCGGTGCCGAGTGTCCAGCCGCTGTTAGCTTTGTGGCCAGTGGCGAATGGGCCCGAACTTTTGACTTCGACTGGCGCGCCGAGCGGAATTGCTGAAGCCTTTAGCAATCCGGTGCAAAGGATTCGCGAGGATTTTGGTACCGCGAGGCTCGATCAGACCTTCACAGACAGGGATTCGTTTGCTGGGGTCTATACGGTGGACGACAGCGAAGCTCATTCGCCCACGAATAATCCTTTCAGCCTGGTGGATATTTTCTTGCGAGAACAGGTGATTAGCCTGAGTGAAACTCACGTTTTTTCTCCCAGCCTGCTCAATAGGGCGACCTTCGGTTTTTCCCGTGGACGATTTTATTTCAATGGTGGAACCACAGTGAATCTGCCCGGCTGGATCCATGCCGGCCAGCCGGTCGGTGCGGTGGTAGTCGGCGGGGGCACGACGCTCAACGGCGCTTCGCAGATCACAAATGGCGGCACGAACGCCGGGAGCAATCTCACCGCGGCACGCAATCTATTCACTGTGTCTGATCAGGTGACGTTTTCTCACGGCAAACACTTATTCACTTTCGGTGGATGGCTGCAAAGGCTGCAGGCCAATGACATTCTTGTCCAAGACCAATACGGGCAAATTTCGTTCACCAACCTGCAGAGTTTTTTGCAAGGCAAAGTGAGCACATACACCTACGCTCCGAGCTACACGCCGCTGGCTTGGCGTTCGCTGGAAGGCGCGTTCTATGTGGAAGACGCGATAAAAATTAGACCTTCGTTGGAGCTGCGTGTCGGCTTTCGGGGCGAGTCCACTAACGGATGGAACGAGGCTCACGGACGCGCGTCGAATTATGCATTTGATTCGAATGGAGTAGTCGTAACTCAGCCGGTTCTCGGGGGCTCCGCATTTAGTGTCAACAACGCGAAATTTCTGCCAGCGCCACGGGTTGCGGCCGCGTGGTCTCCCTTCGCGTCAAAGAAGACCGTCATCAGGGCGGGATTTGGCCTCTATTACGCGCTGCTGGACAACCTGAGTTACCGGCTGGACCAGAATGGTCCCTTCAACTCAGTCTTCGCCGTCAAGAACCTTGCGTTCTCGAGCATCGCGCCGAACGCGGCGTACCCGGGCGCAAAAGTGATCCCGAGCGGCGTGCAGCCGAACCTGAAAACTCCGACCGTGGAGTCCTGGAGCTTGAAGGTGGAGCAACAGCTTTCCGCAAATGCTTCGTTAGGCGTTAGCTACATCGGTTCGCACGCGTACCACGAATTACTCTCCGTTGATGCGAACCTGCCAACCCCGACAATTTGCCCGGCGTCTCCCTGCCCTGCAGGCTATCCGGCTGGCGCGTATTACTACGCGGCTGGCGCGGCGCTTGCGAACAACGCCGTATGGAACACGACTCATTGGTTCTCGCAAGGCATCAGTTCGTATCACGGGCTTGAAGTGGATGTGAACCGCCGTTTAGGACACGGATTGCAATTTCGCGGAGCATATACGTTCGCTAAGACGCTCGATGATGGCGACAACATGAATACCAGCGTGGCAACAAATTCGCCGGCATTCGTTGCGAATCCCCTTCAACCAAAGGCCGATTATGGGCGGGCTTCCTTCGATGTGCGGCATGCCGCGGTCATCAATGCCACTTATGATCTTCCATTCGGACGTAGCGATGCGGCCCATGGCAAGCAATGGGTAGAGTGGCTGATCGGAAACTGGCAAGTCAGCGGAATCCAGACGCTGCAGTCCGGCCTACCGTTTACACCGCAGTTGTCTTACAACCCATCGAATGACGGCGACACTCGCAACCCGGTCCGCCCCTCTTCGAATTCCAACTTTACAGGCCCAGTAATCCAGGGCGGACCCAACGAGTATTTCAATCCTAGCGCGTTCCTCCAGCCGCTGCCTGGGACCTACGGGAACGTGGGGCGCAACATTCTGCAGGGGCCCGCACTCGTGGAAACAGATCTGTCACTGACCAAGAGATTCTCGTTCTCAGAGCGATGGAACATGCAGTTCCGCTCCGAGTTCTTCAACGTGTTCAATCACACCAACCTCAACGTCCCGAATCCGGTCGTATTCGCATCGGCAACCGGGGGACCATCGCCGACGGCCGGAGTGATCACAGCCACTTCCACTACTTCCCGGCAAATTCAGTTTGGGCTGAAGTTAATGTGGTGAAGTTTAGCGACTTTAGCGTTCGCCGAATCCTTCTGCCGCGAGATTCCTTTGGAGAGTAGCGCGATCTAATTCATTTTCCCATCGAGCTACAACGAGGGTTGCGACAGCATTACCGATCATATTGACCGCAGCGCGGCACATACTGAGGAAACGGTCGATGCCGAGAATCAGCGCCATGCCGGCTACCGGTATGGTTGGAATGACCATCATGGTGGCGACCAGCGCTATGAAGGCAGCTCCTTGTACGCCACTCGCGCCCTTCGATGTGAGCAGCGCAACGCCCAGGATGGTGAACTGCTGCGCGAGACTTAGATGCGTGTTGGTCGCTTGGGCGACGAATAGTGCGGCCAGAGTCATGTAGAGGCTGGTGCCGTCGGCATTGAAGGTGTAACCCGTGGGCACAACCAATCCGACGAGCGCTTTCGAGCAACCGAGCCTCTCAAGCTTGCCCATAAGGGCGGGAAGAGCAGGTTCCGAGGAGCTAGTGGCCAACACTAGCAGAATTTCTTCGCGAAGAAACCAAAGGAAGCGCAGAATTCCGAAACCGGCGAGACGAGCGATTCCCCCCAGCAGGACGACCACGAAGAATAAGGACGTGACGTAAAGCGTCGCTATCAATTTTACGAGAGGACCCAAGGAGGCCAGACCATACTTACCGATGGTGAACGCCATAGCGCCAAATGCCCCGATGGGAGCGAAACGCATCAAGATGGCTACCACGCCAAAGACGACGCGTGTTAGAGCGTCCAAGAAATCGACGAGAGGTTTGCTGCGCGGCCCAGCGAGCGACAAAGCAAAGCCGAAGAGAAGAGAGACGAACAGTACCTGCAGGATGTCGCCTCGAGTGAAGGCATCAACAATCGTGTTGGGAATGATATGGGCCAGGAATTGAACGACCGTTTGGGCTTGGGCTTGACCGGCGTATTCGGAAACAGCCTTGGCATCCAGCGTGGTGGGATCAATATTGAAACCGTTGCCGGGACGCACCAAATTACCCACTATCAGTCCCATGAGCAATGCGATCGTGGAGACGACTTCAAAATACAGAAGAGCTTTGCCGCCAACGCGACCAACCTTCTTCATGTCCTCCATGCCAGCAATCCCGGTGACCAGGGTGCAGAAGATAACCAAGGTAATGATCATGGTAATCAAACGGATGAAGGCATCGCCGAGCGGCTTCATGGCAATGGCGGTCGACGGGCTGATGTAGCCAAGGATGATTGCAATACCAACGCCGAGCAGGACTTGAAAGGATAGGCCGGTATAGAAAGGCTTCTTTCGCGGAGGCGAGGTTGTTTCAGGTGCAGTGGCGGCTGGAACCAACATCGCTTGAATTAGCTCCTTTGTAGAGCGGGCCTTAGTTCGCGAACATCCTTCAGAGTTTCTAGAGCAAGCAATTTATCGATGAGAGTGGAGCAGGTGGCGGGCCCGAGGACCGGCGCTATCAGGTCGCGAGCCTTCTCGACCACCTCATCACGTGTCATGGGGTTGTCCGCGGTGCCGCGAACATCACGAACCCATTCCGAGAGCTGGGTTCCATCGGTAAACGTCAACTCGACGATAGCTTCGCGGCGAGGGCGGCGAGCGTCGATGCGAGGATCCGCAAGCACATCTACTTTGGCGCGCTGGCGGAGCACGGCTGGATCTTTCATGCGGGCCCGATCGTGCACGGAAGCGAAGGTGACAGTCTTGTCGAGGAGCATGATCGCGACCATATGCTGCATGCAAATATCTGGCATATCGCGGTTGCTGACTGTATTGGCCTCATCCGTTGCAATGCGGACTACGACTTTGCTGACATCGTCGGCGGAAAATTTGCGCTGCTTGAAAAAACCGGCGAGGGCATCCAGCGGAGCTTGAATGGGTGAGCCGACCGACCACTTCTTGATGTTGGTGCGCGCAACCTCGTAGCGTTCGCCGAGTTTATCGGTCAGTGCGCCGGGGTCGGCTTTGATGACGCCATTTTCGCGGGGGGCGAACGCTTCGAAAAAATTGTCCGGACCAGAGAAAACGTCGGGCACTCCGCTCCAGCCAGCTTGAATTAGCGTGGCGGCCATCACTGCGCCAGCGGCTGGCTTCCCGCCAAACAGGAATGCCTTCTCCATGTGTTCAGCGTCGCGAGACCAAGCGCCGATTCCGGACGATTGCTGCGCGGTGTAGTCAAGCAGCAAGCGCATTTTCTCGGCATTGAGGGCCGCGGCACAACCCGCGGCTGCTCCGGCACCGAAAGTTGCGGCGGTGCCGTGGGTGCTGCGATGCGTGGCAGCTTGATAGGCGGGACCGCCCATGCTCATGTTAATGCGCGTTCCGACGTCGTAACCGAGAGTCACTGCGCGAATAAAATGCGCTCCACTGATTGCAAACTGTTCGCCGGCCGCAAACGCGGCCGGAACGACGGACACGCCGGGATGCGAGCGGGAAGGGCCGTGGGAGTCGTCGGTTTCGTCCGAGTGTGCGAGAACACCATTAGCGAAGGCAGCCTCGATTGGGCCGCATACGATTTTAGAGGCTACTACCGTGGCGATCTCCTTTCCGCCATAGGCACGGGCAAACTCGAGGGCCCCGCGACCAGGAGGCAAAGTGGAACCGGAGATCATTGCTGCAAACGTGTCCAGAATATGTTGTTTGGCTTTTTCGATCACTTCGTCCGGCAGAGCTCGGGTACTGGCCGCGCCCATGTAGGCGCTGAGCTGTTGCATAAGCGGGCTAACGTTTTGAGCGGCGGCGTCGGACGCGAAAAATGTGGCAGCTTTGCCAACCCGGAACGGAAGTGCCGCCAAGATTGCAGAGAGGCTACTGAATTTGATGAAGCGGCGACGCGCCACACTGGAGCGCTTCCTTGTTACTCTTACGATCTCTTCTGGATGACTCATGCATCTCCTAGTCGCGAGCACGTAAATTCCCATAGCTCGGCGGGCACTGTACGGAAAGTGAGGAAACTGAAGTTATGCCACGAAGCAGTCAGATACCTGAAATCAGCATTAATTTCTAGTAAGTGAGAGCAGGTTGTGGTGAAGTTGGCCAAGAGCTAAGCCTTAACCAATGCGTTCATCATGCTGAATAACTCGCTTTTCGCCTCAAAGCCAATGCCGGGCATCTCCGGCAGACGGACACAACTATCTTCCACCGGAATGCTGTCCGCGAATCCACCGAAAGGCTGGAAGATTCCGGGGTAGGATTCGTTGCCTCCCAGCCCCAAGCCAGCAGCGATGTTCAGGGACATTTGATGCCCACCGTGAGGAATGCAACGGTTCGGCGACCAGCCGTGCTCCTTTAGCATGTCAAGGATGCGCAAATATTCGACCAAGCCGTAACTAAGCGCACAATCAAATTGCAGAACGTCGCGATCCGAACGTAGCCCCGCGTAGCGGATGAGATTGCGGGCATCTTGCACCGAGAATAGGTTTTCGCCGGTCGCCATCGGGCCTGGGTAGTGAGGTGCGAGTTTCGCCTGGAGATCGTAATCGAGCGGATCGCCGGCTTCCTCATACCAACGAAGCCCGTATGGAGCGAGCGCACGCGCATAGGAGAGGGCAGTGTCCAAGTCAAAGCGACCGTTTGCATCAACGGCAAGTTGGTCTGGCCTTTTTAGGATTTTCAGGACGGACTCAATGCGCCGCAGGTCGTCGGAGAGCGGGGCACCGCCGATTTTCATTTTCACGACAGAATAGCCAAGAGTTAGGTAGCCGCGCATTTCGTCTTGCAAGGCTGAGAGGCCTTTTTCGGGGTAGTAATAGCCACCCGCAGCGTAAACAAAAACCTTGTTGTCAAAAACTCCGGCGCGATAACGGTTTGCGAGCAAGCGGTAGAGGGGGAGGCCTTCAATCTTGGCAACGGCGTCCCACACAGCCATGTCGATAACCCCAACGGCCACGGAGCGCTCGCCGTGACCTCCGGGTTTTTCGTTGCGCATAATGACTTCCCAGACGCGATGGGGATCGAGGTTTTCTTCCGTCTGGTCAAGGAGTGATTCAGAGGGAGCGGCTTTGAGTCGGGGAATGAAGCGATCGCGCAGGAGACCACTGGGAGCGTAACGTCCATTCGAATTGAAGCCGTAACCGATTACTGGCTTACCGTCGACCACGATATCGGTGACCAGCGCAAGCACGCTGACGGTCATTTGACTGAAGTCGATATAGGCGTTGCGAATCTCAGATTTGATGGGCACAACGGTCTCGCGGATATCGACGATCCTCACGGGGTACCTTTCTTTTAGCCAATCGTTTCAACTGCGCTGCAGCAGCGGCCGGAGATCGCGAACATCGCTTACAGCGTCCAAGCGAAATACGGTTTCGATTAACTTCGAACCCTTCGCATCTCCGAGGATAGGCGCTATCAGATCATGGGCCTTGGTGATGATCTCGTCGCGGGTCATCGGATTTTCGGGAGTGCCACGAACGTTGTCGACGCGCTGGGTGAGATGAGATCCATCCGCCAAGGTGACATTGACGATGGCGACGCGAAGAGGCATGAGTCGTTCGAGTTCCTGATCTGGGATGAGCTGCACTTTCGCACGCTCTCGGAGCGTTGCGGGATCCTTTAAACGCCCTTTGTCGTGAGCAGACACAAATGAGACCGTGTTATCGAGGAGCATTACCGCGACCATGTGTTGCAAACAGATGTCCGGGATTTCGCGGTTGTTTACAATAGCCGCTTCATCGGTGGCGAGTTGCACCGTCACTTGCTGGACCTGAGCGGCCTCAAAGGCGCGCTGTTTGCGGAGGATTTCGATGGCGTCGAGTGCGGCTTGAATTGGCGAACCCACAGGCCATTTCTTGATGTTTGTGCGCGTTACTTCATAGCGCTCGCCTAGCTTGTCGATCAGACCGGCCGGATCGGCGTGAGGATTATAGGCGGCAAAGAAATTATCTTTCCCCGAAAGAATGTCATCGACGCCGGTCCATCCGGCTTGAACTAGCAGGGCGGAGGTGACACCACTGCGCGCCGTCATACCGCCGAAGTGGAATGCTTTCTGAACATGTTCCGTGTCTCGATTCCATGCCCCGAGACCGGAGGATTGATGCGCGGTGTAGCCCAGCATCCAGCGCATCTGCTGAGCGTTCAGGCTCGCTGCGCAACTTGCGGCTGCTGCCGCGCCAAATAGAGGAGAAATGCTGTGCGTGCTCCAGTGGCTCTCGGCCTCAAAGCGTTGACCGCCTAGGGTAACCGTGAAGCGCGGCCCGATATCGTAACCGAGAGCGACTGCACGCAGAAAGCGCTCGCCACTAATGCCAAACCGCTCGCCGGCTGCTAAAGCAGCAGGTATGACGGCGCATCCAGGATGAGATTGCGAAGGCGCGTGGGAATCGTCGGTCTCATCGGCGTGAGCGAGCATCCCGTTAGTAAGCGCGGCTTCGATTGGCCCGCAAGCGAAATTCGAGGCCACGACCGTGGCGACATCCCGTCCGCCATACGCGCGCGCGAACTGAAGCGCCGAACGTCCCGGAGGCAGCTCGGAACCTGAAATCATCGCGGCGAGTGTATCGAGAACATGTTGCTTGGTTTTCTCGACGACTTCCTCCGGTAGTGCCCGGGAGCCGGCTTCGCTCATGTAGACGCTCAGTCTCGCCATGATCGAGCTAACGTTTTGTTGCGAGTTGGCGCGAGCCGGCGATGCGGCGGCAGCCATCTGCATCGGGAACGCGGCGGCCGCGATAGCCAATCCAGCGAATTCGAAGAGATCGCGCCGAGTCAGTGACGGACTCTCGCCCAACCGTTTGGCATCGTCATCTGCGTCGCGTCTCATCATCCCGTGTCCTCCCGGAACCCTCAAATCCGGCCGCGTTCGTTCCGCGTTCGAGCTTGCCTCAACCTGGTTGCGCCGAAACTGAATTGAGCGCCTGCTCTTCGAACGGTTCAACAGAAGAAGGTTGAGGTTTGGCCAAAAGCGTTGCCACAAATCCGCACGCCGCTGCCATCGACAACCACAGGCCTGGAATGGCGCGGTTCCCGGTGAGATGAATCAAATAGGTGCTGATCGCTGGCGTAAAGCCGCCGAAGATCGCGGTTGCCAGGCTGTAGGCGAGCGAGAAGCCTGAGGTTCTCACGTCGACCGGCATGATTTCCGTGAGAAAGACGACCATCGCACCGTTGTAACTGCCGAAAATGAAGGATAGCCAGAGTTCGACTGCGAGCAATCTTGCGAAAGAGGGTTCGCGAACTAGCCACAACATCACGGGATAAGCGGTGACCAACATCAGAGTTGTGAACGCTAGGAGCAAAGGCCTGCGCCCGATTCTGTCCGAGAG
>WNFE01006700.1_pt1 | contig 10236 bp, 7 predicted proteins | sample 5400451 | NCBI WGS metagenome assembly WNFE01 (sample SAMN13153344, study PRJNA577476) | soil metagenome | isolation source: 200 cm saprolite under Douglas fir tree site 2 hole 2 | place: USA:California | collected 2015-04-18 | reverse complement strand
CACGACGCAGGAACGAGCGCGGGCGATAAAAGATGATGTCCTGTTGCGACAGGTGCGCTTCTTTGGGCCCGATACTCTGATGGAGCGGATGCTGAAACCGGAGATCCTCGGTCGGGTGCTCACCATCGAAGGTTGGCTTGATACCACCCAAAGACGCTTTCAGGTGACAGCGGTAGAGGAAGTCACCGGAGCGACACCACAAAAACAATAAGGGTCATCGTACGGAACTCCATGTCTCGGCGGCAAGTCTCGCAGCCCCTGTCGCAGCAGATCGCTTTGGTCACCGGAGGGAATCGCGGCATCGGCTTTGAGGTCTGCCGACAGCTCGCCACTCTCGGCCTGCGTGTCATACTCACCGCACGTGATTCCATGAAGGGACGCAGGGCCGCGGCACAGCTTCATGCCGCTGGCTCCGCCGTCGAGTTTCACCAACTCGACGTGACCAAGGAAGCGAGCATTCGCACGCTGGCTCCGGTGGCGGGCAACTCACCGGCATGATCGACGATACCCCTGCTTACCGTATGTCCAAGGCTGCGTTAAACGCGCTCACCTGCATGGTCGCCAGTGCCGTAGGGAGCAACGATATTTTGGTGAACGCCGTCTGCCCGGGGTGGGTCAGAACCGACATGGGTGGCCCTTCTGCGCCGCGGACGGTCGAGCAAGCCGCGGACACGATCGTTTGGCTGGCCACGCTTCCAGCCGGCGGGCCGACCGGCGGCTTCTTCCGTGACCGCCAGCCGCTTCCCTGGTAGAAACGATCACCGACAGAGGAATGACCCACGTCTTCCTCGCTCCCGTGGTGGATTCACGTCAGCCTCCCTGGCATAGAGAGAGTACTGTGAAGATCATTGGAGGACTCTAGTTTATGTGGATCGTTCGCCTGGCGTTACGGCGTCGGTACACCTTCGTGGTGATGGCTCTGTTGATTGCCATCCTCGGCATGACGTCTATCGTGACCATGCCGACCGATATTTTTCCGCACATCGACATCCCGGTCGTGAGCGTGCTGTGGTCCTATACCGGCATCTCGCCCGACGAGATGGCCAAACGGATCGTGACCGTCTGCGAGCGTGCCATGACCACTGTGGTCAATGACATCGAGCACATCGAGTCGCAATCGTACAACGGCGTCAGTATCATCAAACTTTTCTTTCAGCCGACGGCGAAAGTGGAAATGGCGGTCGCCCAGGCGACCTCTCTGGTACAAACCATTCTACGCGTCATGCCACCGGGTATCTTTCCGCCCGGTATTCTCAAATACGACGCTTCCAGTGTACCCATCCTGCAGTTAAGCATCGGCAGTGAGAGCCTCAACGAGCAGCAGCTCTTCGACTATGGGGCAAACTTCATCCGCACCCAGTTGGCCACCGTGCAGGGAGCCTCCGTGTCGTTTCCCCTTGGCGGCAAACAGCGACAAATTATGGTGGATTTGGATCCTGAGGCGCTGTATGCCAACCACTTGTCCGCTACGGACGTCTCGCTGGCGATCAATGCGCAGAACCTGATCCTGCCCGCAGGGACGGCGAAGGTCGGTGAGCGCGAGTACCTCGTGCGGCTGAACAGCAGTCCCGAGGTGGTGACGGCCTTGAATGACTTGCCTATTAAGACGGTGAATGGCGCGACGGTTTATATTAAAGATGTCGCGCAGGTACGGGATGGGTACGCCGTACAGACCAATATCGTTCGGGAAAACGGGAATCGATCGGCATTGCTCACCGTGCTGAGGAATGGCAATGCTTCGACGCTGTCGATCGTCAACCGCGTGAAGGAAGTCCTGCCGCGTATCCAAGCGGGCCTGCCGCCGGAACTCAATATCACACCTTTGTTCGACCAATCTCTCTTTGTCCGGGCGGCTATCGGCGGGGTGCTGCGTGAGGGCGCTATCGCGGCGGTGCTCACCGGCCTGATGATTTTGCTTTTCCTTGGCAGTTGGCGCAGCACGCTGATTGTCTGTATTTCTATTCCCCTCTCCATTTTGACGTCACTGATCGTGCTGAATTTGTTCGGCGAGACGATCAACGTGATGACGCTAGGCGGGCTGGCTTTGGCAGTCGGCATCCTGGTAGACGATGCGACGGTGGAGATCGAGAATATCCACCGCAATCTCGCTGAGAAAAAACCGCTCGTCCGGGCGATTCTGGATGGTGCCCAGCAGATCGCGGTTCCCGCGTTTGTCTCGACCCTGGCCATCTGCATCGTGTTCGTGCCCGTGCTGCTGCTGACTGGTGCGGCTAAATATCTCTTCACGCCTCTGGCGATGGCCGTAGTGTTTGCCATGCTGGCTTCCTACCTGTTGTCCCGTACGCTGATCCCCACGATGGTGCAGGCCCTGCTTCCCTCTGAAGTAGAGATATACCAACAGGGAGAGGAGAACGCTCACGAGAGTGGCTTCATCTGGCGCGTGCATCATGCCTTCAACCGCAAGTTCGAGCGGATGCGGAACAATTACCAAGAGATCCTGGCGTGGAGCCTGGCTCATCGTGGTCTGGTGCTGTGTCTGTTCGGGCTGTTTGTCGTCGGTTCCTTGTCTCTAGTGCTGGGAGTAGGACAGGATTTTTTCCCCTATGTCGATTCTGGGCAGTTCCGTCTACACGTGCGGGCTCCCGAAGGCACGCGCATCGAGGAAACCGAACGGATTTTCGGCCTGGTTGAAGACGAGATCCGCCGCGAAATTCCCGCCGATGAGTTATCGATCATTCTTGACAATATTGGCCTTCCTAACGGGTTCAGTCTGGCGTTCAGCGACAGCGCTACCATCGGCAACGCCGACGGGGAGATTTTGGTGGCCCTCAAGGAAAGCCATGGCTCGACCGAGGTTTATACCCGGCAACTCCGCCAGGTCTTACCGGAGAAATTCCCTGACCTGGCCTTTTTCTTCCAGCCGGCCAACATCACCAACCAGATTCTCAATTTCGGCCTGCCTGCGCCAATCGACATTCAGGTGGTCGGCTACAACGCGGAGGCGAACTACACAATCGCCCAGGAAATTGAGCACCGAGTTGCGCTGATTCCCGGAGCAGTGGACGTGCACATCCACCAGCAAGTGAACTACCCCGAGGTGCGGGTCAACGTGGACCGGACGAAGGCCGATCAGATTGGCTTGACCCAGCGCGACGTGGCTAACAGTATGCTGATTTCGCTGAGTTCCAGCGGGCAGACCGCACCCAACCAGTGGCTGAATCCGGTCAACGGCGTCAACTACCAGGTGGCAGTCCAGACACCACAGTACCGGGTGGACTCGTTCGACGCGCTGGGGCTCACGCCCATCTCCTCTGGCACTAAGGACTCGGCGCAGTTGCTGAGCAACTTGGCCACCTTGCAACGTGGGGTTTCCACCGCATTGGTGAGCCACTACAACGTGCAGCCAGTGTTCGACGTGTACGCGAACGTGGACGAACGGGATTTGGGCAGTGTGGCGCGCGCGGTCAGACGCATCATGCAGGACCTCGCTCCGCACTTACCCAAAGGCGCCTTCTTAGAATTGCGCGGGCAGGTCGCAACGATGGAGTCCTCGTTTGTGCGGTTAGGCATTGGGCTCGTCTTTGCAGTCGTGCTGGTGTATTTGCTCATGGTGGTGAACTTCCAATCCTGGTTGGACCCGTTCATCATTCTTACGGCATTGCCCGGGGCGCTGTCCGGGATCCTGTGGATGCTCTTCGTCACCCAGACGACGTTTAACGTTCCATCTCTGATGGGCGCGATTATGAGCATCGGCGTGGCCACGGCCAATAGTATCTTGCTGGTCACTTTTGCCAACGATGAGCGGGTAACGGGGAAAAATGAGCTGGAAGCGGCCCTCTCGGCAGGCTTCACCCGTATTCGGCCGGTAATCATGACTGCATTAGCGATGATCATCGGCATGCTCCCGATGGCATTGGGATTCGGTGAAGGTGGGGAACAGAACGCTCCCTTAGGTCGGGCCGTGATTGGCGGCTTACTGGTGGCCACGGTCTCAACGCTCTTCATCGTGCCCATCATCTACAGCTATCTCCGCAAGAAGCCCCCCGTGGATCTCGACAGCCAAATTCTGGTGGAAGAGTACAAAGGATTGGAGTGATCTCAGGCGTAACCGGTATTCGAGTACGACGGCAAAGAAGCGCTGGAGGAGCGGAAGGACTACATGTCTATGGACCTTATACAGAGCAAATCGTCCCTTCCTACAGAGGAATCAAGAGTGACAACAGCAGAACCTAAAGGGCCGCGAAAGGGATTGGTGGTAATGGGCTTGCTCATCCTAGCGGGGTTGTTGGTAGTGGGGCTCTTCCCCCGCTTGCAGCAACGGCAAGAATTAAACGCCGCGTCGGTTGCGGTACAAAATGCGCGGCCGATCGTCAACTTGGTTCCAGCTCACCGCGCCCTGGCCGAGACTGAATTGGTCCTACCGGGGAACAGCCAAGCCTTTCAAGAGACAGCCATTTACGCCCGCACCAACGGCTACCTGAAACGATGGCTGGTGGACATCGGTGCCCCTGTCGAACCGAGCCAGTTACTGGCCGAGATCGAAACACCGGAAACAGACCACGAATTAGAGCAAGCGCGAGCAACCCTCGCCCAGGCACAGGCGGGCCTCGCCCAGGCGCGCGCCAACGCGAAGCTGGCACAGATCTCACTGGCGCGCCTGCAAAGCACCAAGCCCGACGCGGTTTCTCGGCAGCAGGTGGACGACGCGCAGGGGGCGTTCGACGCGGCCACGGCAAACGTTGCGGCTGCTCAGGCCAACATCAAAGTACAAGAAGCCAACGTGAGACGGCTTTCCGATCTGCAATCGTTTCAGAAAGTCGCTGCCCCCTTCGCCGGCATCATTACGGCACGCTCCGTAGATCCTGGGGCACTGATCTCGGCCGGGAACGCGCCTAATAGTCGTGAATTGTTCCACCTCGCTCAGACCGACACACTGCGCGTCTTCGTGAATGTGCCGCAGACGTTTGCGCCGACAATCCAGCCGCAGCAGACCGCCGAATTGCTGGTGCGCGAATACCCGCACAGGACGTTCTCCGGCAAGGTGACCCGCACTGCCGGCGCGCTCGACCCAGCCTCACGTACCCTGCTCACCGAGGTCCAGGTAGCGAACGCTGATGGTGCCCTGTTGCCGGGCATGTATGTGCAAGTGAAGTTCGTCATCAAGCGGGCCGAGCCGCCAGTCATAGTGCCAGCGGCGGCGCTCATTACCAGTGTGAACGGCCCCCTCATCGAAGTGGTCGACAGCGACGACACCCTCCACTACCGACCAGTTCAAGTCGGTCGAGACTACGGCACCGAGATCGAGGTCGTTTCTGGATTGGTCGGCAACGAGATGGTGGTACTCAACGCCAGCAGGGAGTGGGCGGAAGGCATGCTTGTGCAGAGGAAGACAGAGAGTCGTGAAAAAGACACAGGTGGAGGGCGGTCATGATGAGGCGCAGCATCTGCGCTGGGCTGCTGCTCATCGCCGGACTCGTAGGATGCACCGTCGGTCCCAACTATCACACACCTGTAGTACCGCTCCCCGTAACTTGGAGTGAAGTGCCGGAAAGTGGAGTGACGACCCATCCCTTCGATGTCGTGCAGTGGTGGTCGGTCTTCCAGGATCCTATACTCGACTCCCTGATTGCACGTGCAGTGATGGCGAATCTCGACCTGCGCGTGGCCCAAGAACGTGTGCGTGAGGCGCGCGCCTTGCGCGGCGTAACCGCAGCCGATAGTTGGCCGACGCTCAATATTCGGGGGGTGTACTCCCGCCTCCGCCGCAGTCAAAACGTCACAACCTCTCCCTCCACGACGCCTGGCACTGGCGGAACGCCCGGCGGGGGAACCCCCACCACCGCTTGGGAAAGTGATCTCTTTCAGAGCGATTTTGACGCCAGTTGGGAGTTGGATCTCTTCGGCCGGGTGCGTCGCTCGGTCGAGGCAGCCGAGGCCAATATGGCTGCCGCTGAGGAGAACCGCCGAGACGTATTGGTAACGCTGCTGGCAGAACTTGCGCGCAATTACATTGAGCTGCGCGGGTTGCAGCGTCAACTCGTTGTGACGCACGACAACATCCAGGCGCAGCAGCAATCGGTAGCATTGACAGATGCGCGCTTCCAATCCGGTCTCACCAGTGCACTGGACGTGGCACAGGCTGAGGCGCAACTGGCAACGACCCAGTCGCAGGTGCCCACCCTCGAAAGCGCGGCGCGACAGTCGATACACCGGTTAGGGGTGTTGCTCGGTCAGCCACCCGAGACACTCTTGGACGAGTTGACGCCGGAACGACCTATTCCCTCGGTTCCGCCAGAGGTGATGGTCGGGCTGCCGTCGGACCTCCTCCGCCGCCGGCCGGATGTGCGCCGTGCAGAGCAAGAATTGGCGGCAGCCACTGCGCGCATCGGTGTGGCCACCGCCGACCTGTTTCCCCGCTTCTCCCTGACCAGTAACATCGTGGGGCTGCAAAGCGCGGACATCGCGGACCTGGCCCTGGCCTCCAGCCGGTTTTGGACGGCTGGCCCGACTCTGAGTTGGCCAATTTTCGATGCGGGGCGTATCCGCGCCAATATCGAGGTGCAAAATGCACGGGAGGAGCAGGCGCTGGCCCAATATGAGAAGACCGTGCTAACGGCGTTGGAAGACGTAGAAGATGCCTTGGTGGCGTACGCGCGGGAACAAGTGCGACGAGGCGCGCTGATGGCCGCGGTTGAGGTCAATCAGCGGGCGGCGGGGTTGGCCAATGAGCGGTATATCAAAGGGCTGGGGGATTTCCTCAACGTACTCGAAGCGCAGCGCTCACTCTACGATTCTCAAGATCAACTCGTGCAGAGTGAGCGCACGGCGGTGTCGGACCTCATTGCTCTGTACAAAGCGATTGGGGGAGGGTGGGAAGTGGATTCGCGGATTCAGTGATTCAGCGCAAACTGCGGGAAAACGAGGAGAAAGTCTCATGCGTGCCGAAAGCACCTATCTCCCTCCGCGCTCGTGCAAACCACGGACGCCTATCCCATACCGAACTGCAGCCGCGCGGTAAGGAAAAGATCCGTGTCTCCCCCGCACGTGGTGATTGTCGGTGGTAGCTACGGAGGGCGCACGATGAAGCTTGGATTGCTCGGCCAGAAAAGTTTACTCTGGACGTTGAGAACCGCCTTCTTTCCCTGGGCACTAACCTCTTCAGCCGCCCGAGCAGACACCGGCGCGTCCAACGGGATTACCAACATCTTCAAGCCGCTCTCCACCCCAGCCGAGGCGATCTATGAAGTCTCAGTGCTGGTGCTGACAATCTGTGCGGGAATCTTTCTGATCGTTGGCGGTCTGTTGGCCTACACCCTCATCCGGTTCCGGCGTCGTCCAGAGGACGATGGCCGCGAGCCGCCGCAAGTCTATGGGAGCAATCAGATCGAACTCGCCTGGACGGTGATCCCGATTCTGATCGTCTTCGTGCTCATCCTGGTGACGGCGCGCACGATTGCCGATGTACAGAATGCCGCCCGGCCCGCTGGCGCGCTTGACGTGACGGTGGTCGGCCACCAGTGGTGGTGGGAAATCCGCTACCCGGAACTTGGGATTGTGACCGCGAACGAGCTGCATGTACCGGTCAGTGACCCGACCAAACGCCGGCCGACTTTTCTTAAATTGGAATCGGCAGATGTCGCGCATAGCTTCTGGGTGCCGCAGCTCGCCGGCAAAACCGATGCGATTCCCAACCGCGATAACCGGATGTGGATCGAACCCAAACAACCGGGAACCTATCTCGGGAACTGCGCCGAGTACTGCGGCACGCAGCACGCGCGCATGCTCCTCCGTGTGATCGTGCACCCCCCGGGCGAGTTCGAGCAATGGGTAGAGGCGCAACGGCAGCCGCCGGTCGATGATTCGCAGGTGCAAGCCGGTCGCAATGTGTTTTTTTCCACCTCCTGCGTCAACTGTCACGCCATCAATGGCACGAGGGCTGACGGGAAGTTCGGTCCTGACCTGACGCATCTGATGAGCCGTGAAACGCTCGGCTCAGGCGCCGCGCCTAATACGCCCGAGAAACTACGAGTCTGGCTCCGAGACCCACAGCTGCTTAAAGAAGGCTGTCTCATGCCAAACATGCAACTGGCGGACACGGAGCTCGATCACCTCGTCGCATACCTGTTGACGCTAAAGTAGGCTGAGAGGAGAGAGCATGGCCAGTCAAGACCTCGCCCTGTCGCCGGCGGCGGAAACATCTTTGCCACTCACGGCGCGGTTGCATACATTAGTCGTCACCGTCGATCACAAGCAACTGGGCCTGATGTATATCGGCACCGCCCTGCTCTTCTTGGTGGTGTCGGGCGGCATGGCGGCAGTGATACGCCTGCAGTTAGCCGTGCCGAACAATACCTTGGTTTCGCCGCAGGTCTTCAACCGTCTCTTCACTATGCACGGCACGGCGATGGTCTTTCTGGTCGGCATGCCGCTTATCGCCGGGCTGATGAATTATCTCGTGCCGTTGATGATCGGCGCGCGGGATATGGCCTTTCCCCGACTCAACGCGTTTGGCTACTGGATGTTTCTCTTCGGTGGGCTGCTGCTCTACCTCAGCTACCTGGCCGCGCCGGGGCTGGCGGGGCAGGGCTCAGCTCCAGACGTGGGCTGGTTTGCCTACGCACCGCTGACAGGCCGGGCTTTCTCCCGCGGCCACAGCACGGATTACTGGATTCTCAGCCTGCTGGTCAGCAGCGGCGGGAGCATTGTATCGGCCATCAACGTCATCACCACCATCGCCAGCCTCCGGTGCAAAGGAATGACGCTCATGCGTATGCCGCTCTTCGTGTGGATGATGCACGTCGTGTCGGGAATGATCATTCTGGCGCTACCGCCGTTATCCGCCGCCCAGATCATGCTGCTGCTGGACCGATTTCTGGGCGCTCGCTTCTTCGACACCCAGGCGGGGGGCTCAGCCGTGCTGTGGCAACACTTCTTCTGGATCTTCGGACACCCCGAGGTGTACATCTTGATGATTCCGGGCTTCGCCTGCGCCTCGGAGATCATCCCCGTCTTTTCCCGCAAGCCCATCTTCGGCTACCCGGCCATGGTGGGGGCGACGATGATGATCGGCTTCATCAGTGTGGGAGTGTGGGCGCACCACATGTTCGCCGGGGATCAAACTCTTCAACTGGCTGGCGACAATGTATGGAGGCCAAATTCGCTTTGAGCTGCCCATGCTGTTTTGCCTCGGCTTCCTGTTTCAATTCCTCCTCGCCGGGTTGACCGGGGTGATGCTAGGTGTGGCCCCGTTCGACTGGCAATTGACCGACTCCTACTTCGTGGTAGCGCACTTCCACTACGTGTTGGTCGGCAGCTTTCTGTTCACGATTTTTGCCGCTATCTACTACTGGTATCCCAAGGCCAGCGGTCGGATGCTCAACACGAAGCTGGGGCTGTGGCATTTCTGGCTCTTTGCCCTTGGCTTTCATCTCACCTTCGATCCGCAACACCTCGCTGGCATCCTCGGCATGCCGCGGCGTATTTACACCTACGACGCGGGCCGTGGCTGGGAGATCTACAATCTGATCTCGTCGATCGGGGTCATCTTCCAAGCTGGGGGCATTCTCTGCCTGGTGATCAACCTGCTCTGGTCGCTGAGGCATGGTGAGCCTGCGGGTGACGATCCGTGGGACGCCTGGACGCTGGAGTGGTCAACCACCTCGCCGCCGCCGGCATACAACTTCGAGACGCTGCCGGAAGTGCGGAGCCGCCGTCCGCTGTGGGACCTGAAACACCCGGAAGATCCGGACTGGAAGTACGAATGAACTTAGAGGCGTAGCCATGACGAACGCTGCCGCTGCAACACTACCTCCTGAATCTGCCGAGTGGACGTTGCCGTCTCGCCGAAAGATAGCCGTGGCCTGTCTGATTTGCACGGAGGCCGCGCTGTTCACGATCTTCGTCGTGGCCTACCTGTTTTATCTCGGTAAAAGCGTAACCGGCCCCTCCCCAGCAGCAGAGCTGGAGATCCCGGTCCGATCCACTATCTGTTTGTTATCTAGCAGCCTCACGATCGTGTTGGCTGAGCGCGCCTTCCGAAGAGAGTACACGGGCGGCTTTCGGCTCTGGTGGCTGATCACCATTCTCCTCGCAGTGGAGTTCCTACGCTCGACTGCCTGCGAATGGCAAAGGCTGCTCACCACCCACCAGCTCACGATCAGCACCAATCTTTTCGGGACGACCTTCTACTCACTGATCGGTTTACATGCCAGCCATGTCACTGTCGGCTTAATCCTGCTCGTGTTGGTCTTGATCTTGAGCCTGCGCGGACATGTG
>WNFE01004704.1_pt1 | contig 10236 bp, 9 predicted proteins | sample 5400451 | NCBI WGS metagenome assembly WNFE01 (sample SAMN13153344, study PRJNA577476) | soil metagenome | isolation source: 200 cm saprolite under Douglas fir tree site 2 hole 2 | place: USA:California | collected 2015-04-18 | reverse complement strand
CTCGGTGCGGGAAGCATGATCTATGCGTTTCTGGTGCCTGCCTTTGGGCTGACACAAACACTGATCCTGGTGGGTGCTCTGCACTGGGTGATCCAGGCCGCTCACTTGCTGGTAGGGATCGGAGCTATGGTGCTGGCACAAAGGATAGAGAAACGCTATCAGCAGCATCTCAAACTGAAAGAACACGGGATGACTTCCGAAAAGCCCTCCGGCGCGTCACCCGCCGTGACATCACCGCAGCCAGGAGCAACAAGGCGGTGAGGGGACACGTCTGTCATGAGGCGAACGGCCCCTTTTGAGGGGCCGTAGCCAACAAATCCTGCCGTCCCTTGTAGAGCTTAGTGACGACGGCAACTTTGTTGGCTAACAGTTCTGTCATGGCCTATTAGGCCCGCTGTACGAAAAAACACACTCTTGATTTTTTTGTTTTCTCAATGAATAAGTTTCAATGAAAAAGGAATCGGTTATGCTGACAACATTCGGTGGTTTTCTCTATCGCGCGCGTTGGGGCGTTCTCTTGATCGCTTTGGTCTTTCTCACCAGCGCGGGCATTTTTGGCTTCAGTGTTTTTGGACAGTTGAAAAATAGTGGCTTTAGCGATCCCAAGAGCGAGTCCTCAAAAGCCCAACAACTGCTTGATGCCAGGCTGGGAGGCTCAAGCCCGGACGTGATCATTCTGCTGCGCAGTGATACGTGGCACCCAACCGACCCGGCCTTTACCCAGGCCGCGAACGATCTGCTCTCCACGCTCAAAAAACGTCCTGAAGTAGCATCGCTCACCTCGTACTATTCCACCCAGAGCCAGAGCCTGCTCTCGCGCGACGGGCACGAAACGTTCGTCGTTCTGCGACTGGCTGGCCAGGATGAAACGACCAAACAGCACGAGTACAAAGCTCTGGAGCCTCTACTCACCTTGTCAACGTTGCACGTCACCACTGGTGGAACCATTCCGGTGTTCGTGGCTTTGAGCAACCAGGTCAGTGCCGACCTGGAACACGCGGAGTTCATTACCTTCCCCATTCTCGCGGTGCTGCTGCTGTTCATCTTCAGCGGAGTCATCGCCGCTGGACTCCCGCTGCTGATCGGTGGCGCGGCTATCCTGGGCGCCTTTGCCGCGCTGCGTTTCGTGACGCTGTTCACGGATGTCTCGGTCTTTGCGATCAATGTGGTGACGCTGCTGGGCCTTGGCTTGACGATCGACTACGCGCTGTTTCTCGTGACGCGTTTCCGCGAGGAACTGGTCGCCAATGAGAACGATGTGCCTGGCGCACTGGAGCGCACAATGGCTACGGCAGGACGCACGGTCATCTTCTCGGCTCTGACCGTCAGCCTCAGTCTGGTGAGCTTGCTGCTCTTTCCCCTGACCTTCCTGCGCAGCATGGGCCTGAGCGCGATCGCGGCGAGCGTCGCCGCGATGGTGATCTCAGTGACACTCTTGCCCGCGATTCTGGCCCTGCTCGGCAGGCGCGTCAACGCGCTCTCGTTCCGCAGCCTGTTCCAGCACCGCCGGGCGTACTCATCCATCGCCACTGAGCACCGTGGTGTCTGGTATCGCCTGTCCGAAATCGTCATGCGCTGGCCCATTCCGGTCGCCCTGGCGGTGCTGGCGATCCTGCTGACGCTTGGCTCGCCTTTCCTGCACATGACCTTCGCGACCGATTATACACGAGTACTGCCCGCGGGCCAGGAAGCGCGCGTGGTGAGTGAACGGCTCAGCCAGGATTTCGCGCAGCAGGGCAATGCACAGGTCATCATCGCGATTACCACACCGGGGAATGCGCTTTCGGCCAGCAATCTGGCCGCGCTTTCGAGCTATGTCAAGAGTATCGAGGCCATACCGGGCGTGGAACAGGTCACCAGCCTGGTCACGGTCAATCGCAGGCTCAGCCAGGCTGAGTATCAGCAGCTTTACGCGCATCCAGGAGCCAGCCCGCAGCTTGCGCAGGTCGCGGCGCAACTGGCCAACGGCAATCTCACTAAAGTCCTGATCGCGCTCCAACCCATTGACAATTCATCAGGGGCTATCACTCTTGTCAATCAAGTACGCGCACTGCACGCGCCAGGTGGGTTGGCGCCTCTGGTTGATGGAGTCACGCCAGAACAGATCGATCTGCTGGCTAGCCTGGGCCAAACGCTGCCCTCTGCTCTGCTCGTCATTTTTGTGGCGGTCTTTGTGCTTCTGTTCTTGCTGACGGGATCAGTGATTGTGCCACTCAAAGCGATGCTTCTGAACATCCTCTCGCTTTCCGCGACCTTTGGCGCGCTGGTCTGGATCTTTCAGGATGGGCATCTGCAAAACCTGCTTGGCTTCCAATCGCTCGGGAGCATCGACACCACCCAGCCAGTGTTGATCTTCGCCACCGCCTTTGGGCTCTCGATGGACTACGAAGTGTTCCTGCTCAGCCGCATCAAAGAGCGCTTCGACCAGACGGGCAACAACCGCCTGGCGGTTTCCTCTGGCCTCCAGCGCACTGGCGGGCTGATTACCAGCGCGGCCCTGCTCATGGCAGTCGTCCTGGGCGCTTTTGGCACAGCAAAGATCATCTTTATCCAGGAACTCGGCGTTGGTCTGGCCATCGCGGTCATCGTGGATGCCACGCTGGTCCGCATGCTGCTGGTTCCGGCCACCATGCGCCTGCTTGGCAGGCTGAACTGGTGGGCGCCTGCCCCGCTGCGCTGGCTCTGGCAACGTATGGGTTTCGCAGAAACGACACCCACAGGAGAGAAAACGGTCGAACCAGCCGTGGCTCCGTCACGTGAAGAGCGCGACCAGGTAGGAGTGTAGAGCATGGAGAGAGGAGAGCACGGGAGGAAATACTGGGCGAGACGCACGACATTTCTTCCCGTGCTCTCCTCTCATTTTTCTGAAGTTGCTACAGGAAGATATGGAAAAAGATGCCTTTGCCGTGCATACCGTGAAACCCTGGTGAAGGGTTCACGCTTTTGTAATGATGGACCATGAAAGGAGAAGACAGATGGAGTTCATTATCGTGCTGGTTATACTGATGGCACTCGATGTAGTGGCGTGGCGATGGGGAGCCAACAGTACTGAGAGGTTTGACAGCCCCCAGGGGAGGCGCAGAGAAGAGAGAGGCATGTTTCTCTAGTTTGATGAGACTTTAGCGGGTTTTGAGACGAACGTCTGGTGGTTCTTCCTTTCCATGTGAACTTCTCTGCACGAGACAACTTCTTCGACAGTAAGTGCTCTTTGCTTGCTCAGATCGAGATCGGCCCATCGACTTCTTTGCAACTTGGAAGTGTCAGAACTGGAGGTAAGGCTCAGTGGCGAGAAACCCGCTCTACTTCCCAAATGCTGCACGCAAACCCGCTGCACACTCCGCGATGGCTGTCTTTGCCTGATCGATCACTCCTGCCAGAAGAACAAAGGCATGAATGGTTTGGTTGTAACGCGTATGCGCTACCGGTACACCCGCCTCACGTAATCGGGCGACATACTGTTCCCCTTCATCTCGAAGTGGGTCGAACTCGACGGTTTGCACGAGTGCAGGTGGCAAGCCGCTCAGGTCTGGTGCCCGCAGCGGAGACGCATAGGGATGCTTTGCATCGGCCCCACGCTGTACATAGTGATTCCAGAACCAGATGATGCCATCTCTGGTCAGGAAATAGCCTTCGGCATTTTCCACCAAGGAGCGTGTGCCAGGGAGATAATAATCAGTGGTTGGATAGATGAGCAGTTGGTACACGAACGTGGGGCCGCCTCGGTCACGCGCCATCAACGCGACGACGGTTGCTAAGTTGCCTCCTGCACTGTCACCGCCAACAGCGATGCGCGTGGCATCTCCGTTGATGGTGGCTGCGTGAGCCGCAACCCACTGGGTAGCCGCATAGCAATCTTCCATCCAATCCAGCCGGAAATTTGTGCTCCGGCGCAAGACGATAATGAACCGCGACCGTCACACAGCCAGCAGCATTTGTCAGCCTGCGGCATAGCACGTCATGGCTGTCGAGATCGCCGATGACCCAACCCCCACCGTGAAAGAAGACGAGGAGAGGAAATGGGCCTTTCCCCTTTGGTGAGTAGATGCGCACCGGGATCGTTCCTTGTGGCCCTGGTAGCTCGCGGTCTTCGCTATGACCGACTGTTTCTGGTTTGCCCCCCATTGCGGCAACGGCTTTGAGCTGTGCCTGACGGGCCTCCGCAACGGAAAGCGTATGCATTGGTGGCTCACCAGAAGCGGCTATGCTGTCTACTACTGCCTGAGTTTGTGCGTCAAGTGGCATTGGTTTCTCCTCCTGTGGGTCATGTTTCCTCCGTAACTGCATGCAGATGGTTCGTTCTGGCTTCTGCCGGATATGCTGGTGCCTTGTTCTCTGCACTGCTTTGCCCAGGCGCATTCACAGGACGTTCTTTTCCACGGACGAGGGACGTGAGGATACCCAGAGCCGCAAGAGCAGCACAGACGAGCAAGGCTGCCTGGAAGCCGTGGAAGAAGAGGTGATGCGCGAGTGCGAGCGTCTGTGTCGTCCCATGACCTGCGGCCAGTATATGGCCAGCCAACGCCCCGCTGGCGAGCGCGAAGATCGCCCCAGCCAGTGCCACGCTCAGGCTCTGTCCCGCTATCTGGCTGGTTTGCATAAAACCAGAGGCGATTCCCTGTTCTTCGCGTGACATGGACCCCATCAAGGCGCTGTCGTTTGGCGCGAGGAACAGGGCTTGCCCCAGACCCACGCACGCCAGGCGCCAGAGCATATCCCACAGGGAACTCGTGGCGTTCAATTGGCTGACGAGCACCAGCCCCAGACAGAGCAGCGCCAGACCACCTGCCGCCAGCCAGCGTGTGCCGATGCGATCCGCCAGACTCCCGCTGAACGGGGACACAAGAGCGAAGGTAAGTGGCAACGGCGTGAGCAACAGTCCCGCCTGGGCAGGGGAGAAGGCGCGGACTTCTACCAGGTAAAAGGGGACGAGCACGTTGATCGCAAACAGGGCGAGCATCCCCAACGCCAAACTCACATTGGCGGAGAGAAACACACGATTCGTCAGAAATGAGCGTGCGAAGAGCGGATACTCGGCAAAGCGTTCCACGAGCAGCAGGCTTCCTAAAGCGTACACGCTCAGGATGACCAGCGCGATCACGGGAGGAGAGGTCCATCCCCATTGCTGGCCGAACGAAAGTCCGGTCAGCAACGCTCCCAACCCGACAGCCAGGCACAATGCTCCTGGGACATCGAAGCGGATCTTCCGTTGGGGCATCTGGCGTTCTCGAAGCAGGCGGAGCGCCAGCCAGATGCCAGCCAGCCCGAGAGGCACATTCACATAAAAAATGCCGCGCCAGGTGAAGTGCTGGGTAATCAAGCCGCCAAGCGTCGGACCGAGACTGATGCTCAGCGCAATTGTGACTGTGATGAGACCAAGCGCTCGTCCTCGTTCCTGCGGCGGAAAGCCCCCGGTCAGGATGGCAGGACCGACTGCCATCAGGCAGGCTGCTCCCAGGCCTTGGAGTCCGCGCGCGCCGATCAGCAGCGGCAGGGTTGGTGCCGCTCCACACAGAGCTGATCCAGCGGTGAAGACCACCAGGCCCGTGACCCAGATGGGCTTGCGCCCGAGGGTATCCGCCAGGCGTCCTATGGTTAAAAGCACGCTGGCAATCACGATCAAGTAGCCAATGACGACCCATTCGAGAGAGCCACTGATGCTCGTGCCAAAAGTGTGAGCAATGGCAGGCAGACTAATATTGACAATGGAGACATCCAGGTTGCCCATAAAGGCCCCGATGGATACGACCAGCAGTGTCATCCACCTGTTCATGCCGCGGGTTCGGTCTCCGGGTGGCTGCGCTGAGCCTGGAACAGGCACATGTGTTTGGTTCATTTCGCTCGCTCTCTCTTGATGATGGCTGCAGCAACACAATCGACGGGAAAGGATGGGTAGAGTTGTATCGTTGTAACAGCCTTTACTGGTATAATGCCAGCATTACTACACTGGTACAAGGATGTATTTTATCCTGGTATAAAACACTCCCAGGATAAAGAAATGAGAGGAAGATGGAGCAACAGAAGCAGACCGAACAGGAACGTCGCAAAGAGCTTGGGAACCTTCTACGGACCCGCCGTGAAAAGCTCACGCCAGCAATGCTGGGGGTGCCGACACGCGGAAGGCGCCGGACATCGGGCTTACGACGGGAGGAGGTGGCCGAATTGATTGGCGTCGGAGTGACTTGGTACACCTGGTTGGAGCAAGGGCGAGCTATTCAGGTCTCGGTCGAGGTGTTAGAAAATCTGGTACGCGTGCTGCAGCTCAGTATGGATGAACGGCTCCACCTCTTTCAGCTTGCGCGGCGACCACTGCCACCAGCCTTTCCACACGTCTCAGAAACGGTGCGCCCGGTATTCTCTACGCTGCTCACAGCGCTCGAACCATCTCCCGCTCATATTCGAGATCACCGGTGGAACGTCCTGGCCTGGAACAGAGCCGAGTCCCGGTTGGGTGATTGGGAGGTCTATCCAGCCGTGGAGCGCAACGTTGTCTGGCATCATTTCGCCCATCCCGAGATTCGTCGTCTCATGGTGAACTGGGAAAGGGAAGCCCGCACCCTGCTGGCTTTGTTTCGCATGGAGAGCGGGCAACACCTCGATGATCCCTGGTTCACGACCTTGATTGAAAGCTTGAAGCAAGTGAGCGCAGAATTTCGTCACTGGTGGTCGCTCCACGAGGTCCAGCAACAGCGAGAGCTGCCCATCGAATTCCATCATCCTGATGTGGGGCGCCTGGTGCTTCAACCGGTCACCGTGATGTTCATGTACGACCAGCAGCTCTTCCTGCGGGCGCTCTTGCCGTTGTCAGAAACAGACACAGCAGCAAAACTCCGCCACCTTCTGCAAGGAGGAGCGAAACACAGAGAGGGAGATATGATGGGGATGTCTGAGGCACCATAAGAGCAAACTGCGCCGCACTTCTCTACTTTGCGGCTACGAGGCTTCTTTCTTAACGCAGGGCCTACCAACGACGCAAAGGAAGGCAGAGGTAAAAAGATGCCAAAGGAACGGAAAGCATCGGCATGGGAGAGCAACGACGAGGAAGTGCGCCGCCTCTTTCTGCTCACCCCAGATGATCTATACTTTCTGCGTCCTGTGCGTGCTGACGCGCAACGTCTCTATCGAGCGCTGGTGCTGCTGTGGGCGCGCGTCGAGCGCGTCTTACTCTCCGAGACCAGTAGCATCCCAGAGGCGGTGATCAAGCACGTGAGTAAACAACTAGGACTCTCCCCTGCTGTGCTCTTGCACTTGCGCAATCCTCTGCCGCAATGGACTGGCTGGTCTCAGAAGGGATTTTACGTCCACATGGCGAAACGACGCTAGAGCGCTTGATTTATCAGGCACGCAACCAGGCCGAAGATGGGCTTTGTGAACAGATTGCCGCACAACTCACTCAAGAGGATCGAGCACAATCTGCGGGCGAAGAGGGCTTCTGGTTTCTGCCTGGGGGACGCGCCGAAGTGGGTGAGCCCGCGCGGGTCACGCTGCTCCGTGAGACGCAAGAGGAGCTGGGCGAGGCCCTCCAGATTGGGCGCTTGCTCTACGTCGTCGAGAATTTTTTTACGGATGCAAGCGGCACCTGGCATGAGCTTGGACTGTATTTCCTGCTGTCTGCTCCAGCCGATTCGCTTCTCACACGAAGCCTGGAGACATTCAGGCGACTGGATGAGGTGGGCAACTCCCTCCGCTTCGATTGGCTGCCCATCGCGCAGCTTGAGACCTTTCCCCTCTATCCCCCCCTTCTTCCAAAAAGCTCTCAAGAACATTCCTGCCCATCCGGTGCACATTGAAGAGCACCGCTCCCGCTTTGACCAAGCGTGAATACTCCAGGCAATCGCTGACGCGACGACGCATCTGGGGCTTCCGCTGTTCGACACGTTACTTCCTTCTGAGTCCAGAGGAGTATGAACGGGAGTGACGTGGGACTCTGCTGAATGCTCCCCTGGCTAAAGCACAGGGGGTTCTGAGCGTTCCAACCACGCTTCCAGCCTTCCTCGCGAGAGGAGCAAGACCGGCTCTTGTTTCGGTTCGCGCAGACTTTCGGGCAGACGCGCTCCGGCTCTGGGGACACCAAAGCTTTGGGGCAGCGTCTGCCCCGCATTCGCGCGTTCTCTCACTCGCTCGTGTGCTGCCCGCAGGCGCGCCTCCGCACCTTCCCAGGGAATGACATACTGGGCACACGAGGGGATGGAGGTTGCTGGATCAAGATAGGCCGCCAGAAACGCCGAATACAGATCGCGTTGCACCGGCCCGATGCCGCACGGGCACTGATGAAGCCGCTGCGAGAGCGGTTTTTTCGTACATTGCCCACAGCCATGGCAATATTGGGACAGCTTCGTGGAACGTGTGGGGATCTCGTGCAGGGTGCCGCCCGTGCTTGCAGTTGGGTAAGGACACAGCGCGCCCTCGCTCCTTACGGAGCGCACGTTTCTGCATCCTCCCCCCCGAACCCGGCGTGCAACTCGTCGCTGCACCGTGGCTCTCCCTATTCTTAACCCATTTGTACTCACTTCTTCGCTCTCATCTTGTTCCGGTAGATGTTTTCGGCTCGATGTTCTTTGACCTGACAGTCCCAACATATCGCCTCTAACATTTCCGGTCGATTATCCGCCTGTTCGAGCTTCCTCTTCCCTCTTTTCACCCGGTGCTTGTGGTGAGCGGTCAGTTTGGTTTCCTTTCCGCATCGCTCGCATCTTCCTTGTGCTCTGCGCAGAGCTTCCCTTCGATTTGTCCTGTACATGGGTGCTTCATTGTACCCTGTCCATTGCGTTTTCAGAGTGGGGAGGTAGTAATGCTCTATCTGTACCTTTTCCAGGTATGGGTTGGGCCAGCTTTTCTTAAAGGTTGGTCGGTACTCGATCAGTCTGGTTTGTGTTGCTCGATAGCGCCACACCCAGTTCCCTTCCGCATCTTGGGCTGCAAATTCGGTACGACCTCCTTTGGGCCCTTTTTGACGGTGCATATAGCGCTGTCTCACCTGCTTCGGGCTGATTTTGTATTTCTTCGCTAACCATGTTCGGAGCCTTAACCACACATAGGCGTCCAGGAGCTGAAAGGTTTTTGAAGGATTGACCGCTCGGTAGTAACTGGCCCATCCGCGAACAAGCGCATTCATGGCCTGTATCTTTGCCAGGTAATCGTCGTTGAGGGTAGTGCTATCGGTCATCTGCTTGATTTTCAATTTTGTTCTCTTCAGACCCTTATCCGTCGGACGAATATACATTCCCACGGGGTGTCCATCGGAGGGACGATTGTTTCGAGAGATGCGATAGCCCAGGAAGTCGAAGCCATCCTCAACGTGAGTAATTGTGGTCTTTTCCTCGCTCAGTTCCAGTCCCATTTCCTCTTGGAGGAAGGTTTTACATTCCTCCTTGATCGCCTGGGCCTGTTGCTTGGTTCCTCGTACCAACACGATCCAATCATCGGCGTAACGGTACATCTGAGTTGCCGCCTTTGCGCCTCCCTTCTTGCGTTGTGCAAGCCATCGTTGGTATGCACTGCTCTGGGTCTTTGCATCTGGTGCCGCATAGTTTTGGTTATACCATTCATCAAACCTATGGAGGTAAATGTTGGCGAGTAACGGACTTGCTATGCCACCTTGTGGCGTGCCTTCCTCTGTCGGTGCAAATTTTCCTCGTTCCATCAGACCACTTTTGAGAAAGCGGCGAATGAGGGCGAGTATCTTTCCATCGGCGATGCGCCGGGCGACCTCTGCTATGAGCTTCTCATGCGGTACGCGGTCAAAACACGCTCGGATATCTCCCTCAATCACCCATCGGTATTTGCTGTGTGTGTTACATAACGTAGGCAGAGGCGCAATGCAGTCCATCGTGCAGCGCGCGGGCCGAAAACCGTTCGAGAAGTGCAGAAAGTCTGCTTCCCATATGGGTTCCATGAGCATCTTGAGCAAGGTTTGAACCGTTCGATCCCTTATGGTGGGTATTCCCAAAGGTCTTTTCTTGTTCGTGCCTGGCTTGGGTATCTCGACTCTCCTGACCGGTTGAGGCCTGAATGTCCGAGTTTTCAGTTCTGTTTGCAGTTCGTCAATGAACTGCTGACGGAACTTTTCGTTCTCGAAATCGCTCTTGTCTGCGTCGTTGAAGGCTTTCCAACTCATCCCATCAACTCCTGCCGTTCCCGCACCGTCGTTGCCCAGGACGTGTTGTAGTGCCTCCTCAATCCACTCGCGTTTGCAGATGAGGTGATACAGGTCTTCAAATTGATGATCGCGATTGGCTT
>WNFE01004701.1_pt1 | contig 10237 bp, 8 predicted proteins | sample 5400451 | NCBI WGS metagenome assembly WNFE01 (sample SAMN13153344, study PRJNA577476) | soil metagenome | isolation source: 200 cm saprolite under Douglas fir tree site 2 hole 2 | place: USA:California | collected 2015-04-18 | reverse complement strand
TCCGGCTACCTGGTTCCCCGCACCTAGCGCTCCCTGGATAATGGCAGCTCGGGATTCAATAATTACTCCACCACGGTGAGTAATGTTAATAACTCGTCCACGCAGGCCGGCGGGTACAAGTCCACTTATGAGCTGGCTGTTTGTACGGATACTCCCCTGCACGCCACTATAATCTGCTGATTGACCAGCATAGGGTGGCGTGGGCGACGCGAGACGTGGAAACTCCGTTATGGTATCAGCAAGATCAAGACTTTCCAGGTGAATAACAGGTTGATCCGGTTGTACTTCCTGCCCTGGGTGTACAAGAGCAGTGCCTCTGGTTTTGTAACCACCAGGCCAGCGCTCTCTACGGATGAGTATTTGTCTGATGACAGACCACCCAAGCGGATAGGTCATAACGCTATCTCCCGCCACTCGCAAGGCGGCTGCCAGGATCCCCTACATTTCAGGCTCCAACGACTTGCATCCATTGTAATAGGCGGGCGTGACGCTGGGTTTCGTCAGTTGGGAAAACGAGCGGTCTGCCACGAGCGTCGATTACCAGGCCCACTAATCCACCATCAATCTCTTCGGCAGCACGCGCTCGCTCACCCGGACCAAGACCGACATCAACAGTAGGCGCGGGATAGAGGGTAAGCAAGGCTTGCTCATTAATACGCAGCGGAATTATTTCGATAGATCCGCTCATGACTTCTGCTGTCACCTGTCGCCCGCTATTGTATTCGATACCAACACGGATGGCTACCTGGCCCTGGGGCAAATCACCATAAGGTATGACGCAGGTACCTAGACGGTGCATAACAGCATCATTTTCGTTAACCTGTACAGCGGCTATGGGAGCAACAGTGGCGACTGCACCAAGTTGCGAGATAAGCATGGTACGATCCAAAACCATAGAGGTAACGCCCCGGGGTTGAAGTGCATCAAGCAATATAAGCGCTGCCTGCCCAAATTTAGGGGCGTGAGCCAGAACGCCCCCGGTGGCCAGGATCAAATCAGCATCAAACTGGCCGAAGTGATGATTCCTGGCTGCTTCGACGGTGAGAATAATAGCTTCTCGCGCAAAAGCCTGCCCTATTTGGAGGTCACGCAAGCTTGCCGGTATGACCTGGGGATGCAGCATTCGGTTGAGTACATACTGCTGCAATTCATCTTCAGTAATGTTAAAAGGTAACCAGCGTGTAACACGCTGCGACCCTGCCTTCTTCAAAATGGTATCCAGGCCAGGACCTACTCCCACTCCATTGTTCACAAGTGGTATGAACTCACTGTGTTCACCTGCCATCATGACAGTAGTGGTGGTCCCACCAACATCCACCGCCGTTACATTCATGGTGTAATGTTGGGCAAGAAATCGTACCAGGCTACTCAACGAACTGACAGTTGCGATGGGCACAGTTTTCGACCAGGACAATATGTGATTGTAGCCTGGTACACGCTGTATGACATCACGTTCATAGAGGGCGGTAGCAGCCACGCTGATGGGACCAAGTTGCTCCTGGGAGACCAATGTCTCAACACGGGTAACTTCAGTGTAGCCATCGAGCATACGCCGCACGGCTTCAACAAACTGAGGAGCACCTGCATAAAGGACTGGGAGTTGACGCGAACTAGCATTATTCTGGTCATCTCTGGCAGGAGCACTTCCATACTGATATTTATTAAGTTCCTGCACAGCGTTTATGACCAGTTGGCATGCTTCTTGTAACGGTTTAGGGCCAGCAGGATTATCCGTCGTGCCCACAATCAATGCAGCATGCGGTCGCAGTTCCCGTACGCGTTCGAGTTGGCGTTGCCACTCTAAATCTTTACGCTCAGAAGTCCCTTGCCCTTGCTTGCCCAGATTTGAAGAACCCTTAGCGACAGTGCCGACTGTCAGCGTGTCTTGCGTAGTAGTTGCCAGGTAAGAGGGAGCGGGTAAAGGATAGGTCTCTGCATATAAACCAGAAACTGCCTGGGTCGTAAGTTCCTCGAGTTTAGAATTTACTGCGCCTAGCACTATCAGGCGCATCGGTCCTCCAGCACTGATAGTCGCCACAAACAGGTCTATTCCATCACCTGTTGGCTGCTCGGGAGAGATAATGCGTCCATTGTCAACGAAATGACGACCCGTTATAAACTCGACCTCATTGATCGCCTGGATAATGCCTTTAGAAATATCCTGGTAAGGGGGAGCGACTGTTGTGGGCGCTTCACCTCGTGCCATGAGACGATATTGCCCCTCTACAAGGCCCAGCAGTGAGACTTTCGTGAATACGGTACCACAATCAGCAACCAATATAGAACTCGCAGTCGCAGGGGAGTGGCTACCAGTCGTGCTTTGTCCCTCCCCAAGGTAGGTTTCTGTATACATCTCCACTATCCTTTTTTTCTTTCTGCCGCAGGCACGAAAGATCTGATAGGCTAGAAGTCCCCCAGACCTCCTTGCTTCCAGGGCAAGTCCCCTACTATAGAAGATAGGGGGCAGGAAAATACGCCATTGCTATTCCTCTTTCAGGATACAGTAACGCCAGGTCTTCTCCATCAAGAGAACCAACTGCGGATGGTTTCTATAAATCCACGTTTAGCAGGCTTTGAGCCGAGCGAGTCCGCTTGTTGACCGGTCACTGGCCTTTGTGGCTGCTGTGCCATTCCTGGCTGCCCACCCATCGGTACACCTCCCGATCCCGTGTTGCCCGTAGGGCCTCCAGGTGGGTATGCTCCCTGCTGTCCTCCTGGATACCCGGCAGGATTATACCCCTGGACTGCCGACATACCAGCGAATCCCAGTGGCTGAGAGGGCCTATTCCACTGAGTTCCGGCAGGAGGAGGCTGCACACCTTGAAATCCTTGCGAAGGTGCCATGACATTCTGAGAGGGTGCATTCCACTGAGTTCCGGCAGGGTGGAAATTAGGAGCCGATGAGGATACACCTAGCATTGATGAAAAGACATTTGCAGCTACTTCACTCTCTTCGAGAGGTGCCATTTCGCTGCGAGGGCGACTTGGAACGCGCGCATTTTCAATACGAGGAGCACTACCCGCAACAGGGCGAGCATTGCCTACCGGTGGCATACCAGCTTGCTGCTGAGTCTCGGGTGAACGCATCCAATCGGGGAGAGCATTCACATCAATCAAAGATGCTCCCGTGAGGCGACTACTCCCAGAGGGGATTTGCCCCGGCTCCCCAGGAGTATTCACTCGCAAGTGATCATGCCGGCCCTGCGCTTGCTCCTCTTCACGAAGCCAGGGCGGTAATGAATTTACATCCAGAAGCGAAGACGCAGATAATCCCGACGGTCCACTTTGTAGAGCAGACTCAGGAGGCCAACCTGCCTGTCGCCCAAGCTGATCAGGTTGGCCTGACATCCATTGAGGAATTGCCTGCTGGTCCACCAGGTCTTGTGCGGAAAGCCTTTGTGGCGGAGTAATTGAACCAAAACTATACGGATCCTGGGTGAAAGAGTTGACACGTACCTGGCTACCTGAGGGCCGCTCGCCTTCCCATACACTGTTTTGCGACACCGCAGGTTGCGGCGGCGACTTCATCCAACTTGGCAGGTCATCGGGCTGGATCAGATTTGCAGGGGAAAAGTTCCCCTGGCTAGCGGGCGCAGCAAATGTCGCCCCTGTAGCCGGTTGCGTGTTTTGCCGGTCTCCTCCCTGCATCCACGAGGGGAGAGATTGTTCATCAATCAGAGAACTGGCGGGGAAAGCCTTTGGAGGTATGATTGCGTTATCAGTATTAGGGGCAGACAACGATGCTGGTCGCCATGCTGGATGTTTACCTGAATTGCCCTTCTCCATCATCTCAGCATTCTCTGGACGCATCCAACTCGGCAAAGCCCCGTCATCAATGAGGTCGGCTGTAGAGAAAAACGGCTGTCCATTGGCAGGTGAGTTCGGCCGCTCATTCGCGCGTAGTGACTCGAGCCATGACGGCAGCTCAGACTGTTCGTGCACACCCTTTCGTGAGCCTAAATCTCCTTGATTAGCGTTGGACAAGGGCATGCCACAATACTGACAATTCGCCAGATGAGCTTGCACCAGGCCACCACAGCTTTTACACGTGATCACAATTGCTCCTCACTTTCGCCAGGCTGCGATCTGCATGTTCCTTACATACAGTTATGGCAGTGTATCATTCTTTTTTTTACTTGACAACAGCACGGGATCACAATGCAGGGCTGTTGCAAACTCCCTTTTTGCCGCCTGCGGCGGCGGGAAGGAGGGATGAAGCGAGGACACCTCGCGCTCCGGCAAAGGGCTGTCGCCCTCTGCACTCCTACCAGCAAGCGTGGTATTCCCAATCTTGCAACAGCCCTGGATCACAATGAGACATGTTGGTATAGTACAACATATACATTACATAAGGTCCAAAAGTACTACGCACTCGCATCAGAAGCGGGAACGTTTCCTGGTAGGGACGCGATCAATCGCGTCCCTACCAGGAAACGCGCCCACCTGATTCTCCTTGCTTCTGTGGATTGCCTCTATTAAAATAGAACTGTTAATAGCGGCATTCTGTAACAGATTACCCCCTATTTTCTTAGGGATTCTACGTATGTTTGGGGTTCTACTTATGCTATCATCACGCAAAAATCGCTCTTGTTCTATCTATAGAGTAACTGCTAAGGGTCACCGCTTGCTGCTTGGCTTGCTCTTCAGCAGCGGCATAGCTTTTTTGGCACGTCGTCGCTGTTCTCTTAAGGGGAGTTTCTTTGATAGTCTCCTGGGCGCAACGGTGCAAGCGATGTATTATTGCCCTGATTGCGACATGGAGACTGAGCGCTCCATGCATAGATGCGGGACAAAGGCGAAGACTTTACGAGGTATATCCTGGATAAATAACGACACGGTAAATTTTCTCGCGACACTTTTTGGTGGAATCGTGGCAATGGGAATGTTCATCGTGCGGCAAAAAGATATGGGTCGCCATGTATAGCGGCCCAATAACTGTACTGGAACAAGAGATTATCACACCCACCTATCGATAATATTGCTCACGAAAGGCAAGCGATAACGTGGTCTCAACCATGCCATGATCGTCAGGTAGACCGCCAGGATAATCATCACCCACCAGATTACGGAACTAAGCAGGCCTAGACCAAGCACTGTCACGCCGCCGAGCAGGGGAATCCCACCCAGCAAAAACATTAATATGTGTACTACAGCGTAAAGAATCGATAGTGGGCCCAGGGTAGCTACTGCTTGCATTGCATTCCAACGTACATTGCGATTCTTTTCAATATAGAACAGCAGCACACCCAGCAGTATGCCTAACAGCCAGGCCAGGGCAGATGGGACAAACAAGATTATAACCAAGAGCAACGGATAGACCAGGGTACGTTCCCAACGCTCAGGAAGCCCCAGGGTGGTCGAGTCGCCCATCATTGTTCTGCCTCGCGTCATCCTATCTCTATTCATCATGTATCGCCTCATTCTTTGTCGAACGTCCAGGCTTTCGTGACCATTGTGTTCTACAATTATGATACTCTTCTTGCTTCCACAAAAGCCCTGAGTTCGTTGACTATTTTCGCTCCTGAAATGTATACGTATATCTCTGGCGCATGTTGCATTTTGCTGAAGGATACATTACGCGGGAATACTCTTGAGGGAGGCAAGTCGCCCTGGGGATTTTGCAAAGAAACGATTTCGTAACGTTCATCGTTACGTTATTGAAACGCTTAATGCCTATACTGTAAACTAGACGTGAAAAAGCTCATGCGAATACCAGGTAAACCATTGAATTTGTGAGCTTATTCACACCCAGACGGGAACATTTGCAATCAAATTCCCGTCACTAAAAGTGATGGAGTTGAGCGTTAACCTAGTGGGAAATGGGACATTTGCCACTGATGTAATGTTCGGCAGTACTTCATAATGCTGATGTTCTATTAAAAATGTTATGAAAAAATGTCTAGTCTAAGGGATTAGAAGCCATGAAGAGTATACCGAAGTTGCCAAAATCATCCTCTGAAAAAGTACGTATAATTGTGCGTTACGCAATAGGGCTTGCCACGGGAGTAGTGGGAGTGGCGGATATGCTCTCTGCCATCGTCCCTAAGTTCAATTGGGATATCCTGCTGGGAGCATGGCCCTTTAATGTCCACTATGCCACACACAAACTCACCGTAGTGGTTGGTTTCTTTCTGGTGATGCTCTCCTATGGTTTAATGCGTGGAAAGCGGCAGGCCTGGAACATTACACTCGCGCTCTTGATCCTGTCTTTCTTCCTACATATCCTGCGGGGAGGTTCAGTACTTGTGACGCTCGCGGTACTGGCATTGACGATTTCGCTCTCAGTCTTATATTACTACTTCCAGGCACGCAGCGACCCGCCTTCGGCAAGACGTGGCTACGTTGCTTTGATTCTCGGGCTAGGGATCGTCGTCTTCTACACGATTGGCGGTTTTATCGCGCTCTATGACCAATTTGAGCCGCTTGTGGACCGGTTTGGCATCGATGGAGTCATCCTGCGATTGATCACCAATACGCACTTACATTTATTACCAGGGACACAGGCATTCTTCTTAGAGCGTGCGTTTCCCGTTCTGTGCATCAGCGCCATACTCTATGGTATGATCCAGGTGTTGCGCCCTGTGGCCGCAACACTTCTGCCGAACGAACAGGAACGACGCGTAGTTGTTTCACATACGCGCACCTATGGTAAAAACTCCATCTCCTACTTTGCTCTGAGCGAAGAGAAAGCGTATTTCTTTTCGGCCTCAAGAAAAACCATCATTAGCTATGTACTAGAAGGAGATGTAGCAGTGGTAGCTGGCGATCCTATTGGACCTGAGAGCGAGCTTGTTGATGCACTCAAGGAGTTCATCGAATTCTGCCATCAACAGGATTGGACCATTGTGTTGTGGCAGGTGCGCAATGACCTTGCCGATGTCTACCGCTCAGTTGGCCTGCACCTGCTAAAAATCGGTGAGGATGCTGTTATCAACACTCAGACTTTCACCCTCAAGGGTGGAGCGATGGCAAATGTACGCGCCAGCGCCAAACGCGCCGAAAAGGATGGGGTACGAGTCGTTTTCTATCACGGGCAGGTGGAGGATATAGAGCAACTGGTCCAGATGGGGCAAATCTCAAAGAAGTGGCTGGCTCAAAAAGGGGGAACAGAGATGGGCTTCAGTATGGGTCAATTCGATCCCGAAGGAGATCCCGAACAGGTGACAGCTCTGGCAGTTGATGACTGCAACGGCGTACATGCATTTGTAACGTTTGTGCCCATCTACGGGCGTAGAGGCTGGGGGCTCGATCTGCTGCGACGTGCCGAGCGGTGCGCGCCCGGCACCATGGAACTCCTGCTTGCACGCTCCATTGAATACCTGAAGATTTACGGGGCCGAGATGGTCAGCTTAGGCCTAGCCCCATTGAGCAATGCCAATAATGAAGATATATCGTTCCTCGATAGCAGCGTCGATTTTCTGACACACCGTTTCGGCAATTTGAGTAAAAGCCAGTCGCTGTTTAACTTCAAAAAGAAGTTTCAGCCAACATGGGAGAGTCGCTACCTGGTTTTCTCCCACACGCTTACACTGCCAAAGATCGGCTGGGCTCTCTTCAAAGCCCACCAGGAAGACGCCACGCTGCTGAGAACCGTTCGAAGATCCCTCCTGGAATGGCGAAAGAGTTACGAGGCGGTGAAGGAGAAGGTCACGACAGGCGCCCTGGAAGTCCTCAAGGCGTGACGGGTTATCAGGGACTGTGAATGATCGCGAAAAGTGACGTAATGTCCCTGGACTGGTTGTTGTCACAGCTACCGAAGTGACGTATAATGGGGGTAGAACTTAACTCAATGCATACAACATTTCAGGAGGCATTACTAAAATGGGCGGTCCTGCGCTTCAAATTGTAGATAACCAGGGTATCTTCCTGGCAGACCTTTTTGGTTTCCTTCTCTCCCTGCCGGTCGCGCTTTTCCTGGCATTCTGGATCAGCAACGTCAAAAGGCCCATGGTGGTCGTCATAGGGGCGTTTATTGGCAGCTTTATTGGTTTCCTTATTATCCTCGGCTGGGTTGGCACACTGATCTATGATACGGTTTTGCCGAATGCCAGTCCAGGGTCAACCTTCTTTGGCTCTCTGCTCCTCTGCTCTGGGACTGGTATAGTTTTTGGAATCGTATCAGACCTGATTGTAGCACGTCTCACAGCTAGAGATTACCGGAGACCGGCTGTTGCGAGTGAATAACGAAAAGAAGTGTTTTATCTCCTACATGGCAATGACGAATTCACCTGCCGGGAGCAATTAAAAAAGCTCCGGCAACAGGGGAATTTTGAATATAACCAGGATACTTTTACCGGCGGTGAGGTTGATCTCGCGACCATCACCGCTACTTGTAATACCTTTCCCTTTCTCGCAGATCAGCGGCTCGTTGTTCTTGAAGGGCTGCCCAAACGACGGCGTAATGAAGATACTTCTTCGCCTGATGCGGGCGAAACGAAGGAAACATCCGAAAAAAGCAGCAAATCTAAAAAAGGCAAGAAAGGGAGTAAAAGCCGCTTAGAGTCGCGGGCTGGCTTCGAAAAGAGCCTTGCCGAATACGTTCCACAACTGCCAGAAACCACAGTGCTGATCGTACTGGTCGATGAAGAACTTACTTCCAGCAGCTCTCTGCTCAAAGTCGCGGAAGAGCACGGCAAGGTTATTCAATGCACACTTCCCAAAGGAGCCGCCCTGGAAACCTGGATCAGCAAAAGGGCGGCAAGCCTCGGCGTGAAAATCACCTCTGAAGCTGCTGCCATGCTGGCAAACTACATTGGCAATCAGCTTCGCTTGCTAGCAAACGAACTCGATAAGCTGGCGACCTACATTGGTCCTGGCGCAACCATCACCATTGAAGATGTGCGCCAACTTTCGGCACAGGTGCAGGAGGCACGGGTATTTGACCTCACTGATGCTCTTGCACAGCGCAATCGCAAACAGGCACTTGATCTACTGCACGAGCTACTTGCCGACGGAGAGCCGCCGCTCAAGCTGATCAGCACCATCACCTCCCAGGTACGTTCGTTATTACTTGTCAAAGAACTCGCCGGTGATGGGCTACGTATTTCACAGATCGTCTCAGCCACTGGAATGGCACCTTTCGTGGCTGAGAAAGCGCTGCGTCAGATAGGAAAATTCAGTTCGTCACAACTTGAGGGGGTCTATCACCAATTGTTGGCGACCGATGCCGCGCTAAAGCGTAGCCGCATGACGCCTGACATGGCATTAGATTTATTGGTTGTCAATTTTGGCAGTACGTAGGCTAAGGGAGGTTCTGCCACCAAGGCCACCACGGACACCCACAAGGGGCCCCACACCTCACCACGCCTCCCCTGTCCCTACGATTACGACACCCGCTTGGTGGGAGAATCGCTAACGGAGGGGGAGGGACAATTTTTAGGCACCAGGTCGTGGCTGAAATTCGACTGTCCCGCTTTTTCCTCCACTTTTAAGGGCGACATAGGCTTGTTCGAGTGTGATGGTGGTATCTACTCCTTTACACATGTCGTAGATCGTAAGCGCTGCAACTGTTGCGGCCGTGAGCGCCTCGACATCCACCCCTGTCTTGTAGGTAGTGCGGGTACGCGCCTCGATATGAATGAGACCCTGGGCGCTATCAACTGTGAACTGTAGATCGATGTGTGTCATTGGCAAAGGATGGCAGAGGGGGATGAGTTGCGGCGTCTGCTTCGCCGCCATAATACCGGCGATTTTTGCTACTTCCAGGACACTTCCCTTTGAAACCTGGTTTGTCTCGATAAGGTGAACGGTACGTGGTTCCATGCGTACTCGCGCCCTTGCTATAGCTTCGCGCGTCGTTTCAGGACGGTCTGTCACGTCAACCATGTGAATGTTACCGCTCTCGTCCAGGTGCGTCAATTGAGTGGGTGGGCTAGCGTGTTCGGTCATAATATATCCTTTTTGTTCTCCCTCTATCCTATCAGGGAAACGGCTTTGACATTTGAGTATGTGCGTATTGTATCATGTATGAACGGGACGACCCAACCATAACCCAGGGGTGAGTTTCATTGTTTTGCACGGAGCGAGGGCCGATAATGCAGATGAATAAAATAATCCAGATAGCGGAACATCCTGCGAGGCCGATAAAATTGCAACAACTGATTAGCGAGCGCATCCAACGCGATGGACCCATCACTTTCGCCGAATACATGCGCATGGCGCTCTACGAACCTGGCTATGGTTACTACATGACCGGGGCTTCAAAAATAGGTTGGGAGGGCGACTATTTCACCAACAC
>WNFE01004697.1_pt1 | contig 10239 bp, 6 predicted proteins | sample 5400451 | NCBI WGS metagenome assembly WNFE01 (sample SAMN13153344, study PRJNA577476) | soil metagenome | isolation source: 200 cm saprolite under Douglas fir tree site 2 hole 2 | place: USA:California | collected 2015-04-18 | reverse complement strand
GTTTCCAAGTTCTCCGGGAATCACCACGTGGGCAAATGCGCAGGGATTAAACCAGTTCGCCACCGTATGCACCTGCGTAGGGCAACCTGTGCCACCTCCACCCTTGTTCGGGTCGCTTATTTCGTTGGGACGGGTCAGGCTGGCTCCATTGTTGTTCAGGAAAGCGACGCCGGTAGCGAAAGCATTGCTATCGACCACGAAAACCGGGAAACCCGAGGTGATTTTCTCAATGACGGTCACCTGCCAGTTCCCCAGGAGGGTGTTGGCCGGGCCGCTCCAACCGGAACCAAAGTGTTTGCCCTTGCCGAAGGGCAGGTCGTAAATGACGCTGGCGATGAAGTTGTTGTTAAGATTCAAGCCGGAGAGAGCCCAATCGAGCTTATTAAATCCCGGGAGGGGATAGTAGGTGGCGCCGTAGTTCGAGCCTAGACCGTCGGCAAATCCATTGTCGTAGGTCCGGGAATAGGTGTAACCTATCAGAGCGTAAATCCCGTAGCGGGAACTCTTGGTCTCGGCCTTAATTTGCAGAGAGTTGTAGTGGGCGTTGCCTTGGTCGGTGGTATTCAAAACAGTGTTAAAGGGGAACGTCGCCGCATAGGGAGCCGGAAGAGCGCCTCCGCCGGGCTTGCAGCCTAGAGTGTAACCCACCTTGAAGTTCGGGCTAGTGGGATCGCAAGCTGAGGGTGTTGCCACATTCAAGTTATTCCCGTCAATCAGAATGTGGTGACCGCGAGATCCCGCGTAGCCCACAGTCAGCACGATCTCGCCAGGAATCTGACGTTCCACGTTGACATTGAATTGCTGAACGGTGCCGAGCCTGAAATTCGTGTTCTGAGCCAAAATGGTCCCGGTGAAATCGGTGAAGTTGGGTTGAGTGGGCGGCCCCGTAATAATCGGGAATCCCCCCTTTCCACCGGAAAATGCTGTTGGGAAGATACTTATGGCTGATGCGTTCGGCGTAGCAGGAGTGTAACAAGCAGCGGCTACAAAGGTGCAAGCGCCGCCGAAGGCAAAGGCGTCCGATTCGTCATAGTACGGAGGATTTTGCCACAAGCCCTGCGCGCCCTGGTTCCACGAGGAATCGTGGTAGATGGCATAGCCGGCGCGCACGGCAGTCTTGTCGCTGCCCCAGGGCCTCCAAGCCAAGCCGATGCGCGGATCCAATGCGGTCTTGTCAAATTGAATGCCCGCCCATTTATTCGCGCCTTGTCCAGCAATCAGGAATTGACCGGTCGCCGGATTAAAGTCCGCCTGGCGGTTGTCAACTTCGGAAATGGGCGTCGTCAAATTCCAAGCGAAGCCAAGATTAACCGTAATGTTTTTCGTCAGCCGCCAATCATCCTGAACAAATGGCCGGAAAATCTTCCAGCGGCGGCCAGTGGTCGGACCCTTGAAGGTCTGATCGTGAATGGCCAGGCTCGTCAAACCGAGGAGCAAATCCGCCTCCGGATCGCCACTCCAAAAGCCGCTCAAGGTCCAGAACCCGTCCTGGAAGCCCTTGGTCTTCACGTTCATTTGATTGGCGCGGATGCCGATGCCGGCTCTAATGTGGTGCTTGCCGCGGATCATGTCTAGGGACTCGTTGAGGGTATATACGTTGGTTCCCCCCTGGAATGGGGAGAAGCCACGATCCCCAATGGAAAAATAGGGGCCCAGAAGCTGCGAGATGGTCAAACCGCAACTGACACCGGAAGGCGCACAGGTGTTGCTGGAGGAACAGTCCAGATTCGCGCCAGAAATGCCGAGCTTGGCGGCTTCGCAACTTCCGGTGCCCTGAGAAGTAATGTAGTTAAAAATCCGGTTGTAGCCGCCGCTCACCTGGTTAACAGTAGTGGGGGAGAAAACGTGGGTCTCCGAGAGGGCGATGTTGCGCCCGTGGTTGATAATGCCCTGATTGCTGGCAAAGAAAAAGGACTCCGTAAAATTGCCGATGCCCCCGCCACCCGGGACGTAGGAAACCGCCTGGTCGTAGCTAAAACGGGCGAAAGCATTGTCGGCGCTCGAGAAATTGTGATCCAGCCGCACGTCAAACTTTGTTTCATCCAGCTTGCGCACGGGCTCGCTGATGAAATTGGTAGTCGGTGGATTGTTCGCATTCGGTTCGGGATAGAAGGCAACCAACTTCACAGCGAGGGGATTGATCAAGCCTGCGGGAATCTTGTTGCAGGCTGTGCCGGCATTTTGACTGCCATTGCCAGCGGGATTGGCAACAGTAGCGCCGTTGAGGGGCATTGGATTGCCGGAGGCATCGCACTGGAAATCGGGCCCTCCAGTTACATTCGGATTGAAGATCGCGCCAACGGGATTCGTCCGCCCAAAGGCATCTTTCGTAAAATCACCGGTGCGCATGGCATCACTGGGGACCACTCCCCTAAACGTTCTGCCCTGGCGCTGAAACTTTTGCTCGGAATCAAGAAAAAAGAAGGTTTTGTTCTTCCGGATGGGTCCACCAATGGAACCGCCAAACTGATTTAGATTGAACTTTTCCGGCGTCTTCGCGAAAAAGGTCTTGGCGTCCAGGGAGGTATTGCGCAAGAACTCGAACAGCGATCCGTGGAAATCGTTACCTCCCGCCTTCGTGGTCACCAGCACGGTCGGGCCGGCGCGCGTGCCATACTCCGCGGAGTAGTTATACGTAAGGACTTTAAACTCCTGAATGGAATCGATCGAAGACAGAATCCCAATGCCCCCGGCGGTCAGTTCGTTGTTGTCGTTGCCATCCAGAAGCCAATCCGTGCTGTTGGGACGCGACCCGCCGACCGACAAGGAAAACGATCCGCGTGCGGATACCTCGCTGCTTGGCGCGCCGTTGAAAAAACTGCTGGCGTTCGTTTCCTGCGTGGTCCCAGGCGTGAGCGTGGCAAGCTGCACGAAATCGCGCCCGTTCAGAGGAAGCTGCGCCACTTGCTGTGCGGTGATGACCTGGCCGAGGGAAGGATTGGTCGTCTCTACGGCTACGACGTTTGCCGACACTTCCACTTGGGAAGCGACCGAGGAAGGAGAGAGACTAAAATCCAGTTCGCGCGCCTCATCAACCTGCAGGCGCTGGTCTTTCGTCTCGGCCGTGCGAAAGCCCTGGAATTCGACACGTAGGGTGTAGATTCCTACCGGCAACAAGGGGATTAGGTAATGGCCAGCGCCATCGGTCTTGGACGCACGAGAGACACCCGTGCCCTGCGAAGTGGCCGTTACGCTGGCTCCCGAGATGACCGATCCCGATTGGTCAGTAACCGTGCCGGAGAAATTGCCCGTCGCCTGGCCCCAACCGGAGGAGGCAAGCCCCAGCGCGAGTGTCAAGACAAAGAAGGCACACAACAGTTTTCTCATTTTCTCTCTCCCCCAATCATCACAACCCCTATTCGCACGAGCCGGGGAATTCCCCAGAAGGTTGGGGCAGCTCGCAACAACAAATACTGCGGGGGAGTTTATGCCGGGAGGGTCCAAAAGCACAAGAGTCATGTCTGTGGAAACCTTCCCGCGCTTCGAACCAAGTTTTGGATGCAATCCATCGGTCTGCGGAAATGAACCATGGGATGTCGGACGGCGCTGAAGGAGCGATGTCGGCTATAATCGCGGCCCGTGGAAACGATTCTCGATTCGATTCGCGTCGTGGAAATGACGGAGGCGCTGGCCGGCCGTATTGCGCCACGCTGCTCGGCGATTTCGGCGCGGACGTGATTAAGGTGGAGCGGCCGGGAACCGGCGACCAGTCACGAGGCTGGGGTCCGCCCTTTGCGGGCGGCGAATCCGCTTACTATCTTGCGGCCAATCGCAACAAGCGCTCCATCACGCTCAACTATGATCATCCGCGCGGCGCAGAAGCTTTGCAGAAACTCCTCGCGAGTGCCGACGTTTTTATTGCCAACCAGCCTTCACGGGCATCGCTGCAAGAGCGCGGCATCGATCCGGATTCCCTGTGCGCGAAATATCCGCCGCTCGTTTATTGCAGCATCACCGGCTACGGATTCACGGGCCCGAAAGCAGGCATGCCGGGTTACGACATCCTCGCGCAAGCGGAAGCCGGCGTGATGAGTCTCACGGGCGAACCGGATGGCGCACCGCTGCGTTATCCCATCGTGATCGCCGACATGACTTGCGGGATGTATGCGGCGATGGGGATTCTCGCGGCGCTCTTTGCGCGGGAAAAAACCGGGCGCGGACAGTTCATCGACATGGCGCTCTTCGATTCGCAACTGACCTGGCTGGCCAACGCGGGGAGCAGTTACTTGAACGCGAATGTGTCTCCGAAGCGCTGGGGAAATGCCCATCCGAATATCGTTCCATACGAAGCCTACCGCGGCAGCGACGGCAAGTATTTTGTCCTCGGGGTAGGGACCGAGGCGTTGTGGAAGAGATTCGTGCGGGTGCTGAACATTCACGACGAAATTGGACGAGATGAACGATTCGCAACCAATGCGCTAAGAATCAAGAACCGGGAAACGCTCGTGCCGCTGCTGCAAAATATCATTCAGCAGAAGCCCGCAGTAACTTGGCTGAAGAAATTTGCAGAGGAGGACATTCCAGCCGGGCCGATCAACACGGTTGCCGAGGCGATCGAGGACCGGCAGACGCGCGCGCGCGGCCTGATTGTGCAGCTCGAGCATCCCGCGATCGGCACGGCGAAGAGCATCGCGAATCCCATTCGGTTTTCAAACATGCCGGTGAGCTACCGTTTGCCGCCGCCGTTGCTCGGAGAGCATACAGTCGAAATTCTGCACGGGGTGGGCTATTCGGTTGAAGACGCGCGCGCGATGGCCGCCGAGTCCGCCACTTAAGAGCTGGACGCCGTCGCGCCTCGCGCCCGCGCGCTCAGGATTTCCATGGCGCGCTGCAGAAGGCTTTCGAATTCACACGGTTCGACGCGCACGCCCGAATGAGTTTTCTCGGGAAGACCCTGCGAAGAAATAGGGTTGCTCTCAACTGGCTTCGTTGCATTGTCGTTTGAATTCATGGGTACGTGACTCTCCGGGGATAGCGATTCCATGGAAGGTTGTGTCCAAACTTGCGAAATCGTTTCAGCTAGAATGACAGCCCTGCTGCCCTCACAATCCAGCTTCGTTTTGGGAGTCAACCAGCATCGACTACGAGCCGGCGTAGAGCTGGAAGGGGGCCCAGTAGAAGGGTTTCTTGAACACGGAGTTGGGGTCAGCGGTATGGAGGAGGGACAGCTTGGCGTCGCGGAGGGCGGTTGCGGGGTCCTTGCCCTGGCTCAATTCGCTGTAAAGCGCATCCATCAACTGCGGGGTCGAGGCGTCGCTTACCTCCCAGAGCGCTCCGATGACGTTATGTGCGCCGGCGCGGAGGAAGGCCCATGAGAGACCGACCAAGCCTTCGCCCGAATAGGCGCGCGTGCCGGAGCCGTTGCAAGCGGAGATGGTCACGAGGTTGGCGTTCAAGCGATGCTGAACGATGTCGCGCGCATACAGCTTGTACGAGTCGCCCTCCGGGCTGAGGATCACGGCGGACTCCAGAGGACGAGTGCGGCTGGCGGTTCCGTGCGTGACGAAGTGGAGATAGGCAAACCTCTCGGGGTTGGCGTTGAGGTACGCGGCCGGGGTCGCCTGCTTCCCTTCCAGCACTTTGCGATTCTGGTGTGGAAAGTAGTGCTCGATTTTGTTCATTTCCGCGGGAGCCTGCGCGAGAGCAGGAAAATCAGCGTTGGGCTGCTCAGTATTGCCGACAAGGAGGAGGCTCTTTTCTTTTGTTGCGGGGCGCGTGGCCGAAGAGCCGAGCAACGTCAGCGAGCTCGCCGTTGTCAAAGTGACATCTTCGATCCAGAAGTGCGGCTGTGGGTCGGGCACGATCAACGTCTCGAAGTTCAGGCCGTAAAGACTCTCGGCCGGAAGCAGGATAACACGCGATCCTTTCGGAATCAGCTTTTTCGCTGGCTCCACCAGCATCGCATACAACTGTTTTCCATCCGAACTGCCGGCGTCCTGCGCGTCGCGCATGCGCAAAAGCGCCTTTCGATAGCACTTCACCACCGGTTCAATCTCCGAGGCTTTCGGCAGCTTGAAATAGGTAAGCTTCGCGGGAGTGATCACCCACAAGTAGGAGTTGTTCTGCCCAATCCAGTAAAAGAGCAGTGACGCCTTCAATTTCTGCGCGATCTGCGGCGGCGGAACGTCGCGCGGAGACAAGGAAGCAGCTTGCGTAGCCGACGCCAACCCTTCCGCCAGCGTTCGAGCCCGGCTGAGCTCGGCGACCTGTAGCGCGTCCTCTATCCGCTTGTGTGAAATCAGGAATTCGATGTAATCGTTGTAAAACGATATCGCGCCGGAAAGAAAAGACAATCGTAAGTCCTCAGACCGCACAGATGAGCGAACCGTTTCGATAGATCCGAGGGAACGCCGGAACTCCTTCTCTGCCTTCGCCGCCAGCCCCTCATCACTATAAACCTTTGCCAGCCGTGCTTCCGCTTCCCATTTCTGCGACGCATCCGCCTTCCGATTCCAAATCACGCCCTGGAAGGATTTCTCCGCGCTGGCAAAATCATGCTTACTTCCCTCGATTCGACCCCGAACCAGTTGCGATTCCAGCACTCCGGTCCGATCCAGCCCGGCTTGCTCGATCTCGGAGGCTTCCTCGTAATACTTCTCCGCCAGATCAATCCGCCCCGTTTCTATCGCAATTTCTGACAGATCGTTCAAGAATTCTGTCAATGTGCCTTTGTCATCTTGAGTACGGGCCAGGCCGAGACCTTGCCTCAAGACAGTTTCTGCCGATATATAGTCGTGCAATTCGTAGTAGACGTTCGAGATCCCTGTGAGCCAATAAATTTGATCCCCAGCTAGCCCGCTCCGTACCGACGCCTTTTCCGCTTGCTTGTAAAACTCGAGGGCATTCTCGAAGTCGCCCAACTTTCTGTAGCTCCAGCCCATGTTTCCAAGCACCGGAGCCAAAGAACTCTGCGCGCCTACAGAATGGGCCATCTGGAGAGCGGCGCGATTCCAGTCGATGGCTTCGTCGTAGTGTTCTTGCTTCGTGGCGACCAAACCCAGACCGCCTAGAGCGGCAGCTTCCAAGAAAGGGTCTTTACGTTCACGTACGATATTGAGAGCGGCCCGATAGGCAGTCTTGGCCCCAATGATATCGCCCGTCAAAAAGGCGATTACCCCTTTTTTCAGGGTGACTTCACCTAGCAGCTCTGGATTATTTTCCAGTGTTAAAGCCTCTGCTTCTGCTAGAAATCGATTGGCGTCAGCTGGTCGCTGGCCCCAGGCGCTCGCGACGCCTTGTGTGAGTTTGCGCTGGACTGCAAGCTCACTTGCCGCAAGCGAAGTAGGGAGTTCTGCTACCAACAGCTTCAGCGACTCATTATCCAAACCCTCTCGCTCAAGGATTTCAGCCTTTAGGACTCTGAAACGCCAGTGCCATTCAGTCTTTTCGGAAGGGTAGCTCCGGAAGGCCCTTTCTGTTTCTTCGAGCGCCTGCTTGAGTTCGCCCCGCTTTAATTTCATGCGCGCGTCTTTGTAAACCACTTGAGGTCGCGGGTTGCAACCGCAGGCAGTCATGATCAAGGCGAGTACTATCAAAAGGGACGAGCTTAAGATTAGTACGGAGGTCGCCCGTTGCTGTCGGCTGATACGACTGTGATCCCGCCGCCGTTGGGTGAGCCCAATTCCACACGCACCATGGTCAGCGTCTTTCGACCGTATTGGAAAAGGATTTCGGCTAGGTGGATTTTTCCAAATTCTGGGACCTCCAACACGTGCCCACAGTGTCCGTGACGCACGATGCCCGGGCACTTTGATGGCTGGATGTCCTTCACGAGCGAGCAATATACCACCCCGTGAGCTTCTACCGTTTTCGGCAGTTTCGTTCCGCCAAAGGGATCCTCAGCCATTTTCCTGAAATCCGCGTTACTTGCAAACTCTTTCCTTACCGCCTCGAAGGTGTCAAGTTTCAGGGCCAACTCGTGGTTCAGCTCCACCTCAACTTTGTGCCCAGCGATACGCAGGTTTTCGAATCTGCTGCCGATGACAAGAATCCGAGACTCTTCGTCGGCGGGGTCGTAGCTGGAGGAAAGGCGCGCCACGATACGATCGGCCGTCACCACATCGAGAATGTTCAAGCCTTCGACCGCGGCGGTCGCCATCGTTGTGTGAATAATCTTGTCTTTCTGTTCCTTTTCGCTACCCGAAACATGCGAATAGCCGGCCTTAAACGACACGTGTTCGTTGAAGCGGAAGTTCTCCACACGCGCGCTGCCAACGCCACCGATGATTGGCAGCGATGTCGCGGCTTGCACCTCGATTACATGCTGGATCGGCCGCGTGAAACGGGCGCTCAGTACGTGAGCATTAGCGTGGTAATGATATGTTCTGTGAACAGGGGCTGGCATGGGGCACACCTCCGTTAGTTAATTTGGGGTGAGATAATCATTCATTTAGTGTCGGAATTCAATAGCAAAGTCGAGGCGCAGGACTTCGTCCCTGGTTGCTTGCCCCTGCGAACCGGAGGCGCCGAAAAACACCAAGCTGTACTTTCCAGGCCGAACGAGTCCACCCATAACAACCAGATGGGCCTCTTTGTTGGCGCTGGCGCCGGGAACGTTCACCTGCAGCAGGGAGCGGCCTGCTTCGTCCCGGAGCTGGCACACGTAACTTTCAAAACTCAGCGAGGGCGTAAAGTCGAAATCTAGTGCAAAGCTTTCCTTCGGATGGACCTGAACCTTTACTTCCTCGCCGCCACGGGTGTTGGTCATTTGCAGCGAGAAAGAAGAGGTAAATACTTGTGCGGCGCCCAGAGCGGCTTCTTCCCTCGCGCGTGGAATCGTGACGACGTTCTGATAGGTGACGACAAGCAAGAGCGCTGCGAACGCCGGCACTGCGACAATCGGCCGGAACCATGCGAACCACCCACTACGCGCCGGTACCGGATCTCTGGCAACAGAGTTGGCAGGCTCCTGGCGCAGGACGTCGCGAGCCGTGTCCGTAAAAGTGGCGAGCGCCTTCAGATCGTGACCGCACTCCGCGCAATCGAAATAATGTTCCTCGTACTCCTCCCGCTGGACCGGGGGGAGTTCGCCGAGCACATACTTGACTGCCGCCTGCAGTTGTATTGCTTCATTATGGTCCATTTATGCCATCCGACAGGTAGTGCCGGGAGACGCAAAATCGTTTCATTGGTTTCTCAAGCCAGTCGCCCGACGGGCAATCCCCATCTGGCCTTTCTCATACAGGGCCTTGAACTTATCCTTGGCGCGGTAGACCAGCACCCGCAGGTATTCGCGATCGACCCCCAATTCCCGGCACACGCTGTCTTTTTCCTTTTCTTCCAGGAAGATAGCGCGAAGAAGCTCGCGGTCCCGTTTTGGCATTCCTTCAAGAATTCGGCGCACTTGCTCCGCGGATTCCTTGGTGACGAGCATACCCTCCAGATCCAACACTTTATCCGGAATTTCCACAACGATGTCTTCGACCGGCCGGTCCTTGGCGCTGGCTCGCCAGTGCTCCAGTAAGACATTGTTACAAATGGAGTTAACGAAAGCTCCAAAGCGCTCCGGCTGGCGCACCCCGCCTTCTTTGTGTAGAGCGGCGATGACGCGAATGAAAGTCTCCTGCCGTAAGTCCTCCACTTTGTCGGATGTCAGCGTCCGGGAGCGCAGCTTGATCCGCAGAAGTTGCTCAAAATAAGCGACAAAGTGCTGCTCGGTCGAAGGATCCCCCTTCCGCAGCCGTTCTACATATGCTCTGTCAAAAGTGAAGAACTCCACGCTAACCTCTAATTCTTGGGGGAGGAGTATAGCGTCGCCACCTTCTTAGGGCAATGAGACTTCTGATTCATCAGCCTTCCGTTGAAACGGAATCCGGGGCGGCGGCACTACTCTTGCGTAGGAACCCCCGTACGCTCGGGAGTCCTTATCCGTGGGGAACCCTCCCCGGTCCCCATGTGCCCCAGTGGGCGCATTCTGGCCCGCCCTGAACAGGCTGGGATGCGCCTCCCTTCTCCCAAGGGTGGGCCAAATCATTGGAGGAAATGTGGCAAATTCAGTTGGATACTCAACCATGACAAAAAATGTCACCTACCCATTCCCACGCCCCGCCGCGCTGAGACCGCAACAGCCCCCGAACGACGCACCAGGTGCTCCTCCCGTGACTGCCCTGAGTGTTGAGTTTGTGGCCAAGCCCCAGGAATCGTACCGCGTGGAAGCCACGATTCCGACCGCCATCACCGGTGCGCTGAAGGATGTAACCGGATTTGCCGGATGCCTAGTGATGATATCGGATCAGGAAG
>WNFE01004695.1_pt1 | contig 10241 bp, 9 predicted proteins | sample 5400451 | NCBI WGS metagenome assembly WNFE01 (sample SAMN13153344, study PRJNA577476) | soil metagenome | isolation source: 200 cm saprolite under Douglas fir tree site 2 hole 2 | place: USA:California | collected 2015-04-18 | reverse complement strand
TAGTAAAAATACTAGGCAGGCCGAACAAGGCAGTGAGTTCAGGGAGGATAGCAGCTAGACTCATTGAGTGGCATTTGGCTGGAGGCGCGCAACCGCTGGCCATTACGATGAACGAAGGTGTCTGCCTGGCAGTTGAGGTCGACCAGCAGCACATCCAACGGCGTTTAGATACAGGATATTGTGACGAGATGGCAAGTACGCTGGATGAAGCCCTGCACCAGGTGCGTGAGGCATGCAACCAGGGACAGCCACTCTCAATCGGACTGATAGGCAATGCCGCCGAGGTCTACCCCGAACTGGTACGCCGTGGCGTTATCCCGATATGGTGACGGACCAGACATCCGCACACGATGCTCTCAATGGCTACATTCCGGCGGGTCTCTCGTTGAACGAGGCCGAGGAACTGCGCACACGCGATCCCCAGGCCTATATCAAGCGATCCATGGACTCAATCGTCACGCACGTACGCGCTATGTTGGATATGCAGAAGAGTGGCGCCATCGTCTTCGACTACGGCAACAACTTGCGTGGGCAGGCCTTGGACGCAGGAGAAACACATGCACTCGATTTTCCCGGCTTCGTCCCAGCCTACATTCGCCCTCTGTTCTGTCGAGGCAAAGGTCCCTTCCGCTGGGTAGCTCTCTCAGGCGATCCAGAAGATATCTATCGCACCGACGAAGCCATCCTCAAGCTCTTTCCCGAGGATACTGCGCTCGCCCGTTGGATCACCCTGGCCAGGCAGAAGATTCATTTCCAGGGTTTGCCTGCCCGCATCTGCTGGTTGGGCTATGGCCAGCGCGATAAGGCCGGACTCGCCTTCAATGAACTCGTCGCCAAAGGCATCGTCAAAGCACCCATCGTCATCGGGCGCGACCACCTGGATAGTGGGTCGGTGGCCTCACCTTATCGTGAAACGGAGGCAATGAAGGATGGCAGCGACGCCATTGCCGACTGGCCGATTCTGAATGCGTTGCTGAATACAGCATCCGGTGCGACGTGGGTCTCCTTCCATCACGGAGGCGGGGTTGGCATCGGCTACTCACTGCATGCCGGCCAGGTGATTGTCGCTGATGGCACAGCGGAAGCAGCAGAAAGACTCTCGAGAATGCTGACGAAGGACCCAGGCACAGGTGTAATGAGGCATGTCGATGCTGGCTACGAAGAGGCAATCGAGTTTGCTAAGGAGCAGGGAGTCAAGATACCGATGCTGTGAGTTTTACAGCGTCCACACCTTTTTCGCAGATAGGATTTCCGACCAGTTGATGCAGACTCTGGTCATGCGCACTCATGACAAAAGCCGTACATCCTCTATTTTCCAGTCGCTGCTGCTGTCCTGAACGAGAATCACAACATCACTGTATTCTGGGCTGAATGCGCTTACCAGCTTCAGCATGGCTGTTGCACTGGTCCCAGAAATGGTGAGCGAGTTGTGGCTGCACGTAGTCATCTTGCTCTGCGCAAAGGCACTGACAAACTCCCGCTTCGAAACCGTTTTCTGGAAATTCTCAGAGAGTTGTGTGTAGGCCATCTGATAATCGCCATTCTGTATGGCATTGCAGAACGCATTTACAGTCTCAAGCGGCGTAGAAAGATGTATGCCGCTTTCAATCTTCCACACGTCGTTGCCGTCCTGGCTCAAGGTGACAAGATCGTTATTCGTCATACTGGATGTATGGACAAGTGTCAGATGAGTCAATGCACTTGACCCAGACACAGCAATAGAGGCATGGCTACAGGAGATCACTTTATCTAGTACCATGTCACTTGCAAACTGTTGCTCTGGATAGTCACGCTGGTAGCCGTCGATGAACTGGTCGTGAGCCGCTCTGTAATCTCCCTTGCGCACCGCATCGCAAAAGGCATTGACGGTCTCAAGCGGGGTAGAAAGATGTATCCCACTCTCAATCTTCCACTCATTATTACTTCCTCCTTCCTGGCTTAAGTTGACTGTATCAGTATTTGCGACCCCGGAGGCATGAACCAGTCTCATCCTCGTTGTTGCCTTATTGCCAGACAGCATGACAGCACCATATGTGCAAGAGATCACTTTGTCGACCGACAAATCGTTCTCAGACTGCTGTTTTGGGTAGGTGTGCTGATATGCGTTGGAGTACTGACTATATGCCTGCAGATCGTCTCCACTCTGCACAGCACGACAGAAAGCGAGCAGGGTCTTCTCCGGCGTTGGACGAGTTGCGTACAGAAAGCCAGTGTACACACCAAATATGACTGAGAGTAAAGGCACAGCTACCATGAACGTGATCCAGCGGCCTCGATGGTTCTTTTTCTGGTCTGGGTGGTCAAGCATTGTGTTTCCCCCTCTCTACTTTCAGTGAGGTGAATTAATACCGATCAATCAGGCTGCAGGCGCAAGGACTCCTGGATAAGTTCCTCTTCCAACTCATGCCACACTTCCCGCTCTGCCTCCGGCCTTGTCAGTTGTCGATTGCTTCGCATGGACTGGATCATCTTGTTTGTCACGCGCTGCTGAAAGTGAGCAAAAAGTACCCGCTGTATCTCAGGTGGAGGCATCATTGCTAGCTGAATGCTTGACGAGTCGTAGAACTCCTCCGGCTCACATGCCAGCACAAGTAAACCTGCATAGTTTTGGATGATCTCCAGACGAGATGTAGAGAAATAGTTTGGTTGGTGACTCGCAACCAACAAGCACCCTGCAACCCGATTCCCCTGTAAAAGAGGACACGCAGCCGCGCTCTCCTCCCATTGGGTCCGACGGACCGGGAAAAAAGTTGGCCCCATGCTGATATACTGATTCGTGACAAAGCGAAACGAACTGACGGCGTATCCTGCCAGCGACTCTGCTCCTAAAAGCAGAGGCTGATCGTCCAGGTGGCTCTTCCAGGGAAGAGTTCCACGTCCCAAATCCTCGCGCAGACTCTGTACCCTGTGTCCCGGCGCGGGAGGCATACATTTTACGACCGTGATAGACATGCCCAACTCATATGGGTCAAGATGCCTCAACGCCTGTTGCAAAATCAAGGTGTAGATCAATGAAGAGCGCAGTGGGTGAGGCGTCGTTGTATGTGCTGTCAGGACTTGCGCATAGAACTTGGAAGGAATCTCTTGTAATTCTTCGTCAACTTGTCTCTCGGATATATCAAAGGTATCGTCAAATTCTTCCGCGAACGATGCTATGAGTTGCTGGCGATGTTGGGGAAGGACGTAGAGCAACTGCTGCAGATAGTGCACACGTGGTTTCGAAGATCCATTTACCCAGCGCATTAAGGTAATAGGGTTGATGTTGAGTTCGTCGGCAATGCGCTGTTTCTCTTGCGGATCTTTAATGACACTTCTTAGCAATTCGCGCCACGTTCGCGGTTCTCGCATAGTGTTCTTCAAACTCGCAACTCGGGCAACAGGATAGTCGAGGACAACTTAACTGCATAGAGCATAACTCATCTTCTGTTAACAGTCAATAATGAGCTTTTACTGGTTTAGTAGAATCCTCAAATCTGCAGCCGCTTGCGCTGGCGCAAAATCGTCGCCGAGGAAGACGCGCTCGTTTCCCTGCTTATCGATTACGTATAGGCCGGTGGAGTGGGCTACCGACGATCCGCTCTCTGGCTGTGCATAGATACTGTAGGCCGACCAGATTGGTGATAGTGCATCCTGCGGGCCGGTGAGAAAATGCCAATAGTCCACCATCCTGTGAACCCGTGAGAAAGCCAGCGCCGCAGCGGTCGTATCACCCTTTGGGTCCGTGCTGACGGCCACTACAGCGACACGCTGTGCATCGGGGCCAAGGTCCTGCATCACCATGTGGAGCTTCTCGGCGGTGAGAGGACAGATATCCTTGCAGTGAGTATAGAGGAAAGTCAGTATGACAGGTTTGCCCTTGAACTGCGAGAGCGAGATTGGCTTACCAAACTGGTCACTCAGGCGGAAATCTGGGGCGGGCGTACCGCCTAGGTCGGTTCCTTGCAATACCGGTAGGTTCGCGCCCGGAATGAAACTGCGTAATAACTGGCTCATCCCCTGCGGCGATTGCAGCAAGAGCACGAACACCACCACCAGCAACGCCAGGATAATCACAGACAGACGGGAAGCAAGACGCCAACTCATATGTGTCCTCTTACGTTCAACGTATCACCCTATCTACTACCATGACGGCAAAGATCATCGCCAGATAGCAGTTCGAGTACCAGAAGAGGGTACGCGCCCAACGTTTCGTCTTATCGCGTAGGAGACGTACCGACATGTAGATCAAGATGCCGCCCAGGATGACTGCTGCTACAAGGTAGACATAGCCCATGGCGTGCATGCCAAACAATACCAGGGTAACGGCCAATAATAACAGTGAGTACAGAAAAATCTGCCTGCGTGTCTCGTTCTCGCCCATCACAACTGGCATCATCGGCACACGGGCTTTCTCGTAGTCTTTCTGGATCAGCAGTGAGAGTGCCCAGAAGTGTGGTGGCGTCCAGTAGAAAATGATGGCGAAGAGCCAGATCGCGGGCAGTGTAATAGTGTTCGTTACTGCTGCCCAACCTACCAGAACGGGGACTGCACCAGCGGCTCCGCCGATCACGATATTCTGGGCGGAGGAACGTTTCAGCCACATCGTATAGACAAACACATAGAAAAGGATGGCTGAACATGCCAGTGTCGCGCTAAGCAGGTTGACGAATGCTGCCAGGGTGATGAATGCACCGACACCTAGAGTGATGCCAAAGATCAGCGCCTGTGTGGGCTGAACTCTGCCAGAAGGCAACGAACGGCGTTGTGTGCGCCCCATGATCTGATCGATGTCACGATCGATGTAACAGTTAATGCAGTTTGCACTGCCAGCCGCCATTGCGCCTCCCAGTAATGTGGCCGCCACCAGTCCCAGAGGCGGGAGTCCACGAGAGGCGATAGCCATCGCCGCAGCCGTGGTGCCCAGCAGCAAAACCGTGACATGCGGTTTCATCAGGTCAACGTAGTTTGCGATGGTCTGTAAAGCCTCCGCCCTTGCCTCTGCCTCACCTTCAGACGGAGGTGCCAGGGAGGCTGCACGCAATTGGCGTGCGGCAAGCACGGCCAGGAGCACCAGGGTGCCCCACACGGCAGTCGCAAGTGCAAGGTGCAGGATAGCAATCATGTCCGGTCTCTGCAACAGTACAACCAGCCCACCGACAATAGCTTGTGCAACAAACAGTAGGCCAGCTGCTAGCGCAACCCTGGCTTGACCTGGCGCGACCTTACGCCTGCGCCACGCTGAAATCAGAGTCCAGATGAGGACGAGGCCAACAAAAGTGGCGATGTAGCGATGCAACACATTGATGTCTGCCAGGTGATACATCACTGCCCACGTTGGTGGCGTCCCGCACAGCGGCCAGCCTGGGCAAGCCAGTGATGCTCCACTGCCAACCACGTAGGAGCCGCTAAGCATTAGTCCATACACGAATAGCGCGTTCGTCATGGCCAGCAAGGTGAATTTGCGTGTTTTATCGAGGTTTTCCTTATTTGGGGTTTTCTTATTCAAAGTTTCATAATTGGGAGTTTGTTTGCCCGACATAACAGCCACCGTGATCACCATAGCGAAGATGGCCCATGCCGTCCCCAGGTGAGCTGTGATGATCGTCGGTGGCAGCTTCCAGAGTACAGTGAGGCCACCCAGCACGATCTCCACAACCAGCAAGGTAAGCGCAATGAGTGTGGGAATCAACACCTGTCGCTCTTTGCGTGCCCAGATAAAGACGCTGATGGTCAGGGCGACGATGAGGACGCTCACAATGGTGGCATTGTAGCGATGAGACTCCTCAAGTAGAGCGCCAAGATCGGGAAAGGTAAATACTTTGTTGTAACACAGCGGCCAATCAGGGCAACTCAAGCCGGCATTGTTGACGCGCACCGTAACGCCTAATGAGACTTGTAAATAGGTAAATAAGACCGCGATCCATGCAATACGGCGTATCAGCTTCATAGGTAGCGTCCTTTTGGGTAAATATTTTCACGCTTACCATTGTCGCTGGCAGTCCTGATACACTCCTTGCAGGGTGGAGACGATGCCTTACAGTTGCCTGAACAGGCCTGGAAAAGCTGAGGGTGCCTTTTGATTATCTGAGACAAATGCCTGGTCCCCGCAAGGAGGACCAGGCATTTGTCTCAGATAATCAACTTCTTAACGCACGAATTGCCTGAGGACTTCATCGACGCCGGGATGCAAGCGATTCAGCCGTAAATCCTCCGCCCCTGTTGGGTCTGTTTGAAGAAGCAAAATACCTTGTTGAATACATGTATTGAGCAGTTCACGTGCCGATTCACGCGTGAGCCGTCCACGGAAGCGGTTTTTCGGATTCACCGGGTCACCGATAAAGTTTGAAACACCCACGATCGTGCGCCAAGACCAATTACGATCAATATAATCGAGAAATTGCAAAAATTGTGGGTCCAGAGCGTCCATGGGCATGGGCACACCGGATGTCTGGAACTGAAAAGATGGCGCAGACTGTCCTCCAGTAATGGCAGGCATGGCTCCAGTATTTCCACTCGGGGACATTTGTCCGAAACCACCATTACTAGTAATCCCCACCGTAGAACTCCCGCCTGGTACTAATGGTACAAACTGATTAGCGCTACTAATTAAATCTCGGCTGACGGTTCCTGGTATACCAACTACAATAACAGTTTTGTTTAGACGTAGCTTCAAACGCGCACTGATGCGGGTGAAATCCTTATCGCCTGTCATCAGGACGAAAGTAGAGATGGTGGGACGATCAAAAACAGTTTCAATAATATCCATCAGCATATTCAAGTCAACAGTACTTTGTACAACCGTGCTCTGTACGAGCGTATTGCCACCACCTGAGGTGATCGCAGGCATATGCCCCGTGTTACCACTGCCTGTACTGATCGCAGGCATGTGACCTGTGTTGCCGGTATGTTGACCTGCAGGAGTGCCGGGATATGCTAGAGGACCGGTGTTACCCGTATGACCAAGCGGACCTGTGGGCGTGGGAGGTTGTCCATACGTGTTCTGATAGGGTAGATTTTGTCGAGCGGACTCCGGTTGCTGGAAATCAGCGATGTTAAAGCCTTCATCGGGTGTTGGCTCATCTGCCGAAACGAGGTTCTCATCGAACTCAGACTGCAAAGGAAGAGGTGCATCCTGATAAGATGACCAGCCATTTCCAGGCCCCTGGGGAGAGATCACCGGCAGAGGACCAGTATACCCCGTTGATCCAGCAGACCAGGGTCTCTGATAACTACCAGTGTTCTGTTCAGGGCCAGGCGACCCAAGTCCTCCTGTAGGCTGATTACCACCAGAATAATGAATCGTGCCTACACGAATGCGGTCTCGCTGCTTCGCTGGACAATCAACACGGTCGATCATAGCCGCCGTTAAGCTTCCTTTGAACGGCTCTGGCTGCCTGGACCAGTCCGCATAAGCCCGGGCTACCATAACAGTACCATATCGGCGAGCAACGGCAATAAGCTCCTGGGGATCAGGTTCACGACGCTGGATATTCAGCATACTGTAACGGATATTCTCAAAATCGATAAACAAAGCAATATCTTCGGGCATTATCTTCTCTTCTCCTCTCATTGGGAGAAACCGCGCAGACCAAGATTTTTATGATTGTTCAGGTACTCGGACTGACTGCCTCGCGGTGCCATCCTAATAACAATGAGCATATCATACTTTTGTGATAAAGTCGAGTGGTACACGCACGCTTTACTTTACATAGGTACTATGGTATAGTCTGTAATTGTAGATTCGAAATTCCCCACGATAAATCGGGGGACTACAAAAGAGTGTGATGCCATGGATCCGACACTGCCTAGCCATCCCAATAATACGGTCTGCCCTGTCGCACGGACTGCTGAAATCGTTGCTGGGAAGTGGACACTCCTCATTATCCGTGATTTAGCCTCTGGTGTCAAACGCTTTAATCAGTTGGAACGCTCGCTCCAGGGCATTAGCCCTAAAACACTTTCCGAACGCTTGCGTTCACTTGAAGAGGAAGGCATCATCCTTCGCCAAACGTTTGCAGAAGTGCCTCCGCGCGTAGAATACTCTCTTACCGAGAAAGGACACGACTTAGTGGGCCTGATCGAGAGTATGCGTAACTACGGGAAGCGCTGGTTGTGCGATGAGGACGACTGCTAGGGTCCCCTCCCCTGGTACCCGCAAGGGGCACCACTACATTTGGCAGTGTACTGGTGCCCCTTGCGGGTACCAGGCTCCCGCCGCTACAGAGTTCGTACCTCAACCTCTATGATGCAAAAACCGGGGATAATGCCCCGGTTCTCTAAAATCGAGCACACAGTAAGAGATACTCACTAGTGAGAAACGCCTACCAACTCGCGACTGTGTTCAGCCAGGAATCGACGCAGCACCCCTTCATCTCTTGCACTGTGCTCTTCAACCTCATCCTCTGATCGACGCAAGAGGTCATAGAGACTAGCAATATCATAGCGCATCTGAGCTTGAAGCTGGCCATGGCTATTGAATCCCTCAACGAAGAGGCCATCCTCTTCTTCATGGATCGCAATACTTTTAACGCCGCTCTGGTCTAGCACTTGGCCAATTGCCTGTAGGATGCTTGCATAACTGAATGTGGCCCGCATTGATCCCTCCCGAAGTAGCTGGAGACAGACAATCAAATACTTAGTGACTGCACTGTCAAACTGCACATTACATGGCAGAGGTTAGGTAGTTTGTCATCCCCACCCCATACTCTACTAGTCTATCATTACATCTGGGTAAACGTCAAGTGATATTTTTCGTCTAAAGCTCAAGAATTCCAGACTTTCAGCGCTTACCCGTCGTCCCATTCGCCATGCCTGCTGGTGACGACCAGCCATTACGCACGGCAGTAATTTTGCCCGTCTGTTCCTTGTTTGGGGCATTCAGAATCTCGATAGCCTTCAGTCGCCAGAACCTTGCGCTTGCAGGTCGCTTGAGTGAGAGGTATTCCGCCAGTGCCTCATCGGTCATATTTGGGTTTGACCGTAGCACCTCGATCGTCATCTGCAGTTTGTCGGGATTGCCTTCGGTGGGCAAAGCCGCCAAAGCAGGGCTTGTGTTGCGTTTCTCGCCCAGGTTGATTGCATCGCGCTCAATTGCCATTGCCATCACCTGCCCTGTAATGGGTCGCACCACCTGATTGGGCCCTGTATCTGGAGCAGCGGTCGGTGGGGATGTTGTATCACTCACCGTATGATTGGTCGCCGCCAGGAGGTTTGCCGGATTGATACGCGAACCACTGGTGGCCAGTGCACGGCGCAAAGCCGCAACCGGCAAGTGCGTTTGCTTTGCCAGTTCCGCAAGTGCAGACAACTGCTGTGCCTTCTCTAGTTTCTCCTCGGCCGCTGTTTCTGAAATCGTCTCCGCCATCATCGTGTAAACGATGCCCAGCAATGGGAACGCGCTGGCCATGAAGGGAAAAATACTCGTTAACCACGGTGCCGTAGTTTCAGCTGCATTTAGCATCGTCACGCTATGGAACTGCTTGGCATACGCCCAGTTCACTGCCCACGAGAAAACGGTACACATCACTATCAAGAGCCAATGTTGCCACACCGCTTTCGGCGTTCGATAGCGCCGGTAGCGTTGGAATGCCGTCCACGAGAGCAGGTACACGGTCACATCGATGCTAATAGCTATTGCATAACTTACTGTCCACCACCAGATTCCTTCAGGTCCCTGGGATGGTTCAAACGACGCAAAAAAGTATGCCACATGGGGAATGGAGGCCGCTAGAAACACGGCAAAAGCAATCCAGAAAAAATACTTCATAACAGACACAAATTTCCCTTCATAAAATGTAATCTCATGCCCACATATACCTTCAAGTTGAAGCATACTGTACGTCATAAATGTTCGTCAATCCCGCTTAGTACCTTCAGGCTAATTTTCCTCATCGCCAAGAAATTGATAGGTCAAAGTGTTGACAAGTCGAAAAGAATATGCGATAGTATCCAAGCCCTGAGGAATGCCTGCCTAAGCAAGGCGGATTTGTCAGAAGCACTTTTACAACTGAAGAAGAAGAATTACTTCAATACTGCCGAGAGCAGAAAAAGAGTGTGAGGAACAAGCAAAGAAGAGGACGGGGAGGATGCCTTGGCGCTGAAGGCCGATGAAGGACGCGGAGACCGGCGAAACGTTCAGGGGGAGCTGCATGCGAGCGATGAGCCCTGAGAGTCCGAATGGGGCAACCCCGCCAGAGTCATGTCTGGCGACCGCCTGCTGAATCTATAGGCAGGTCGGGGGGCAGTGGGCGAACTGAAACATC
>WNFE01004692.1_pt1 | contig 10243 bp, 9 predicted proteins | sample 5400451 | NCBI WGS metagenome assembly WNFE01 (sample SAMN13153344, study PRJNA577476) | soil metagenome | isolation source: 200 cm saprolite under Douglas fir tree site 2 hole 2 | place: USA:California | collected 2015-04-18 | reverse complement strand
GCTCAATCTGCTTTTGTTGCAGGCTTAGCCGCCTCCAACAGCTCAATCTGCTTTTGTTGCAGGCTTAGCCGCCTCCAACAGCTCAATCTGCTTTTGTTGGAGGCGGCTAAGCCTGCAACAGCTCAATCTGCTTTTGTTGCAGGCAGTGCAGCCTGCGGCTGCACTGCCTGCAACAAAAAAATCTCTTGTGCACCACCGCAGGTGGTGCAGTAACCCAATCGAATAACCCATCGCACATTCTACCACACATCCAACAAAAATCCTCAGCAAAAAAACAAGAACTTTTGTTCCAAAAACCCCTTGACATTTCCCCTCGGCCGTGGTAAAATATCTTTGGAAATAGAACAAAAGACCTAAAAACTGAATCGGCTCTCCCAATCCCCTATTTCCCTCATAATGTCCCTCATGCAGGCGGTCGGGTGCCTCCCCTCTCCCCCTCCCGACCGCTGTGGTGGCAAGTACCTATCATTCCCAAAAACTTGACGCCCCTTCCATGGATCGTTACAATGATGCAGCAGAGTTCTTAAAGGCGGCTCGCGTTTGCTTCGCAGCAAACACCTCTTGCGAACCACTGAAGGTGGTGAGGAGTCCTGAGGAGTTGCTTTGAAGGAAGGCACAGGTTGCAAACATGAATGATCTCACATTAAAATACCTGGCATTTGTTGTCGCAGCCTCCATCCTCATCTGGGGAGTACTGGAGTTAAACAGGAGACTGTACCGGCGCAATAAGATCGACCCCAACCCACCCACAACCTGGATCAAATTAGACGCTGCCAACCAGGATGTCGTAGAAGAAGTATCGCCAGATGAAGAAAATGATGACCGGGAAGAGACCCCTGCATCAGACATCCGTATACGAGCCCAGCAAAACGGACATCATTCAGAGAGCAAAAAAACTACCTGACCAGGCTCACTCCTTGTGATCCTCAAGCATACGTGTAATCTCGGCCAGCACATCGTTCACATCCAACTCAGGTGCCTCTGCCGATTCCACCTGTGCCTCGGTCAACTCAGCCTCCTCAGCAAATTCCACCTCCTCGTCATCGTCATCCACCATCTCCTTGAAAAACTCCTGCTCGCACGCTACCAGCGCCTCTTGAGCAGTCATATTCCCATAGACGATGCGCGGAATCAGGCTGTGGTACATCGCCACTGTTTGCACGATGGCCCCGAACGCAAGTTGGAATTGTTCGAATGTAATACTATTATGAGCCAGCGGCACCGCCTCCTCCAACCGTATCTCCCCATCGTCTGGATCAAGGCCAAACTTGCCCATCGCAATACGGTAGTTGACCGCCATCAATGCCTCGAGACACTCCAACCGCTTCCTCTTCGTCACCGTGCCAATATGCGGCGCAATCAGCATCAACTTCCGTACCTCGGCACTCTGTTGGAAACCCACAATCATGCGCCATTGTCCATGATTTCCATGAAAGGCAAGCTCGATGATCTCCTTCTGCCGATCAACATTGCTCAACCGCAAACCCATCTGAGCCAGGTACTCCTCAAGTTGGGGTATGCCGAAGCTATCAGCCATGAAGTATTCCTTCTCTCTATGCACTAGTGGCAGTTCACCAGAGATACATGCAATGATATACCACCTATTTCAAGTATACCATATGCAATGGGTGGGGGTCTCCATCCTTCCGGGAGAAAGCCATTCGTACGGGCGTGATTCATCACGCCCCCGCAGGCCACTCCAGAAGGCATGGCGGGGCGTGATTCATCACGCCCGTACGAACGATCCCATTGCTCTCTCGTTTCACCCTGAAGGACAGAGATCCTGGGTGGGACGGTGCGAGCCTTCGACTTGTAGTAGCAACTAGCCCAGCAGCTTATTCGACAGCCGATCCCTGGGCGAGGGCAAGCCTCATCCCTACTCGATACAGCTGGGCTTGTCTCCATGTCGAGTAGGGGCAAGGCTCCTATAAGCACATAGGCGTCAAGATAAGGATGGTCGAAATTGGCCTCCCACCGCCTCCCGGGCGACCGCAAGGGATCGCCCCTACTCGGTACGCCGCCGCCGCCGTACCGAGTAGGGGCTGGGGCGTCGCGGGGCGGTTGGCGATCCCGTCGCAAGGACGCAAGGATCGCTAACTTGACGCCTATGGGGCGAGGCTCCTACATGCGGAACCGCGTACCGGCTCGTTTGTACACCTCGTGGTCAGTACGGAAACTATCCGCATTGGTGCCACGTGCAGCCGCCAGGAACTCCGCCAGCAGTTGTACCGGCAACACCGTTACCATCGGCGTCAGTTCTTCGGGCAAATCGACCCCATCACACACAGCAAAACGCGTCCACCCATCACGACCGAATAACTCGGCCGTTTGTGTCTCAGGAGCTTCGCCAATCAGCCAGACACGCGAACCGATCTCGCTCAACGCCAGCAAAAAATCCGCCACGCGTGCCTGCGCAGGCCCTTTGACACTGATCGGAATAAGCAAATCCTCACGCTCGAAAGCCACCTGCGGCCCATGTATAGCCTGTTCCAGCTCAAAGCCCTCTGCCGTCACATAGGCCGCCTCCTTCGCCTTGAGAGCTCCCTCCGGGGCAGTGACAGCATTCGGGCCTGCGCCAACAAAATAGATGCGCCGTTGCTGTGCCACCGCCTCCTGCGCGATCCGTTGCACCTCACCCTCGCGAGCCAGCATATGCTCCATCAGCGCGGGCACCTGTGCTAATCCCTGCTCCAAACGTTCTGCCTGCTCGCCATTGCCCTTCAACGCCGCCAGTCGTGTAGCAATCTGAGCCAGTCGAGTGAGCGCGCCAGTATAGCTAATGGAATGGGTAGAAGAAGGGTCCTGTTCCACCGTCTCTATCCTGATATCAGCTCCTTGCATCTTCGAGTTCTTGCCCGTAATTCCCACGGTCAACACTCCAGTCTCCACGGCGCGTTGTACCGCCCTATCGCCATACAGCTTGCTCCCGCGATGGCTGACCACAATCACACCATCATCGCCACGCAAAGGCCGGGGATACGTCACAAACTCAAACGAACGCAGCGCCCAGGCATCCGCTCCCGCCAGGCGCAGCAGATATTCGCCAACCGTAGCGGCATGGAAACTGGTGCCAATGCCCGCCAGAAATATCCGTCCCGTGCGTGCCAATCTCTCCGCTGCCTGTGTAGACAACTCCCAATCCGCCAGCAACTCCCGTACCGCCTGTGGCTGTGCATGAATCGATCGATACAATCCCGTAGTCATGAAAAACTCCTCCCAATCGTAAACATATGTAACCATCTGTACGTATATTACAGTGTACATTAGGAGTGGGCATCATCGCGCAGCCAAGCAAGGCGTAAAAAGTACCAGGTGTACAGCCAAAGGGGCTACCACAAACAGCCTTGATGTCTTCCTTGTTACCTCGCCCATCCTGATACGTAGTATGTAAATGTTCATCATTCCGAGCGTTTGAATACTAACTGTTTACTTTTGCTGTGGGCCTGGCAGCCGCAGGCTGCCAGGCCCACAGCAAAAAATAAACCCTTGCGAACCGCCGCAGGCGGTGAGGAGTCTGAAGAGTTACACTATTCTAAAATTAGGAGATTAAGTAGATGTCAGGCAAAACAAGCAATATCATCTCCATCCCACCAGAACTGGAACACATGACATTTGAAGAACGCGTGCAGTTTGGAGCCGAAAGCGCCGTACGCTGCATGGGCGTCACCGCACAGGACCGTGTCTTCATCATCACCGACTACGAGCGCGAAAGCATCGCTCGTCGCGTCGCTATAGCCGCCCTGGCCCGGCATGCCGATGTCAGCGTACATTTCCTCGAACATTATGGAGAACGTCCTCTCACCACCTTCTCCCAGGAACTACGCAACGACATTCTACAGGCCCGACCGACGGTCACTTACTACATCGCTACCGCCAAACCTGGAGAAATCGCCTTCCGTATCCCACTCCTGCCCTTCCTCGCGCAGGAACTCAAGGTACGTCACGGCCACATGATCGGCATCGACGAAGCGGTCATGGCCGACGGCATGTGCGCCGACTACGACGAAGTATTCAGCCTCACCAACCAGGTCTATGATCTCGTGCGCCATGCTAAAACCATTCACGTCACCTCCGCCAAAGGCAGCGACGTGACCGCCACGTTCCACAAAGATTGGCATTGGGTCCCCTGTCATGGACGCTATCACGAGCAAGGAAAATGGGGCAACCTGCCCGAAGGCGAAGTCTACACAGCACCTGCCACCGTTGACGGTGTCCTCGTCTGCGACGTACTGGGCGACTACTTCTCACACAAGTACGGCGTACTGGAACACCCCGTCGTCATCACCGTAAAGCAGGGCTATGTCACCGAGGTCGATTGTGAGGATGCCGCCGTGGCCCAGGAGGTGCGCGACTACCTCTTCTCCGTCCCCAACGGCAACCGGGCGGGCGAGTTCGCCATCGGCACACTCACCAGCCTCAAAAAACTCGTAGGCAATCTCTTGCAGGACGAGAAGATGCCCGGCCTGCACGTCGCCTTCGGCAACCCCTACCCGCAATTCACCGGAGCCGATTGGGATGCCACTATCCACGTCGACGTCATTCCCAGTCGCTGCACCATCGAGGTCGATGGCCTGCTCATCATGCGTGACGGTGAATTCATCATCTAGACAGTCTGGCGGGGGCTTCGTGTGCAAGGCTGCCCCCGCCAGGTTCCCTGGTTATTTGCCTGGGTGTTTGGCGTTCTCTTCTTTTTCAAAAATCACGTCTTCATAAGCATCTATCACAGGAAAGTGCACACCAAGGGTTGTTAACTCAACCTCATCATCAGCTTCAAAAGCATCATAGACCCACTTTTTTTGCTCTTTCCGATAGATCTCGATCCTCATGGATCGTGTGTCTACCAGGAGGTACTCCTCAATAGACGGGCAAGCAAGGTAACATTGAAGCTTTCTTCCACGGTCCCGTGCCTCTGTGCTTGGAGAAAGTACTTCAATGACAAGACGTGGCGATTGGATGAGATCAGTATTACCCCGATCACGTGGATCACAAGTAACCGTAACATCGGGATGGAAGTAGCGTTTCTCAGAGACACGTACCTTCATATCGGAATTATAAACGCGGCATGGACCTCCACGGAGGAAGCTCTTCAAAAGAGCATAGATATTTCCACTAATCGTGGCGTGATTGGCACTTCCACCTGACATCATATACACATAGCCGTCAAGGTATTCGTAGCGTGTATCAGGATTGTTCTCTTCGAGTTCAAAGTACTCCTCAACACTCATTGTTGGTGTGCGCTCTGATGCCATGTATTTTTTCCTTCTCAGCGGGTGCCGCTTTCAACTTTTCTATGATACATCAGTTCTATTATATCATGGTTACGCCTATCAAAACATCGAAACCAATCAACCGACATTGACATCGCCCTTGGCAATTTTGTACAATACTGATTGGGCCATATTGTTTCAGCACGTAGCGTCGTATTCCATAGATGGACTTGCTTGCTCACCTTGGTGGGGGCTAGAGGGGAGTTTTGGCGTGTCTACAATCAGGGGAAATGAACTCATCGGCAAAATCATAGGTGAGTGCCTGCTTGAGGAACTGATAGGCTACGGTGGTTCTAGTGCCGTCTTCCTGGCCCAACAGTACACACCCCCACGCAAAGTTGCCGTCAAAGTCTTTCTGCCGCGTTCCAGCATGAACGTAGAGATGCAAAGGGACTTTTACAGGCGTTTCCTCCACGAGGCAGAAGCCGCTACTGAACTCGATCACCCACACATCGTCTCCATCTACTCCTATGGCGAACAGGATGGATTACCCTACATTATCATGCCCTATATGTCCGGCGGAACCCTGTACGAATATGTCGCCAAACACGGCCCACTCTCATTGAAAGAAGCACAGTTCTATCTCGAACAGATCGCTGCTGCGCTCGATTATGCCCACCAACATGGATGTGTACACTGTGATATCAAGCCGGCCAATATCTTACTGGACGACACGGGCTGTGGCATGCTCTCGGACTTTGGCATTGCACGCGCAATGCAACCAGACCCCCCTGCTGTGCACCAGGCTGAGAAGTTTCAAGATATCTTGCTGGGGACACCCAACTATGTCTCCCCCGAGCAGGCGCTAGGGCAATCTCTCGATGGTCGCTCCGATGTCTACTCACTGGGCGTGACACTCTTCTACCTGCTGGCAGGGCATCCCCCATTCCATGCAGACTCCAGTATTGCCATGGCCCTCTTGCATGTGCATGCGCCACCACCTTCGCTGGCCTCATCACGTGCCGACATTTCTCCACAGGTTGACCGGGTGGTCAGGAAAGCACTTGCCAAATTGCCGGAGGACCGCTTCCAAAGCGCAGGCGAGTTTAGCACTGCGTTCGCCCGTGCAATCTGCACTCCCAGCAAGGTTGGTCGGACGTGCATCATCGATAAACGCGCCGGAACGATTGCCGAAGAGCCTGTTGGTGTTGGCCCGCGTGTACATGCCTTCCACCCTTCATGGATGGCGTTCGTGACCATCCTACTCCTGCTTGTGACACTTGGAGCCGCGTTCACCACAAACCTGCTCACTTCACATGTCGCGCGCGGTACCCATCACATGCATTCGACTGCTCCTACCAGCATTGATAGCAACATATGGGCTGATAGGCTGGCAAGTAATCAGTATGACTGGCCTACAAGTAGCACATTTTTCTTTGCCAACCGGCAGTATCACATCCAGAACAAATCAGCGCGCAACGTCGCACTGGCCCTCTACGCAGCTCACGACTTTGCCAATCTCCGCCTCACCGTGACCATGTCCGAGGTGCATGGCCAGCACAATGGCGCGGACTACTATGGCGTCGTCATCCGTTCGGCTGCCGACCAGTCACGTTACTACGTCTTCGAGGTGTTAGCCTGGAATGGTGGCCAGTACACATTCTTACGCTACGATGGGCAATATGAAACACTCGCCACCGGCCCGGCTCCTTCACTTCATCTCCAGCTTGGCCAGAGCAACACCGTTACCATCGAAGCGATAGGCAATACCTTCACTTTCTTCATTAACGGCAACGCTGTCGGCAATCCAGTCACCGACTCCTCAAAATCAGCATTGACCAGCGGCGAGATTGGCCTCTACGTTGAGGAACAAAATGTCGAGGTCATCTTCTCGAACCTGATCATCAAACCACTCAACTGACACTCCCCCGCATCGAATGCGGGAGGTTCTTGGTTCCTCCAGGCGACTTGCTCTTGTCCATCGCTGGTGCAAGAGGAGCGGTCCCTTGTCCCCAAGCGTTTCACGCTCGCAACCGAGCGTCGGTTCCCGAATGCCCTCCGGTACCGTCCAAAGCCTTCGAGAGGATGTTGAGCGCGGCATTCTGATCTCGGTCTATCACCAACCCGCAATGCGGACACACATGCGTGCGCACACTGAGCGACTTATAGACGCGCTTGCCACAGCCGGAACAGTCTTGCGTGGTGAAGTGTGGTGTCACGGCAATGACAGGAATGTCATGCATGCCCCCGTAGTAGTTCACCCACCACAAGAACCGACCCCAAGCCACATCGCTAATGGACTTAGCAAGCTGGTGGTTCTTGACCAGGTTCTGTATCTGCAAGTGTTCATAGGCAATCAAGTCGCTAGACGAGATAAGCGCGTTCGCTCTCTTGCGAGCAAAATCCTCACGCTGCCTCTGCACCTTGAGATACGCTTTGGAAAGCCGCTTGCGGGCCTTCTTCCGGTTCTTGCTTTTCTTTTGTTTCTTGGAGACGTGCCGATGCAGCCTCTTGAGTTTCTTTTCCGCCTTGCGCAAGAAGCGGGGATTGTCTACGGTGTTGCCTTCCGAGTCGGTGTAGAACGCTTTGAGGCCAACATCAATGCCGACCTGTTTGCCAGTGGGCTGATGGACGACTTGGCGCTCGGACTGCACGCAGACCTGCACGAAGTAGCCATCGGCACGGCGCACGATGCGTACCCGTTTGATCTGCTTCTCTGGAAAGGCTTCGATCTGCTGTTTCTTGTTGCCCACCAGGCGCAGCCGCCCGATGCCGCAGCCATCGGTGAAGGTGATGTGGCGGCCATCAGCGTCGAGTTTCCATCCCGTTTGTTTGTAGTCGACGGAGCGGTTATCGTGCTGAAACTGCGGATAGCCCTTCGAGCCCTGCTTCTTGTTCTTGCAATTGTCATAGAACCGCTGGATAGCAGACCATGCGCGATCCGCACTGGCTTGACGGGCTTGGGAATTGAGGTTGTTGGCAAAGGCATACTCGTGGGCAAGTTGAGCACAATAGCATTGCAAGTCGTTCTTCCTGGTGCCGCGTTCGTCCATCCACAAGCGCAAGCATTTGTTGCGGATGAACTGGACGACGCGAATGGCTTCATCAATGGCGGCATATTGCTGTTTGGTGCCATCGACTTTGTATTCGTAGACCAGCATGCTTCTTGCCCTTTCGTGGATGGTTCTGCTAAACTAATTATACAACTCTATGAGGTTGTATGTCAAGAGCGAAGGAGCCAGCGATGCGCAAAGAACGCACCAATATCTACATCACGGAGCGGCAAAAGCGGCAACTGGAAAAGCGGAGCCAGGAGGAAGATTTGCCGATGGCAGAGATCATCCGCCGTGCCTTGGATGCTTATCTGGCTTGGGATGATCCGGCGTATATCCCCCATCCCAAGCCCCAAACAAGGAAGAGCCATTCATCCCCGCCTTGAAAGAGCGGGGCTTTCTGGCTCGTTCACTGTAACCATTCAGGTATCTGCTGCCTTGCCGCCCCTGGCCACTTGTGTATTTATTTTGGTATGAAACTCCGCTGTCTACTGTCTGCAGGGAAATTCTGTCGCTGCAGGTGGTGAGGAGTCAACTAACTCCATTTGATGATCTGAGAGCCTCCCATCACCGTACGCTTTAAGTAGACAAGAAGAATAATTCACAATTAGCAATCAGCCCTTATTGCAAAAAACTTGCAATAAGGAATTTTGGATGGTATTATCTTACTATAAGACGTTTCGAATGATTTTGTAAGTAGGTTCGTCTCGCTTTTTAGCGCGAAATAGCGCGCCCTGAAGGAGGAATCATGAGCAGTAACTTCAGCGTCTCCGCTCTCTCACGTGTCTTTAACGACAGTTCGAGTGATATACGTAATAAGGTCATTGGTATCTATGCCTTTCTGGTCAGTGCCAATATCCTGATTTGGGTGCTCTCCCTCCTGGCATTCTATCGCTACCCTCTACTACTGGGCACCGCACTATTGGCTTACACCTTCGGCCTGCGTCACGCAGTGGATGCCGACCATATCTCCGCCATCGATAACGTTACGCGCAAGCTGATGCAGGAAAACAAAAAGCCAGTCGCCGTCGGTTTCTTCTTCTCGCTCGGCCACTCTACCATCGTAGTAGCGTTATCAATTGCCATCGCATTGACTGCCACAGCGATTCAGAAAAACTTTCCGGGCCTGCAAAACGTTGGTGGACTAATCGGCACCTCGGTTTCGGCACTCTTCCTCTTCATCATTGCCACCATAAATATGCTCGTCCTATGGGAGATTTTCCGCGCCTTTCGCAGAGTGAAAAATGGCGGTGAGTACAACGAACAGACCCTGGACGAGTTTTTGAACCAGCGTGGACTGATGGGCCGCTTCTTCCGTCCTCTGATTAGAATGGTGAGCAGCAGCTGGAAAATGTATCCTATCGGCGTTCTCTTTGGCCTTGGCTTCGATACCGCCACCGAGGTAGGCATACTAGGTATTTCAGCCTCCTCGGCGGCTAAAGGCCTGCCTATCTGGTTCATCCTGCTGTTCCCGGCGTTATTCACCGTTGGCATGTGCCTGCTCGACACCACCGACAGCATCCTGATGCTCGGAGCTTACGGCTGGGCCTTTGTCAAGCCGGTACGCAAACTCTACTACAACATGAACATCACCCTGGTTTCGGTCCTGGTAGCCCTCGTCGTAGGTGGTATCGAGGTGCTCAGCATCATTGGCGGCCAGTTGAACCTGGGCGGCGCTTTCTGGGACAATGTCAGCAACCTCAGCAACAACTTCGGCACCATTGGCTACGTGATCATTGGCATCTTTATCCTCAGTTGGTTGATCTCGACTGCCATCTACAAGGTGAAGAAGTACGATGACATCGAAGTCCCCAGCTTCAATCCTTCCCCTTCCAGCGGCGAGTAGGCAATTTCTTTTGCTGTGAAGCTCGGCAGCCACAGGCTGCCGAGCTTCACAGCAAAACCTTACCCCAGCGGCGGAAACCCACCATCCACATTCGACTCACCATTCCAGATCGGCTTTCGCCAATGGTCCACCGCCGT
>WNFE01009125.1_pt1 | contig 10246 bp, 8 predicted proteins | sample 5400451 | NCBI WGS metagenome assembly WNFE01 (sample SAMN13153344, study PRJNA577476) | soil metagenome | isolation source: 200 cm saprolite under Douglas fir tree site 2 hole 2 | place: USA:California | collected 2015-04-18 | reverse complement strand
TAGCAAGGAGAACGTTATCCAGTGTCCACCTGCGAATCAGTTTCTGCGTGTGGGTCTCTCCGGAATGCGCGATGAGTGCCTGCAAGTCAGCGGGATTGTCTACGTCGAGAGCGATGCCTGGAAGGCGCAGCACCTGACAATGTTTTCCGGTGGCCTGTGCCGCGGCGAGATGCGGTTTGAAGCTGTCGTTCCCGAAGCGCAGAGGAAACAAGTCAGCCGGCCGGCGGAAAGCGGCGTTGGTTCCACGTCCGTCAGCGGCGGGCACGAGCACCGAGCCTTGGTCGGGAGCATGCGCAAAAATTTGCGCAAGCTCGCCGGCCTGGATCAGAGGAATATCCGCGGGAATGACGAGCGTGCTCTCGATGCCGCGCTCCACGCAGAGGCGTGTGGCCATCTCAATTGCCCCGGTTTCGCCAGGATTCGCAGGATCGGGGATGACTTCGAAAGCATATTTCTCGCCAAGATCGATCGCGAATGAATCGCTGGTCACAAGTGCGACGGGTGTCCGCCCTCGCCAGCCCGCCACAGCCGCAACGACGTCATGCAGCATAGCTTGCGCCAGCTCCGTGCGTGCGGACTGATCGAGCACGGCGGCAAGCCGCTGCTTGGCAGACGACAGATTCTTGACAGGAATGAGGATCACGGCTGGTCGGCGGCGGCGCGTGCAGACTTGTCAGCGCCAGATTTGTCAGTATCCGGTTCGTCAGTGCGTAAGCCGCGAATCGTGTGCGATAGGACCGTTCGAGCCAGCGCGGCGCGGTCATCCGAGGAGCGCATGATGGTTTGCGCGCATTGCACGCGCAGGCCATTCTTGCGAAGCGCCCCTGCGGCGCGGGCATCGCGTGTATCGCAGACGAGCAGGTCGAGAAAATCCTCGTACGCTTTGGCCACACCGGCGATCGAGCAGGAGAGTCCCTGAGCGGTCATAAGAATCCCGGCAGGTCCGGCAACCGGAGCATTTCCGACAATCGGACTCACAGCGGCAACCTTGCCGCGCGCGCTGTTCAGCGCTTCACGGATGCCGGGTACGGCAAGAATCGGCCCGATGCTGGTGACGGGGTTGCTGGGCGCGATGATCACGGCATCGGCGGCGAGTATGGCGTCGATCACTCCCGGCGCGGCTTCGGCGTCAGTAGCTCCGGCAAAACGCACCGAGTTCACGGGGTCCTGATACCAGCGCTGGACGAAATATTCTTCGAAACTCAACTCGCCGGAAGGCGTATCAACTCGGGTCTCCACGCGCGAGTCGCTCATGGGAAGAATGCGAGCTCTTACCCCCAGTTTCTCGGAGATCGTTGACGTGGCTTCGGAAAGAGTCTTACCCTCTGCCAGAAGACGTGAACGCAGCAAATGCATGGCGAGATCGCGATCACCCGTGTGGAACCATGTGGGTTCGCCGAGTTGCCCCATCGCCTGCAGGCAGAGAAAAGTATCGCCCTTGACGCCCCAGCCACGTTCGCGGCTGAGCAGGCCGGAGAGAACGTAGGTGATCGAATCGATATCCGGGGAGACGTATAGTCCCCACCACAGCAAGTCGTCACCGGTATTGACCACCATCGTGATTTCTTCTGGTGGAATGACCTGCCGCAAGCCGTCGACGAACTTGGCGCCGCCAGTGCCCCCCGTGAGCACACAAATCATGCGGCCCTCTCCACTCTGGCGAGGCCTTTGCCATCAGCGGCGGTTTGCAGTTTTTCCGCAAGCAAACCGGGCCGCGAGGCGGTCATGGGCAAGAACTCGGGGTAGACGGGTAGCCGCTGGCGCAATTGAAAGCCTTTGCTCTCAGTCCGCAGACGCAATTGCTCCAACTGCGGCCAGGGTTTTTCCGGATTGATGTAGTCGGGGGTCAGCGGCGAAATTCCTCCCCAATCATTGATACCAGCGTCCAACAACTCTTCATAATACGGCGCATTCAGGTTGGGAGGCGCTTGAATATTGACGTTTGGCATTAATAAGCGAGCTACCGCCAGCGCGCGCAGCATCTCCCCTTGGCGGGGCTCCGCCACGTGTGCCATGGGGATCGTGGGCTTGACGCGAAAGTTCTGCACAATCACTTCCTGGATGTGACCGTAACGCTCGTGCAGATCGCGAATCGCGATCAGGGTATCGACGCGCGATTCCACCGTTTCACCGATGCCGATCAGCAGGCCGGTGGTGAAGGGAACCTGTTGCTTTCCAGCATCTTCGATGGTGCGCAAACGCTTGGCCGGGACTTTGTCGGGAGCGTTATCGTGGGCCGCGCCGGAGGCAAGCAAATCGCTGCTGGTAGTTTCGAGCATAAGGCCCATGCTGGGCGAAACGGCGGCCAGACGGGCGATCCATTCGGCGCTAAGCAGGCCCGGATTCGGATGTGGCAGAAGGCTGGTCTCGCGCAGCACGAGTTCGCACATGGCCTCGAGATACTGCAGCGTGGATTTATAGCCCAGATGCCGCAACGTTTCGCGCATTTCCGGGAAGAGCAGTTCCGGTTTATCGCCCAGACTGAAGAGAGCTTCGGTGCATCCGAGCTTTTCGCCGGCTCGGGCGACATTTAGCACTTCATCCGGCGTCATGGTGTGTGCGCCGGGCTGCCCGGGATCACGGCGGAACGTGCAATAGCCGCAATAATCGCGGCAAAGATTGGTCAGGGGCAGGAAAACCTTCCGTGAATAAGTGATGACTCCAGGCTTGAAATTTTCTTTGGCGGCGCGGGCGGCGGCAACCAGACAGGGCAAATCGTCGTCACCGCAGCGGATCAGGCGCAAGGCAAGGTCGCGCGAGATGGGCGTTGCCAACCGCACTTCGCCCAATGCTGTGGCGCACGAAGAGCGGTGTCGTTGGACGGCCGTGCTAATGGCAGTTGAAGTCACGTTCCTCGCTTCCGTGGGCCGGCGGATGCATCGAATCATACATGATGGGCCGCCTCGACCCGAAAGGAGCATGGTAATGTAGGCAGTCGTACGGGAGCCGCGGATACTATGGGCCTTACTCCAGCCGAATTCCGGGAAGCAATGGGATGCTTCGCCACGGGAGTGACTATCGTTACCGTTGACCTGGAGGGTGAAGTTCATGGCATGACCGCAAATGCGTTCGCTTCAGTGTCGCTGGAGCCTCTTCTGCTGTTGGTGTGCGTCGACCGCAACGCGCGCACCCATGCCCATCTGCAGTCCAAGAAACGCTTTGGGATCAACATTTTGGCGGAGCACCAGAGGCTGATTTCCGAATACTACGCACAGCCGGTGAGCACTCACGAGCACGCCCAAGAGGAAGCAGGAGCGCGTTTCGACCGAACCCCGCAGGGAACCCCGATTCTGCACGGAGCCTTGGCGTATCTGGAATGCAGACTTCAATCGGCGCAGGAGGCAGGCGACCACACCATCTTCATTGCTGAGGTCGAGAATGTTGTGGTGCACCCGGGGGATCCGTTGCTGTTTTTCCGGGGCAAGTACCGCACGATCGGAGAGGCAGTGGCAGGTGGCAGTGTCAGGTGAAAGATAAAAAGTAAGAAGGGCCCGGCGCCTTCTGAGGGGGATGCCGGGCCCGAGGGACTCGCAGACATTGCAACCATAGTCGCCGTATGGGCCTGTGGATGACAAGGTTGAATGTCACAAAGTTATTGTGACGGATGTCACAGACAAAGCAGGGTGGGATGTGGCTCCCTCCTGCCACTTTTCTGGCCGCTGATCATCCAATTGCATGTGTAAGCGGTTTGGCAATTTTGCAGAGCATGGAACTGAGGGCTACAGGGCGGAAAAGATGGCAAAAAACGAGTCGGAGTGGAAGCAGCAGCTTACCCCGGAACAATACCGCGTGACCCGCGAAGCGGGAACGGAACCGGCGTTCACTGGCAAGTACTGGAAGACCAAGGACTCCGGTATCTATCACTGCGTTTGCTGTGGGGAACCGTTGTTTGATTCCTCGACAAAATTCGATTCAGGAACAGGTTGGCCAAGTTTCTTCCAGCCCGCTGGTGAGGGTAAGGTCGAAGAACACAAAGACTCGAGTTACGGGATGGTCCGTACCGAGGCGCGTTGTGCTCATTGCGGCGCCCATTTGGGGCACGTGTTTGAGGATGGGCCTGCACCGACCGGGCTGCGATATTGCATGAATTCCGCTGCGCTCGATTTGAAGCCGAAGGAAAAGAAATAATACCTTGCCGGGTATTGGCCGCATAGAACTTCGCCGAAGAAAACAGGGGCACAGCGTGCCCCTTCTTGTGCTCCGATGTTTTCGTGCGATTCTTACGCGTGGGCGGTGGCGGCCTTAGCGAGTTCTGCTTTCTGTGGTTCCGCCGCTTTTGCTTGAGACTGGTTCTGCTGCTTGCGCTCGCTGCTCCGGACCTCAATTCCACCCTTGAGCACGGCGCCATCCTCCACGCTGATGCGTACGGTGGAAACATCTCCCGTGACTGAGCCTTCACTGCGGATATCAACGCGGTCGCTGCAGTCAATGTTGCCGCTTACCTTGCCCATCACCACAACTTCGCGGGCGATGATGTTGGCCTGCACGCTGCCGTTGCGGCCGATGGTGACGCGGTTATCCGGCAGGGTAATCTTGCCTTCGATGCGGCCATCGATATAAAGCGCTTCCGCACCGCTGAGTTCGCCTTTGATAACAAGCGACCGGCCAATCGTAGCCTGCTCGACAGGAGCGCTGACCGTTTTGACCGGAGTGAAAGTGTTGGAGTTCGAAACTGGCGGAGTGGATTTGCCATTGTATGCGTATTCCGAGGGCTGGAGCATTCGCAACCTTCCTTAGCTGCCGCACGCGACGCTTTCTGTTGCTGCGGCCGCAATGCGCTGGGTCTGGGATTTGGGCCTCTGGTCGTTCGCGCCCCTTAGGCCATGGTCACTATCGCACGCAGGTAAGTGTTACTACGAGATTACGGAAGAGGCTGTACGACTGCGGCAGGCCGGACTGTCGGTTAGTCGGCTTCCTGCAGAGACTGGCTGAGTTCTTCCCACTCTTTGAGCAGAGCGGCCTGGATTGCTTTGTGCTGCCCCAGTGCCTGAGACTGGCGCTGGCTCTCGTCGGCGCTGACGAAGTCCTGCATCGCCGTTTCACACCGCGCAATCACCGTCTCCGCGCGGTTGATTTCCGCTTCCAGTTCATGGATGCGATCTTCCATCTTCTTGCGCTTGATGGGATTCATGCGCTTCGCCTTGGCGGCAAGTGCCGGTTCGACTGAGGCCTGATTGCCGTTGGAAGGTGTCGTTGGAAGAGATTCGGTAATCTTCAATTGCTGACGAATAGCCTCGTTCTGCTTCGCACTTCCACCCTGTTTGCGCCAGAGATAGTCTTCGTAATTGCCGGGATACACTTCGACCTTGCCGTCTCCAATCTCGAAAACTCGCGTGGCCAGTTTGTCGATGAAATAACGGTCGTGCGAGACGAATACGATTGTGCCGGTGTAGTCCATGAGCGCATCCAGAAGCACATCTTTGGCCCGCAGATCAAGGTGGTTCGTAGGTTCGTCGAGCAGCAGGAAATTCGCGGGATGCAGCAGCAATCGAAGCAAGGCATAACGCCCGCGCTCGCCGCCGGAGAGCACTCCGATCTTCTTGAACACGTCGTCTTCGGAAAACAGGAAACAGCCGAGCAGGCTGCGCAGTTCCGTCTGCGTGGAGCGCGGCGACGCCGCGCCCAGATCGTCGATCATGCGCGCGTCCGCATCGAGCTCTTTGTACTGATCCTGCGCGAAGTAGTCAGGCTCGACGTTGTGGCCGAGTTTGAATTCGCCGCGAGTGGCAGGCTCCGCGCCCGCGAGCAGCTTGATTAGCGTGGATTTGCCGGCTCCGTTCACTCCGACAAGGGCGATGCGGTCGCCTTTCTCAATCATGAAGCCCACGTCGCGAAATACTTCTTTCTCGCCGCTGTTGGTCCCGGCTTTGGCGGGATAACTCTTTGCCACTCCGACGAACTCGGCCACGATTCGCCCACTCGGCTTCGGCTGCGGAAACGAAAAGTGAATCGTTTTTTCTTCCGGCGGAACCTCGATGCGCTCGATCTTTTCCAATTCCTTGATCCGGCTCTGCACCTGCTTGGCCTTTGTGGCCTGGTAGCGAAAACGGTTGATGAATACTTCCAGTTGCTCGATGCGGTCGCGCTGGTTGCGGTAGGCCGCCTGCAACTGCTCGTTACGCTGCGTCTTCTGCGCCAGAAACTTGTCGTAGTTCCCGGTGTAAAACCAAAAGCGCTTGTTCCAGATTTCCGCAATCTTGTTCACTGTCACATCGAGAAAATAACGGTCGTGCGAGATGAGCACAAATGCGTACGGATAATTGTGCAAGTATTCTTCCAGCCAGTTGCGCGCTTCCAGGTCAAGGTGGTTGGTGGGCTCGTCCAGCAACAACAAGTTGGGCTTCTGCAGCAGCAGTTTGGCCAGCGCCAGCCGCATCTGCCAACCCCCGGAGAACTCGTCCGTTTGCCGCTCCCAGTCTTCTTTTCGAAACCCAAGGCCCATCAGCACTCGGCCGACTTCAGCTTCAATCGAATAGCCATCGCGGGTGCGGAATTCATGTTCCAGGCTGTGGTAGCGGTCGGCAGCGTCCCCGTATTCCGCGCTGGCATGGTCGAGTTCGGATATGCGATGCGTCAGCGTCTCCAACTCTTTCTCCATGGCATGCAGTTCCGTGAAAACCGCCATGCACTCGGCAAACACGCTGCGGCCGGAGAGCGAGAGCCCATCCTGCGGCAAGTACCCAGCAGTCGTTCCCTTGGCGACAATAAGCGAGCCATAATCGAGCGTATCCAGCCCGGCGAGAACCTTCATCAGCGTGGATTTGCCGGTGCCGTTCGCGCCCACCAGACCGATGCGGTCGCGCGGCGTGATCAGCCAGTCGGTGTTTTCAAAAAGAAGTTTGTGGCCGAAACGTTTTCCGGCGCCAGAAAGCTGGATCATGGGGCTGCGTTCATCGTCTCACAAAATGGCTTGGAGAATTGAGACGAATTAGGAATGCGCGGCGGCGCGGGAGTTCCGACTATCTGAATCGCGACCCAGCGGCGTCCCATGGAAGGCAATGCGATCGAGAGCCCTTTCAATAACGGCTTCCAATTCCCGCGCATATTTCACTTCCCGCCCTTTGGCCAGCCGCTGGCGGGCTTCCTCCGGAGTGAACCAGGTCGGCTTCCTCTGTGGCTCCTCGGCGCGGCGCAACTCATGGACCTCCATCAGGAAGGCCTTCACCACAAATTCCTGCACGCCGCCCGGCTGCCAGAAGACACCTTTGGAGTGAATGTAGAGATGAAAGTGACGAGGCTCGATAGTGCCCAGAGCGCCGGCTTCTTCCCCCGCTTCCCGCTCCGCGGCCTGGCTGTGCGATAGCTGAGCATCTGTGCAACCTTTAGGAAATGTCCACTTGTTTCCCCCGTTGGTATTCACCAACAAGAATTCCACCGCGCTACCTCGCTTGCGGTAGCAGATCGCTGCCACCTGCAGCGGCAGCGATTTCGAAACACGCGGCGAACCCATGGCGGCCATCTCCTGAATAGATGCTGATCCTCGATAGATGTTACTTGTAAGATATTTCAAGAATGTTAAAGTGCAACGAAAAATGTGCAACGAGGATGGTTACCAAAGGGGCATAAACGTCCTTGGAGACTCGCGAGAGGCATATACTAAGTGGCTTTCAAGCCAGCCTTCCCCTTAGCGTTTCCCCATCCCCGCCACCGGAATCGTCGGCACCACCGACAGAGTCGCGACCAGTGCGATGAAAGAAGCTCCCTGCACTCCACTCGCTCCCTTCGATGTTAAAGTTGCGACCGAGAAAATGGTGAGCTGTTGCAGCAGAGTCAAGTGCGTGTTCGTGGCTTGGGCAACAAAGAGCGCCGCCAGCGTCATGTAGAGACTGCTGCCGTCGGTGTTGAAAGTGTATCCGGTGGGAACCACCAGACCCACTAAAGACCGCGAGCAGCCCAGCTTTTCAAGCTTCTCCATCAATGTTGGCAGAGCGGTTTCCGACGAACTGGTCGCCAGCACCAGCAGAATTTCTTCTTTGATGTGCAGAAGAAACTTCACGATGTTGAATCCAGTCGCAGCGGCGATCCCGCCCAGCACCACGAGCACAAAAAGAATCGAGGTCACCCAGAATGTGGCGATCAATTTGACCAGAGGCCCCAACGAGGCGAAGCCATACTTCCCGATTGTGAGAGCCATGGCCCCAAAAGCGCCGATCGGCGCGAAAAGCATCAGAATATTCACCACTCGAAATACAACCTGGGTCAGCGATTCCAGCAGCGCCACAATCGGCTTGGCGCGCGGGCCCGCCGACGACAATGCAAAGCCAAACAGAATCGAGACGAAAACCACTTGTAGGATATCGCCCTTGGCGAACGCATCCGTCACGGTGGTGGGGATGATGTGCATCAGAAATTCGGTAACGCCTTGGGCTTTCGCTTGCCCGGCATAATCTGCGACAGCTTTCGCGTCGAGCGAAGCCGTATTTACGTTGAAGCCATCGCCGGGGCGAACCACATTGCCCACAATCAAACCAATGACCAGCGCGATGGTCGAAACAATTTCAAAATAGAGCAGAGCCTTGCCGCCCACCCGTCCCACCTTTTTCAAGTCCTGCATGCCGGCAATTCCGGACACTACCGTGCAGAAGATGAGGATGGTGATGATCATGGTGATCAGGCGGATGAAAGCGTCGCCCAACGGCTTCATTGCGACCGCGCGCGCGGGACTGAAATATCCGAGCGCTATGGCGAGCACCATGGCGATCAGCACCTGCACCCACAGGGAGGCATAGAACGCTTTGCGGCGCGGAGTTGCTGATGTGTCGACCGACTGTGAGTTTTCGATTGGGGCAGGCATTATTTTTTGAGACTGGTTGCCTTGAAAAAGTTCTTGATTCGTATCAGGGCATCGCTTCAGCGATGCCGTAACCACGCAAAATTAGAATTGCGCCTTCAGGCGCTGACTGCCCGTGCAGAATCCAGAGCGAAAACTCAGCGCCTAAAGGCGAACTGACGACGCGGCGTTTACGGCATGCCTGAAGGCATGCCCTGATACGAGTCTCATCTGCGCGCTATTAGCTTGCCGGCCCCTGCAGCGTCTTCACCAGCCACGGAATAATCACCTGCTTGAAAATCAGCGGATCAGGCCACACCCCCACCTGCCGCCCCAAATGTCCTCCGTGAGGATTAATCCAGGCTTCTTTCGGCACGTCGCCTTTGCTCAGCAGCAGATATTCGTCGTCGATGGGAACCTGGGTATCGAGCACTCCCGCCAGAATAAGCATGGGCGCCATCGGCCTTCCCAGCAGTCCCTGATGTACGAGTGACATCTTGGGAAGATAATCCCCCATTTCCTCCAGCGTATGCACGCCCTCCAGAATGTTCATAAGCGCGGGTACCTGATCAAACAAATATTCGCGGTTTCCCAACAGCGAGTTCATCAGAAAATCTTTCTGGAAAAACTTGTCAACAGGCGGAGATTGCGCGCTTGCCCCGCGCAGCCGCGCGCGCTCGACGATTGCCATCTTCGTGGCCCAGTACGCTCCCCAACTCACGCCATGCATCGCGATGCGGTTCTTGTTGATCTCCGGCCGCGACTGCGCGTAGTCCAGCACGCGTGACAGCATGCGATCCGCGGTCTCACTCACCTTGATTGGATTCTGTCCCGTGCCCGGCCCATCGACCGCGAGATATCCGATTCCAAAGGGAAGGATCGCGCTAAAACTTTCCGTCAGGTCTTCCTTGCGGCTATCCAAACCATTCACCGCAATCACCAGCGGCACCGGCCCCTTCGCATTTGTCGGCAAACGCAGATAGCCGATGATTTCTTTTCCTTCGAAAGGAATGCGTACAACTTCGAGCGGCGGATCGAAAAAGCGCGCATGCGCCAGGAATGCCTCAAGCGCCCTCTCATACGAGCGCTGCTTGCCCGGAGACGCAGGAATCGGCCAGCGTCCGAACGAGTAAAGCCGCCATGCCCGGATGTAATCGGCATTCGCCTTGGTGGGATCAGATTTCTCAAAGGACTTCGCCTCATTGAAGTAGCGATCGGCCACGTGCATGAATCCCGCAGCCCACTCGTCTTTGTCGCCGGTATGAATGCTCTCGAAAGCTTCCTTCACGTCGCCGGCGTCAAGGCCGATCAGCGGATACTGTCCCACCTCGGCGCGGCGAATCGCTTCAACGCGGATCTCATCGATGGTGCGCTCGCGCCGCTCTTCTTTTTGATTTGAAGTGCTTTGAGCGAAAGCGCCAGCACAAATGAATCGAAGAAACAACAGTAGGAAAACCGGCAAAGGAAAATGATTTG
>WNFE01022002.1_pt1 | contig 10250 bp, 7 predicted proteins | sample 5400451 | NCBI WGS metagenome assembly WNFE01 (sample SAMN13153344, study PRJNA577476) | soil metagenome | isolation source: 200 cm saprolite under Douglas fir tree site 2 hole 2 | place: USA:California | collected 2015-04-18 | reverse complement strand
CGTTCTTTTTCAGGAACGCCAACATGCGCAGCCAATTCCAACTGCTCGATGTGGATCCGATCGGAAAATAGATTTGTCTCTTTGGGCATGTCGGGAATCAAAGTCGCTGCGCCGTCGATCAGAGCAAGATTCGTCCGGTCGCCCGGTTTTGCCTACTTCGGCGCGAGGGAGGCGACGATTTTCTCGAAACGCGGGTCGCCGCGCAGCGGTTCCCAAATGGGATGAAGACGCAGCTGACCATAGCTCAGATATCCCGGAATCTTCGCTGCTTCATCTAACCGTTTGAACGCGCGATCTTTCTCGCCCGTCCACGCATAAATAAGCGCCAGGTATTTGATCAATAGCGGGCCCTCGATGGCGTTTTTGCTCACTGGCATCAGCTCGACAGCACGCTGGCCTTCGCGGATGGCGCGCTCCTTATTTCCGAGAGCAGCGTCAATGACGCCGAGCGCGCAGAGACCCTCCGCATAATCAGGCTGGTCGCGCACCATTTTCTCGAGTTCTTTCCGCGCGTTGGTGAACGCGGCATGCGCTGCCGGTTGGTCGCCTCGCATGCGAGCAGCGAGACCATTGCACCAAGTGTTAGGGAAGGGAATGCCTGCGTCCAAGCATCCGCCGGGCGGCATGGCGGCCAGCGCGCGCTCAGCCGCGGCGGGATCGCGCTCGTATAAAGCAAGAGGGAGCCATTGGTCTGCGAGAAGCGGTGCTGCGTTCGGGTTCTCGGCGAGGATCGTCTGAATTGTCGTGTGCAGAGGTTTTGGGTCTGCGCGCCAATTCAGCGCAACTCCAGCGCGCTGCGTCCGGAGAGCTACGCCGTTCGGGGCAATTGTGAGCGCGCGATCCAGGACGGCTGTCATATCGGCGTAGCGACGGAGCAATTCATAATTCAAAGAAAGTTGCTGGAGGATAAAAACATTGCGCGGGTCCAGTTCCGATGCGCGCTCAAAGTTCCGCGTAGATTCCTCCCAGCGCCCCTGCCGTCGATCGATATAGGCGGCAAGTAGAAAAGCGCGGGAGTTATTGGGCAAGGCGTGCTGTGCGGTAGTCAATTCCTGACGAGCACGATCGTAATCGAGGTACCCACAGTAGAGATGTTTTGCCAGCGCCAGATGAGTCTCGCCAGCGTCTGGGCGTAAGCGCAGAAGCTTTTGAATCGCCGCATCGGCCAGCGCCAGGCGTGCCGGCGTGTGGTGCAAACCGAGCTGATAGATTTGGTCGTGAGCGTCCGCCAGTTCGTAATAGGCAAGAAAAAAGGACGGGTCGCCCTTCACTGCTTCGTCCAGCAGCCTTACAGCTTCGAAAAGATCTTTGCTCATCTCACTCAAGATTGCGTTATCGATCAGGGTTTTGGCGTGCGCGTAAAGATCGTAAGCTGCGAGATCCGCCGTTGGTCGCTCTTCGATCGCCGCCTTCTCTTCGGGTGAAAGCTTACTTTTGAGTTGAGCGATTATCTTCCCGGCCACCTCGCTTTCGATTGCGAATACGTCCGCGACATCGCGGTCGTACCGCTCGGCCCAACGCTGGCTGTCCGTGCGCGCATCGATCAACTGAGCGTTGACACGCACCCGACCACCGGCACGCTGCACAGTGCCTTCCAGCACATGCGCTACGCCGAGCGCCTTGGCGATCTCGCGCAGGTTACGCTCCGCACCGACTTTGTACTGCAAAGTCGACGTGCGGCTGATTACTTTCAGGTCGGCCACCTTGGCCAGGCCAGTCAGGATTTCATCCTGCACGCCATCTGTAAAATAAGCGTTCTCTTTTTCGCCGCTCAGGTTCTCAAATGGGAGAACCGCGATGCTCTTCTCGGGAACGGGAGTAACAGCCTCGGAAAAGTTTCCTGGCATCGGCGACGCTCGATGAAAAAAGGTGGAAAAACTGACAGCCAGAGCGACTGCGGACAAAAGCATGGCGACTAATAGCGCAGATTTCGGCCAACGCGGTGCGCTAATCGGACGAATCGGAACGGACTGCTTCCATCTTTTTCGCCGCTTGAGTTTTTCGGGTAGCGCAGGATTCCCAAGACCTTCCTTGTAAAGATTAACGATATGCAACCTCAGGCCATGCTTCACCTCGCACTCACCCAAATCGTGCAAGTAAGGTTGCCAATGGCGATATTGGGCCAAGTCATCGGCCAGATGTTTCGATAACAAGATGTGCCCGGCATCGCCGCAGTCGAGGACGCGCTGGCCAGTATTAATGCCGCTCCCGGCAACATTCACCTGATCATTCACATCGGTGATCTGATTGACCGGTCCGCCATGAATGCCCATGCGCAATTGGATATCGGGGTGCTCTTTCAATGCTCGCTGGATTTCCAGCGCGCACCGGACCGGCTCTTCCGGACTGCGAAAGAAAAGCAACGCCATCCCATCTCCTGTTGGCACTCGCACGAGCTTGCCACTTTTTTCGGCCACACGAAAACAATCAGTACTTCGCACGATCCGATTCAGCTCCTGCAATTGCTCGATCTGCTCGTTGACCAACAGTCTTGAATAACCGACGACGTCGATGAGCAAGAGGTAGGCGATCTCAAGCGCGAGCTCCACGGGCGTCTTGCCAGCAGCCGGCGATTTGTCGTCGCCCGCGATTCCATTGACCTCATCCTGCCCAGGCTTTGGATCGGCGGACATGTTTTGGTAGCAGCTCCTTGCCCGAATTGCCGACTATGACAATACGGCGCGCCAAAGTCGAGAGCAAAGCCTTTGGTGCGACCTATTAGCTGTCCTGATCTTGCGTCGCCAAACTGACCGTTCTCCGTTGCGCCCAAACCAGGCCCGGCCCGAAAGCGGCAATATTGAGGATAATCATGACTAACGCAAAAAGATACATCCCCATTGTCATGCCAATCGCTACGTGCATCCCGCAAATGCACGCCAACCAGATTCCGCGCGTCCTCCTATGCCAAATAAAAAACGGATATCCGATTTCAAGAAGATAAACGAACACTCCGGCGATTGGGAACAGATATTTCCATCTCACGAGCACCTCAGGAGCAATAATGTTGAATGGTGGGCGAATGAGAGCGCGCCACAAATTCGAACCGTCCCACCACCCGTTGCCCAGAGATTTTGTGAGCCCGCCGAAAAAGTAGATGAGACAGAGGTGAAGCTGTAACACGCGCCGCCAAAAGCCGAGTAGTTGACTTGCTCGCTCCCGCTCGCTCGGCTTCGCGGCCCGCCCGTCCATGTCGCTCGGCGCCCGCCGGTTCCATTGTCGATCTTTCGGCGGTGATTTACGCCATCGCTGATCGAGCGCGTAACGATCGGGCAGCGGCGACAACATCAAGTAGAAGAGCCCGATCGTCATAAAATTATCCACGCCATAAGAGACCAGTCCTCCGCTTTTGGTTGCAGAAAGATGGAGAAACCAGGCCAATATCGCAGAGGAGCGGCAGAAAAGGCCGGCGAGCAGGCTACAGCCAGTTCCAAGTAAAGTGATCCACGCAATGGAAAGAACTGTCTCTTCGGGCAGACCCGCCTTCGCCCCAAGCGCGATTAGCCATCCTAGCCTCGGAGCAAAAGGGCTTTCCAAAGAGAGAATTGCTTCGCCCAGATTGCGACTGATGAGCCCGCCACCCGTTCCGGCGAACAGATAATTCCAATCGCTTTTTAAAGATAGAGCATAAAGCACGACATGCAGGCCGAGACCGAATCTTAAAACAGCCAGCCATTTGTCAGACTCGACTGGAAATAAAAATTTGCCAACCTCTTCCCTCCACGCTCGCATCCGAGTTAAGGATTTTTCGGCTCGGCTTCTTTTTTGGTCCGGCTAAAATCGTACGAATATAAAAAGTCGTACGATTCTTTCTCCCCGCGCTCAAACTCGGCGATGGTTGGCAAGTTAATAGTTCCAAACACCGCGCTAATCGTCGTTGCCGCAGGGTGCTCTTGCCAGACCGAGTAGGCGAGCATTTTGACCATGGTCTCCCGCAGAGCGTCGTAGCGAGGGCCTCCCATTTTGTCCAGTAAACCAGCAACACGCAAGCCAGCGGCGGCGGTGCTGACGCGTGGCAGCTCATATTCCAGGTGGCCGTCGGGGTAGTGTAACTCAAAGACGAGCTTGTAACTGCCCGGCACATTTGGGGCGAAATAACCATATCCTGTTTCGATTCCCGCGGCATGGAGATAGGTTGCAAGCGCTTGCCGGACCGGATCTGACTCCGGCAAATGCTGGCCTAAGACCGCGGATGCAACCGTCTCGGCCTTCTCTGAACAGCGATTGAAGGACGATGGAAATATCGTTAATCCCCGTGCGAGCAACCAGAGCGTTTCGCGACAGGAAACGGTGGTTATCAACAGAAAATGGAGGAGAAAACAGGCCGAATAGACTCGCTTGTAGCGCAAGGCCTTCTCCAGCTCTCAGAAGTACCGTGGTACGTTAACGCGCTATTTCTTAGGGGAACTCGGCCGCTACTTTTTGTATGTCGGTTGCGCTCGGAGAATAAAGGTGCTGAGTAGCATGAACCTGGATGAGGGTAAGCTCTCCGCTTTTCGCCAGTTCAGACGCTGTAACTTTATCGGTCTTAATGTCCAGCTTCGCGCTACCGCCAGGGCCGACGTGCTCCGGCTGGCCGCCCTCGTGATGAACTAGCAGGAAGTCGTAGAGCTTTGTGTTGAGCGTTTTCAAAACCGCCTTGAAGTGATCTTCGTTCTTGAGCGGAGTCCTGGTCTTTATCTTTAAAACGAAGCCTGTATCAGGCTCGGCAGACGGTGTTTGGGCAAACGCCCGGAAGGCGAAGATCGCCACGGCCACGATCGCCGCTAGGACGACATATTTGAGTTTTCTAGAGAGGGTTTTCATAGTAGCCGTTGGTTTGACCGAGCGCGCGTCAATTAGCAAGCCCAAAGTTTCGGAATGGCGCGTCTGGCAAAGTCCTGGCTGTGCGCGCGCGCGCACATTAGAGTGGAAAAACGGAGGCTGGCGCGCCCCATCAATCTTTTTTCAAAGATTTTTCAGATTTTCGAAAACTTCCTCGGGCAGATCCCGTAGAAGCTGGTGAAAAAGTTATTGTCGATGAAATCGTGTTTTGAAACGGGTCAACGCCGACCTTTGGGCTTGTGTGCGTACCACGTAAATAAGATGATCGCGGTTAGTGAAAGCCGATGCCGCCAGCGCAGGCGCAAGCAATCCAAATCGCATCTATTGGCGCCATATTTTTGCGTTTATTTGCCGCCGCGGCTACACCGTGCCGGACGCGCAGGATTTAACTCAGGATTTCTTTCTCATGGTGCTTGAAGGCAATTTGCTTTTGCTCGCGGACCCGCGTCGTGGCCGCTTCCGCTCGCTTCTGCTCAAAGCATTGCAGAATTTTCTAAATGACAACCACGAGCGGCGCCAAACCCAAAAGCGCGGAGGCAACGTGCAATTTATTCAGTGGAACGATTGGATGGCCGAAAGACCGTCGCAGTTGTCGATCCCAGACCGAGAATTGCAAAGCTGGCCGGCGGAAAAGATTTTTGATCTGCGATGGGCGGCGACTTTGGCCGAGCAAGCGCTTCACCGTCTCGCGGACGAATGTGAGAACCGTGGCCGTCGCCGGATGTTCAACGTCCTGAGTAAATATTTAACGACTGAGCGCTCGGAAATTTCGTACGCGAATATCTCTAATTTGTTAGGAGTATCGCAGGATGCGGTAAAACGGCTGTTGCATCATTTGCGTGAGCGCTACCGCGCCATTCTGCGTGATGAAGTGGCCCAAACTGTCGAGAGCGCGGCTGAAGTGGACGACGAGATCCGTTACTTGTGTGCCGCGCTCGCCGCGGGCATGCCGTGAGATAAATGAATTTTGGCGGCTTAACCGACTCACCCGCAAGCTTCGGGAATGATGCGTTGCGTTGCCGCTGCGGCTCAATCGCACGGGTAGGCTGTGGACTGTGTGTAAGTTGTCTATTGCAACACGGACTTCACCGCGAAGAACCGCAAATGGACAGTTTCGATGCCGCGCTCGCTGAGATTGTCATCCGCGACAGCGACTGGCGGCTCGGTAATTACCAAATTCTCGAAGAGATCGGGCGCGGCGGCATGGGCGTGATTTATCGTGCACGGCAACGGTATTCCGGCCGCATTGTCGCTCTCAAACGCGTCCTCAGTTATCATCGCGAGTCGCGCGATACGCTGGCGCGCTTCCATCGTGAGGCCGAGGCAGCAGCCAGCCTTGATCACCCGAACATTTTACCCGTCTACGAGGTGGGGTTGAGCGAGGAAGGCTTGCCGTTTTTCAGTATGAAGTTTGCGTCAGGCGGCAGTCTTTTGCATGCGAGAGCAGTCTTTCGAAATGAACCGCGGCTGGCCGTGCATTTACTGGCAAAGGTCGCACGCGGCGTCGAGTCGGCGCACAGCCAGGGAATTGTTCATCGAGATCTCAAACCCGGAAACATTCTGCTCGATGGACGCGGCGAGCCGCTGGTGAGCGACTTCGGCTTGGCGAAATGGCTCGACACAACCAGCGATCTCACCCGCACCCTGACTATTTTCGGCACGCCCGGATACATCGCGCCGGAGCAAGCAGAAAGCCCAGCCGGAAAGCCTGCCCCAGTTGTCGATGTTTACAGTCTCGGCGCGATTTTGTTTGAACTGCTCAGCGGGCGGCCACCTTTTCTCGGTGAACACGCCATTGCTGTAATACGACAGGCAGCCGAGCTTCCCGCACCAAAATTGCGCTCAATTGCGCCTGCGCTCGACCGCGATCTGGAAACGATTTGCGCACGATGCCTGGAGCGCGACCCTGTGAGGCGATATCGTTCTGCCGGCGATCTTGCCAACGACCTGGAACGCTGGTTGGAAGGCCGACCGATCATCGCCCGTCCTGTTTTACCGCCGGCTCGGTTGTGGCGTTGGTCGCGCCGGAATCCACGCCTGGCTGCAAGTTTGAGTGCGTGCCTGGTTCTCGGGAGCGCGGTAGTAGCGCGGCAAAGCCAGACGCACCGGTTAGAGGACGCTCTTCGATCAAATTCAGCTGCTGCTCACTCTGTAGCCGTTCTTCCTTTTCTCGATTTGGATGAAATTCAACCCAATCGCGAGCTGGCGTCGCAGGCCGCAGCATTGTTGCGACAGAAGATGTCGATCTACGGCCCTTCCAGGGTTTTGACGGTGAAAGAGCCGCCCGCTCGCTGGACCGGAGCGGCGTTGCAAGACGAAATCGAGGAGACTGCCCGCTCGACCAAAAGCCGCGCGGTGTTCAGCGGGACGTGCCGACGCGCCAATGGGAAAGTTCGGATTTCGTTGCATCTCGTCAGTGAAAACGCCGTTCTCGGCGACTGGCTTATAGAGAGCGAACCCGGTGTCGCTACGCAGGCGATTCAAGAATTTGGCACCCCGATTTACAAGTTGCTTGACCAAAGCACAGCTGTGGCATTCCCGGGTGAGGACCCAGCCATGTTGAACGATCGTGCCCGCGCGTTTTTTACAGCAGGTCGCGACTTGATGAACCGCCGCACCATCCCCGAGATGGATCGAGCCATCGCCTGCTTTGAAGGCGCGATTCGCGAAGAACCGCGGTCGATCAGCGCACGATCGTTTCTTGCCATGGCGTGCATGGGCAGGGACCTTCTTTCGGCCAAGCCTGAATTGGCGCAAAGAGCTTCAGAAGTGGGTCGCGAGGCGGTCCGGCTGGCGCCGCGCAATCCCACCGCCCAACGCGCGTTATGCGCCGTTCTCGTGAGTTACGGAAGCTACCGCGAGGCGCTTGAGCACGGATTTCAATCGATTGAATTCGGCGATCGCAGCGAGAGGGCGTTTGGACAAATTGCCTACACATGGAAAGCGCTCGGTCGCCCCGACCGTGCGATCCTTTGGTACAAAAAAGCCAAACTTAGTCAGCATCAACCAGCAGATTACGACGCTCTTTTAGGCGATTGTTTGGCCGATTTGGGTGCTGATCAAGAAGCACAGCAAGCATACAAGTCCGCCACGACATTTCGGCCCGATCAACCCGAAGGTTGGCTAGGGTTGGCTCGCCTAAGATTGCTTGCCGGAGACGCTGACGGCGCACGCGACATTTGCCGGTCCCAACTTCTGCACTATCCCGATGCTCCCATCGCAAAGCAGTTCGCCGCGTTGGTGGAATTCTTCGCCCGCAACTATGGCGAGGCCGAACGACTTTACACCGAGCTTGAGAACAACGACCCGCTCGGCGGTGGAAGAGATGGTGCCTATGGCGGCGCAGTCGATTTTCGCTCCGCGAAGGCGCGTATTAGAATTGAGTTTGGCGACGAGGTCGGAGCGCGGGCACTGTTGCTCGACGTTTTAACCACAACAAAGCAGAAGCTGGTTTCAGCCCCGAACGATGCGGAAGCATTGTATCGCCTTTCCGCGGTGGAAGCGATGCTCGATCAATCCGCAGACTCGTTGAAGGATCTGAAGCGCGCGATCAATGCGGGATGGATCGATTACAGGTCGCCGCGACTCGATCCCCGCTTTGGAAAGAACCTGGAAATCAAAAAAAGATAGAAGAGACGCTGCTGTCGCGTTTCTTCAAAAAACAATAACCGACCCGGATGTGCGCTCCGCCGTGCTCAAGGACCGGAAAGCGGCACACCGGCAGTTTGAAAAGGCGGGTGGCATAAACATTCCCGACGATGTCGAAGTGATTTGTGTCGGACCAAGCACGCAAGAAAGAGATCGACTGGTGGTCTTCGTCCTGCCGCCCGAAGGCACCTCGCCAGAGCATCTCGACGCATTCAAGTATTGGATTGGCACATGGGTGCCGTACAACGAGCCGATAACTTCTCTTCTGTCGCACAGGCAAAGGGAATCCGAAATCGCCGTGCCGAGCCTAAATTAGCGGAGCTAGGCGAAAAAGTTCGGAAAGTCCGTAGATTCGCAGGTTCCCGTTTGGAAATTTCCAGATGGGCGGGGAGTTGTTTGCGCCCGGCTGGTTGAGATAGGAACCCGGGTCTGAGCGTAGGGCAGCGTGGATCGTTTCAGCAACGAGATGACTTCCAATAGGTCCGACCCGGTTCCCGTTTTCTATCAACTCTGATTCTTTCAGAATGTAGTACCAGAGCGGGGTTTCTTGAAGAAAACCCGCTTCACGAAGGATACGCCCCTTTTCGGTTTCTTCGCTGTCACAGTTTTGACTCAGCTCGCGCGCGCTCATGACACGTTCGCCGAACGCGCGTGCTACGGTTTGACCTGAGGCCAATCGCAAGCCTGCCCCACGGAGCAAGGTACGCACGGCCAGCTGAGCCGGATTCTTCGCGATGCGAAAATGGGGACATGCAACCTCGGGAGTGCCGATCAAATCCGCCGGCAATTCATGAAACGGTTCCGAAAGTCGCGTATCAATCGGCCGGCTCGTCAGCGCGCCCTCCGGACTGGCGCCTTGAAAAAAAAATCCCCATTTGATTTCCAGTTTATCGTCGAGCGCCCCGCGGTCCGGCGTCCGTCCGAAAATTTTCGGCAAGCGCATCTCCTGCCCAAAGGAAAAAAGATAATTGGGGCGCACCATGGCGTGTCCGAAACGCATGGCTGCCGCCGAGAACTCGATCGGAATAGAAAAAGTGTCCCAGCGTATCGTCGATCGACTCTCTCCAAACACTTTTTTGTAAACTTTCGGGTCGAGAAGGGTCTGGAGATAATCTCTGCACACCAGCCATTGAAACTGCCATTGTGTTTGCAGCCGGGCGCGCTCGAAAAGCGCCTTTTTCTCAGCGATCTCACCCCGGAATTGCTCCACCGCAAAATTGTGAAGCCGGGCAAAGACTGCCGTCATCTGCCGCAGAATCAAGTTTTCCGCACCTCGATCGTCGGCTAAAACTCTTCCTCCATCTGCGCCAACGCAAATGTCGAAGGACCTTCCACCAGGCCGCGACAATCCAACCTTAAGCCGCACCCGGTCCTCTTCGTAGAGCTCGCCCGAACTTTCGGGGCCGTCGCCGTACAGTACGCCAAGGTCGAGCTTCGGTGTTTGTAAATTCTCCAACTCCTCCGGCTCTTTTCGCCACGCCTCATCGACGGAACTAACGTCTTTGGTTAAATCGTGCGCGACGAACTGACCAAAATATGTGTAACCGCAATCCACCAGGATCTCTGGGCGGTCGTCGGAAACGCGTGAACCGTCATCGATCATCGCGCTGCCGAGTGCCATAAGCGCCTCGCGATAGCGATTCTGATCGGCCGGAAGTCGCGACGGCGCGAAAAGACGGCAGTAATGATTGGCCGCCGATTCGCGAAACGGTTTTAGACAATAACCCACTTCACCGGCGTCTACGGGATCTGCGCGGCGAAGTTTTCGAAAAAGTCTAAAA
>WNFE01006172.1_pt1 | contig 10250 bp, 10 predicted proteins | sample 5400451 | NCBI WGS metagenome assembly WNFE01 (sample SAMN13153344, study PRJNA577476) | soil metagenome | isolation source: 200 cm saprolite under Douglas fir tree site 2 hole 2 | place: USA:California | collected 2015-04-18 | reverse complement strand
CACGAAAGCTGGTTGAGATCAACAAGGTCACGATGCTGACTCCGTCCAAAGCAACCGTGGAATACACGTGGAAATGGGAAACCAATAAGGCAGGCGACATGTTCGATGCTGCCGGGCCATCCGTCAAAGCGTTCAACACCTGGGACCGCGCAGCGCTGATCAACAAGTATGGCGCTCACTTCTATCACGCCGCTCCCACCAAAGTTGCGGTGGCGTTGATGAAGACCGACAGGGGGTGGCAGGTCGCGACAGAGTAGTCGCCCGCTCGTTCCCGAGAAACAAAAAGGCCCTGCCGCGAGACTAAATCGCGGCAGGGCCTTCGCGTTCTGCTTGCTATTGAAGTCCGTCCTGCGTGAACTTGTAAGCGATGTTGTTGGATGACAGCACCCCACTGAAATAGATGCTGGAGGCTTGCGGGGCAGTACTGTAATTGTCCACCACAATACCGCTCGGTCCGCCGACAATGTCCGCGGTAACGGGGATATCGAAATCGTCGTTGGTGCGGGCCACCACGCAGCCGGAGGTTCCGATCCCGGTGCAGTCTACGGTCAATCCGAAAAAGAAGAAATCGGTGCCTCCGTTAACAAACGGGTTGAAGAATTCGGTCCAACCAGTGCAGCGTGCCGAGGTCGAGGTCGTCAGCTGTTCAGAAAATGTCGGTGTTGTATCCATGACGAATGTTCCAAAGGGGACACTGAAACTGAAGCCAAAGGAATATTGCCACGGCGTGACATCCGCGGCTCCAGTTCCGCACAACCGAGCCACCCCGGTGGAGGGATCAGTAAAGTAGTCGTCGCTGAAAGCTGGTTGGAAGAGGCTGACCGATGTGCCTCCGTGGGAAGCGATCCCAATCGGGGCCGTGGCCAACCGCGTCATGCTAGCGGTATCCACTTGCACCAGTACCCCTGACGTGCCGTCGTTGGCGCTAACTACAAAGCTGGTGCCGTTGGTGACGTCCACAATGGGCGCGGCCAGGATGCCAGGGTTCCTCCCACCGCTGGCGCCGATTACCAATGCCTTGACTTGGCCTGTCGTGATGTTGATCGAAAAGAACGTCCCGTTCTGCACTCCCACCATGAGGAGCCCCAATACGTTGTCTAGAACGGGGGTGGACGCACGCACATTCGGGCTGATTGTGACCGGCCAGAAACCCCCGGCAAGCGCCGGCGTCCCTCTAAATACTCCGGTAATTTTGTAGATCTTGCCATCATCAGCCCCGACATAGGCGGTATCCGTCTGGTAATCGACCCATGGAGCGGAACGTGTATCGAGCGCGGCCGCGAATGTCAGAGAGGTCATAGTCGCGCCATTGCCTACACCGGGCGCGGCAGAAGCTGCGATCGTCCCATTGCCAGGGCCGGTAGCCCACGTGATAACATGAAAAATCGAGCTGCCCGCGCCAGTTTCAACGAAGGCAATCTTCTTGCCGTCGAGCGAGAGAACGGGCGAGGTCGAAACCCTTCCCGCAGCGACAGTGCTGATGTTGTAAGCGAACATGACGGTCGGTGCGGCTCCACAAAGTCCAGGCGGGGCCCCGGAGTAGAGATTGTTGAAGGCCACAAAGTTTGCTTGCCCACCGGTGGTGCCCACGCCGTTCAGGCCAAACACCACATAGTCATTTTGGCAACTGGGCGGCGCCCCTGGATTGAAGGAATACTTTGCCGGAAACATATTCGCAGCAATGCGCCTATTCAGCAGGGAGACACTCCAGTCGCGCTGTGGAGCGACCAAGGAGCCAGTCGGGTGAACGGCAGGCTGCATCTGGGGACGGAGGCTTCCCCAGCGCCGCGCTACCTCCTGGGCGATACGAGGCTCGCTAAAGAGAACGCTCGGATGCTTGATCAGCCCAGCGCGGGTGAATATAAGGTGGTGCTGGGTCCAGTCTTGAGGAACCCCCATACGAACGGGATTCGCGGCCTCCTGCGCCCAGAGACTCGAAACCAGAACCAAGAGACATATCAACATTGGCAACACACCATAAGAATGCCTGCGCGTCACTGCGACCTCCGGTTGTAGGAAATTGCCGTTCATTGTAGCTGCTTTTGACCGGCGGGGGATTAACTGATTTTAGGCCATGGTTTTTGTTTGGTTGAAGGGTTCCGCTGAGAATCGTCGTTTTAGTAGTTTAGTGCGACTTCGATCAGAGCTTGCCCCCTTCCGCTTTCGGCATGATCCCGACCCGGATTAGGATCCGCCGGTGAAAAAACCTCATTCCTGCGGTAGATCGTGAGGAAAATATGAGTTCGCCGCCAATCGACAACGAGGATCATCATGGAGGCGCTGACGTCGGAGCCAAGCGGCCATATTCCCCCCTTGAACTTAAGAAACTAAGCCCGACGGCCGCGCTTGAATGGCTTGAGTCGAAATCCTCATCGAGTGATCGGGCGACATCCGAGCAGATTGAAGAACTTAAGCGGTTCGTCAAAGCTTTGATTCCCGAGGAAACGGGCGGTAAATAGACCGCTGCCAGTTTTCTGCTAAGTTTAAGATGGTCCACATTTTTGGGACAAAGGCTTCCCGCGCCCGCGCGGGAGCGCTGGTAATTTTGGGCGAAGTACTTTTGTGTTGCCGCCCAGACTGCGCCGGCATCGCACGCCATCCAGTCCGCGAGTTGGCTTCCGCTCCTCCGCTTTCCGATTTCTAGCTTCGTATGGAACAATGGCAATTCCGTCCGACGTCCTGTCTTCATGGGAATTGCGCCCAACACTCTCGAACTTGCGCTCATCTCCGCAGCCGTTCTGGGTTTTCGTCATGGCTTCGACTACGACCACATCGCCGCCATTTCCGACATCACCAGTGTGCAGACTGAACGTGGACGTGGAATGCGCCTGGGGTTGCTCTATGCCCTGGGACACGCGGCTACGGTGGCCGTGCTGGGGAGCGCAGTGATTCTGTTCCAACTCTCGCTGCCGGACGGAATGGATCGTATCGCCCAGCGACTGGTGGGCATCACGCTGCTGATCTTGGGTGTGTACGTTATGGGATCACTCTTCCGCGGAGACTCCCCACCCCGCAACCGTTTTCACATTATTACCGGAGCGCTGCGCTGGTTGCACTGGAAACTGAAGAGCTACGGAGACGATCACGAGATCCCGGCGCCCGTAAGAGCGGGATGGAACTACAACGCCAAGTCCGTGGTCATGATCGGCGCGATTCACGGATTCGGCGCCGAAACGCCCAGCCAACTTATGATTTTCCTGCTGGCGGCCAATCTCGGGGGAATCGGCAAAGGCTTCCTCGGCTTGACCATGTTTATCGCCGGACTGTTGGTTATGAACACGGCCATGACCGCGGCGGCGGTGGGACTCTTCGGCTTCGGCTCCGGGTTACCACGATTTCAATATGTGGTTACCGCCCTGACCGCCCTCTACAGTCTTGCCGTCGGTACCTTCTTTCTCGTCGGTTCCTCCAGACTGTTGCCGCCCCTGGGTTGAGTCCGACCGCCGTCCGGGGCCGTCCCGCACCCCTTTTCCCAAATCGGATAAGAAGAATTTTCTTATTTAAGAGGTAGCGTAAGTCCGAACTTATCACTACAATGCTCCCTGCAAGTAACCCGAGGGGGTTCTGACAATGACAAACATAGCTAAAGCGCTGGCTCGGCTCCGCGAGGATCGCCGGGACGCGCAAAATCAAGTTGACAAACTTGCGGAGGCTATTTCCGTTCTGGAAAAGCTTACGCGAGGGCACGGCGGTTCTTATTCCGGCGGGCAAGGCCGGGCCAAGCGCGTTCTGTCTGCTGCCGGGCGCAGGAGAATTTCTCTCGCTCAAAAGGCACGCTGGGCCAAGCTTCGCCAGGTGAAAAAAGCGGCCTGATCTACGGGCGGGCCGCAACCCATGCATGACTTCCCCTGGCATGGTTTTCGGTCCGCCATTTTTCCTCCCGGTAACGATCCCGCCCCGTTCAACCTCGGAAGATGACCATGCTTCCTATCCGTGTCCCCCGCTGAGCTCGCGCACGATGCTGCCCACAAACGCTTTGGCATCTCCAAACAGCATTAGGGTGTTATCAAGATAGTAGAGTGGGTTATCAATGCCAGCGAAACCAGGATTCATGCTGCGCTTGATCACCATCACGGTGTGAGCTTTGTCCACATCCAGGATGGGCATGCCGTAGATGGGACTCGTCGTGTCGGAGCGCGCTGCTGGATTGGTCACGTCATTGGCGCCGATCACCAGGGCAACATCGGTCTGCGGAAAGTCGCCGTTAATCTCGTCCATTTCGATCAGCCGGTCGTAAGGAATGTCGGCCTCCGCCAACAGCACGTTCATGTGCCCCGGCATACGGCCCGCAACCGGATGAATGGCGAAGCGCACTTCCATGCCCCGCTTGCTGAGGGCGTCATAAAGTTCTCGAACCTTGTGCTGCGCCTGCGCCACCGCCATTCCATAGCCCGGCACTACAACCACCTTGTTGGCCGCGGAAAGAATGGCCGCAGCCTCCTCAGCCGTCGCGCTGCGGACCGGTCTTTCTTCCTTGCCCGCTCCGGCTGCAGCCTGCACCTGTCCGAACGCACCGAACAGCACGTTCGAGAACGAGCGGTTCATGGCTTTCGACATGATGATTGACAGGATCAAGCCCGACGATCCGTCCAGCGCACCCGCGATAATCAGCAGCTTGCTGTCGAGTACGAAACCCATCGCCGCAGCCGACAGCCCGGCGTATCCATTCAACAAAGAAATGACGGTCGGCATATCGGCGCCGCCGATCGGGATGATCAGCAACACGCCGAACGCCAAAGCGATCAGAATCATGAAGGGGAACAAGTTCCTGGCATCCGGATGCAGCACCAGGTACACGGCAATCGCCAGCGCGACCGCCAGCAGCAAAAAGTTAACGAAGTTCTGCCCTTTGTACGTGAGGGGCCGCTGCGGTAGGACTTCTTGCAGCTTACCGGCGGCCATCAGGCTGCCAGTAATCGTCAATCCGCCGAGAATTACTTCCACCGATAACACCGACATCAAGAACGGGGAAATGTTCGGGGTCTTCAGGTAGAACTCAGCCGACCCCACCAGCGTCACGCAGAGCGCGCCAAAGGCGTGGCTGAGCGCGGTTCGTTGTGGGACCGCCGTCATGGCAACGCGTCCCAGCGGAATACCGATGATAGTGCCCAGCACCAAGGCGATCGCAAGCAGCCGATAGTCCACGATGCCGTGGTGCAACAGCGTGCCGCAGATCGCCAGCAGCATGCCCGCTTCGCCCGCCCAAATTCCGTGCCGGGCCGAGGTGGGCGAACTCATCCACTTCAGCGAGAGGATGAACAACACGCTCGCGATGAGATACAAAACCTCGATGATGACCTGGTTGCCCGCGAATTCTGCGGTCATGGTTTGGCCACGGGACGGCTGGATTTAAACATTCGCAACATGCGATCCGTGATCAGGAAGCCGCCGACAATGTTGCTGGTGGCTGCAACCACGGCGATGAATCCGAGCGTGGCCGCGAGGGTGCTCTTGTGCTCACCGACAAGTATGATCGCGCCGACCACGGCGATCGCATCGAGCGCGTTGGTGAGTGACATCAGGGGGGTGTGCAGCAGAGGCGAAACTCGCCGGATCACTTCAAATCCGATGAATCCCGCGAGTACAAATATGAAGAGTGCATCAATCAGGTTCGAACTGCTGGCCATCTATCCTCCGGTCCAAGCGGCGGTCAGCTCTGCGCGACCAGCGCCGGCAAGGCAAAAAACTCGCGCACCCGCGGATTAACAATCTCTCCGCCTCGCGTTACGAGTGTCTCGCGGACAATCTCGTCTTCGAGATTCAGATTCAACTTTTGATCTTTGATCAAGTGGGTCAGGAAAGCCGTCATGTTTTTTGCATACATCTGGCTGGCATGATACGGAACGCCGGTGGCGAGATTAATCGCTCCAATAATAGTCACGCCGTGTTTAATGATGGTCTTCCCTCGTTCGGTAATTTCGCAGTTGCCACCGCGCTCGGCCGCCAGATCGAGGATGACCGAACCGGGCGCCATGCCCTTGACCATATCTTCGGTCACCAATATCGGCGATTTCTTGCCCGGAATCACGGCCGCGGTAATCACGACGTCGCTCTCCTTTACAACCTGTCCCAGCAGTTCGCGCTGACGACGGTAGAAATCTTCGCCTTGCGGTCGGGCGTAACCTTGCGCGTCCTGCGCGTCTTTCGCTTCAATTGGGAGCTCGACGAAGCGGCCGCCCAGGCTCTGCACTTGCTCCTTGGCAGCCGGACGCAGATCGTAGGCGGAGATCACAGCTCCCAAACGCCGCGCCGTGGCGATCGCCTGCAACCCGGCCACGCCGGCGCCAATGACAAACACTCGCGCAGGTGTGATCGTTCCCGCGGCGGTCGTCATCATGGGGAAGATGCGGAGATGGGAAGTGGCAGCCACCAGCACCGCCTTGTAGCCGCAGATAGTGCCCATCGAGGAGAGCGCGTCCATACTCTGGGCGCGAGTTGTGCGCGGCATCAGCTCCACAGAAAATGAAGTGACACCGGCGTAGGCAATTTCCTGTACGACTTCAGCAGCGCCGAAGGGCCGTAGGAACCCAATCAGGATCTGATCGCGATGATAGAGCGGCACGTCCTCTTTGCCAGTGACATCGTTCGACCCGTAGCAGAGGACCTGCACGATAATGTCCGCCGCGGAAAATACCGACTGGCGGTCTGCGACGATCTTCGCGCCCTTGTCGGAATACTGGGAGTCGGGATACCCAGCCTCGATCCCCGCCCCGGCCTGCACGTGAACTTCGAATCCTGCTTTGGTGAGCGTCGGGAGAACGGCCGGCACCAGCGCAACCCGACGCTCTCCCGGATAAATTTCTTTCGGAACACCAATTATCAAGAGTCCCTGCCTGTTCCGCGCTTATGGACATGGGCGCACATTACCTCATGCGCCTGAACGTGCGCCTTTGCGGCGCTTCTGAAGAACTGAGGATTTTAGATGAGCCAACGGTGTTCCGTAAATGACATTCATCACACGTCGATGTTCACTTTCTGGCAGGAGAGTTTAGGAACCTTCCCGATCAGGTGGACAAAGTCAGCGCCAGACCCCTTCCATCCGATGCTGCCGAGATGTCCGCGCAGTTACGCACTACCCAATCCGCACCGGCACTTTCGAGTTCACGGCGGTTCGAGGTCGTGGGAACAGCAATCACACACGCTCCCGCGGCCTTCCCCGCCCGGATTCCGGCGGGCGCGTCTTCCACCACGACACATTCAGACGCGGGATAGCCAAGCCGGGCTGCCGCTTTTTGATAGGGCTCGGGATGGGGCTTGCCATGCTGGATGTCAGCGGCGGTAACGAGACTCTCCAGAATCGGGATGCCGGCCGCCCGCAGCCGGACTTCGGCGAGCGGACGCGTCGCCGATGTAACCACCGTCCATCGTCCAGAGGGGATACTCGTCACGAGGGCCCGCGCGCCGGGCATCGCGACCACGCCCTCCAGATCTTCGACTTCCTGCCGCTCCACTTCCAGATTTTCGGCGTCGCTGTCTGCATTGGGCAGAAAATCCCGGACTGTGTCCAGACTCGGCCGTCCATGTGCCGCACGAACGACTTTCTCCGGGTCGAATCCGCGCTCGAGGGCCCATTTCCGCCAGACCCGCGCCACCGCGTGCGTGGAATCCACCAGCACTCCGTCCATGTCAAACAGCACAGCCTGGCAGCGAATGGTCGTCATCCTGCGTTACGGCTCCACTCCCAGCGTGGAATACAGCTCCGCCGGCCGGTACAAGACGCCGTCTTTCACCACCAGCGCCGTCTTTCTTACGTCGCTGATGTTGGCCACTGGATCGCCGTCTACGAGGGTGAGGTCGGCAAGCTTGCCCGGTGCAATGGAGCCGAGGTCACGATCAAGATTCATGATTCGCGCAGAATTCAGCGTCGCATCCTGCAGAACTTTCTCTGGCGGAATGCCGGCCATCACATCCAGTTCCAGTTCACGATGGTAGGAGAAGCCAGCCATCGAGTCGGTGCCAGCTTCGATCGGGATTCCCGCGCGGTACATCATGCCCACCAACTCGACCATCTTCGCGAACGATTTCCGATAGCGCTCATCCATGCCGGGCGGCGGAGTGAGCCCACTCGACAACAGCCCGCGCCGCACCTGGGGCGGTAACCGCTTGGCGATGGGCTGAAAGCCGCGCGGAATTTCTCCGGCGCGCGTCAGGAACATGTCTTCGAAGATGCTCAACGTCGGATCAAGAGTGGTGTGGCGCTCTTGGAGCAGCTTCACGAACGATTGAACATCGGCTGAGTTCAGATCGAGATCGGCGCCGCGCTTGGCAACTTCTGTTAAGCGCGTCGGTGTGTTGGTGTTCTTGACGTCGGGCGTGAAGTTCAGCATGAGAAAGTTCGCATGCTGAATTTCGTCATAGCCGAGCTTAACGCACTGTGCAGCGGTCATCTCCGCCGGAATATGGCCGCTGACACGCAGGCCTTTCTGGTGTGCTTCGTCAACAATTGCGGGCACCAGCTCCGGCTTCACAGAACTGTAGATCTTGATCTGCACGTAGCCCAGCCGCGCGTAGTTGTCTACGGCCGCCCGGGCCTCTTCCTCGGTGGAAACGAGCAGCTTGGTGGGTCCCTGAAACGGTCCCCGCCCATCGATGATGCCCGCGATGACGATGCGCGTGCCGATCTCTTTCCCTTCTTCAATGCGCTTGCGGCGCGCCAGCAACGAGTCAGTGTCGTTCGCCAGATCGCGCACGGTGGTGACGCCTGCCGCCAGGTTCAACAGGCCGTCGTTATCGCCAACGTGAGCGTGCATGTCCCACAGCCCGGGCAAGAGAGTTTTTCCGGTGGCGTCGATCACCTCGGCGCCAGCCGCGCTCACGGCGCCGGGGCCGACACTGCGAATGCGGTTTCCCGCCACCACTACGTTCTGGTCTTTGACGATCCTTCCTGACTCGGCATCGAAAACATTGGCATGGATGAACACGATGCCGTTCGGCGGATGGTGGGCCAGTTTTCCAGCCAGGTCCGCCCAGCCAGGTCCGCCGCGCGCGCCTGGGTGATCTGATCCTGGACGGTCTGCAACGAAGAAGCGGCCTTCTCCCATCCCTCAGGAATAACGGCGCTCCACGGATTCACGAACGCGAAGAACTTATCGCGGTCATCGAGCCAAACGTCGGTTGGAGAAAAATCCAGCCCGGTGACGGCGTACATCACGACATGTTTCTTCTTGCCGGAGCTTTCCAGATCGCGCTCGCCGACGCGCTCGACTCTCGCCTCGCCTTCCGGCAGCAAGGCGATCTTGCCCCCGTTAGCAAGCGCGGCATGCGCCAGAATGCCTAGTTCCGCGGGCGCTCCGTTGATTGACACGTACAACGCCGGCGCACTGAGTGTCTTCTCGCCTTGCTCCGAATCATTTTTCCAGTGCGCCGCGCCGGCTTTGAGCGAGTAGTCTTCGCTGACCGGAGATTTCAGGTAATCATTGCCGTTGACGGTCTCCGCTACCGGGACTCCGCTCGCGTCCAAAGTAAGAATGCTGGTCGTCTTCGGTCCGCGGCCGCGGTCATTGAACTGATAGAACATGTGTACGGTACCGTCAGGTGCTGTCCACACCGCCTGTTGTCCGGCGAGATTTCCCATGATCGTGACGGAGTAGCGATCTGCGTGAGAGGGAACGTCGGCGGGAAGAGCCGGTGCGGCGCTGGCCGCGTTCGGCTGCTGCGCCCAAAGACTCGCGAGCGACAGCAGACTGAAACAGACAACAAACGTATTCGCCAACTCCAAGCGTCTTCTGGTCATGGATTTGTCATCCGGGGTGGCGCTGGAGGCGCACCCACACGGAAGCGGATTATATAATGCGGCAGCTTGAGGATTCGGAGGCGGTGACTATGGCTGGCCACCCGGGGTTTTCTCAGCTTGCTTGTCTATTTCAATTCGTTGTTGATCACGTTCGCAAGCCGGGCACCGGCCAGAGCTACGCGCGCGCTTGCGATTTTGTGGGCGTCCGCACGATAGGCCGCAGTGAGCGTAAACGGACCGTCGCCCGGGCCAATCGGGGGGTTAACGTAGACGGACTTCTTGGCAGCGGCAAAGCTCTCCGCGATCCACGTTGCCGCGCCGGTGTCTTTCGCCAACGTGGCATCCGGCTTCGGCAGCTTTTTTCCTACGAGTACCGCCGCGTTCGGATCTGCCCCTGTGCCCGGCAGATCATCCCAAAAAGCATGCAGTTCGCTCTTGCAGGGCTTCTTGCACAGCGTCACGTTGTTCCCTCCTCGGTCTCCGTTGGGGTCGGCCTTGCTTACCCGCGTGGCGGCAT
>WNFE01004687.1_pt1 | contig 10251 bp, 5 predicted proteins | sample 5400451 | NCBI WGS metagenome assembly WNFE01 (sample SAMN13153344, study PRJNA577476) | soil metagenome | isolation source: 200 cm saprolite under Douglas fir tree site 2 hole 2 | place: USA:California | collected 2015-04-18 | reverse complement strand
CGCGCAAGTGTCGCTCCCCAATCAGCGGAAGACCCTGCCGGCCAGAGTGACCGAAGTCCTGCCGCAGTTCGACGCGGCCACCCGAACGCTGAAGGTGCGGCTCGAGGCGGACAATCCCCGCTACGTCCTCCGGCCGGAGATGTTCGTGGACGTGGAGCTGCCCATTACCTTTGCGCCGACGATCGCGGTGCCCGTGGACGCGGTCATCGATTCCGGGCTCAAGAAAACAGTGTTCGTCGAGCGGGGTGACGGGGCCTTCGAGACTCGCCAGGTGGAGACCGGCTGGCGCTTCGGCGACTCGGTGGAGATTGTCGAGGGCCTGGCCCCGGGTGAGCGCATCGTCACCTCGGGGACGTTCCTGCTCGATTCCGAAAGCCGGATGAAATCGGCGAGCGCCGGAGCATCGGGCCCGGGACGAGCTACCCGCACCGGGCATGACCACGCGCTCGGCGCACACGATCACGGCGCGCCCTCTCCGGCCGGTCATGAGCATGTCGCACATGAGCACGCCGGACACGCGCCATGATCGACCGCATCATCGATTTCTCCGCGGCGAACAGGTTTCTCGTCCTCTTTCTGACCGCGGCGGCCGCTCTCGCGGGGTGGTGGTCGATGCGGCACGTGCCGCTCGACGCAATCCCGGACTTGAGCGACACGCAAGTGATCGTCTATTCCCGCTGGGACCGCAGCCCCGACATCGTCGAGGATCAGGTCACCTATCCGATAGTGACCGCCATGCTAGGAGCCCCGCGCGTCAAGGCGGTGCGCGGTTTCTCCGACTTCGGCTATTCGTACGTCTACGTCATCTTCGAGGACGGCACCGACCTCTACTGGGCCCGCTCGCGCACGCTCGAATATCTCTCGCCCGTTCTCTCCCGCCTGCCGCAAGGGGCGAGGACCGAGCTCGGGCCGGACGCGACCAGCCTCGGCTGGATCTTCCAGTACGTGCTGGTGGATCGGTCGGGCAAGCACAGTCTGGCGGACATGCGCTCCTATCAGGACTGGTACCTCCGCTACTACCTCAAATCGGTTCCAGGAGTGGCCGACGTCGCGCCGCTCGGCGGCCACGTGCGGCAGTACCAGATCAACGTCGACCCGAACCGGCTGCAAGCCTACGGTGTGCCGATCAACCGCGTCGTGGATGCGGTGCGCGGGGGAAACAACGAGGTGGGCGGCCGACTGATCGAGTTCGGCGGTACCGAGTACATGGTGCGCGGACGCGGCTACGCGCGGTCGGTTCGCGATCTCGAGGACATCGTGCTCACGGCGGGCGAGAGCGGCACGCCGATCCGCATCAAGGACATCGGCCAAGTCGCGCTGGGCCCGGATCTCCGCCGCGGTCTCTCCGATCTCGACGGTACCGGAGAGGCGGTCTCGGGCATCGTCATCATGCGCCACGGCGAGAACGCCCTCGAGGTGATCGAGCGCGTCAAGGCGAAGATGCGGGAGATCGAGTCCGGCCTGCCGGCCGGTGTCAGGATCGTCCCCATCTACGATCGCGCCGACCTGATCACGCGCTCGATCGACAACGTGAAGTCCACGTTGATCGAAATCATGATCATCGTCGCACTGGTGATCCTCCTCTTCCTCTGGCACATCCCAAGCGCCCTCATCCCGGTGATCACCATCCCGGTCGCGGTGCTCGTCGCCTTCATCCCGTTCCGGATGATGGGCGTCACCGCCAACATCATGTCTCTGGGCGGCATCGCCATCGCCGTGGGCGCGCTGGTTGACGCGGCGATCGTCGTGGTCGAGCAGACCCACAAGAAGCTGGAGCTCTGGCAGCGGACCGGTCGCCGGGAGGATTACCGAAGCGCCATCATCGACGCGCTGAAGGAAGTCGGCGGTCCAAGCTTCTTTGCCTTGCTGGTCATCGCGGTTTCCTTCCTGCCGATCCTCACGCTCGAGGCACAGGAGGGCCGTCTGTTCAAGCCGCTCGCCTACACCAAGAGCCTGTCCATGATCGCGGCCGCGATCCTGGCGATCACGCTCTATCCCGCGCTGCGGCTGCTGTTCACGCGCCAGGAAAACTTCTTGTTCCGTCCCCGCTGGCTCTGCAAGCTGACGAACGCGCTGGCGGTGGGGACCATTCATCCAGAGGAAAGGCACCCGGTCAGCCGCTTGCTCATCGGCCTGTATGAGCCCGCGCTAGCCTGGTCGCTGCGCCAGAAGTGGCTCGTGATCGGGGGCGCCTGCGCGATCGTCGTGGCCACGATCCCGGTCTATCAGCGGCTCGGCTCGGAATTCATGCCGCCGCTAGACGAAGGATCGTTGCTGTACATGCCCTCCACTATGCCGGGCATCTCGATCGGCGAAGCCCAGAAGCTGCTCCGCGTCACCGACCGGATCATCAAGCAATTTCCTGAAGTGGACCACGTGCTCGGGAAGGCCGGCCGGGCCGAGACCCCGACCGATCCGGCGCCGCTCTCCATGCTCGAAACCGTGATCACGCTGCGGCCCAAGTCGGAGTGGCGCAAGCGGGACGCGTGGTACTCGTGGGCGCCCGAGTGGACGAAGGCCGTCTTTCGCCGCATCACGCCGGATCACATCTCGCAGGAGGAGCTGATCACGCGGCTGAACGATGCGCTGACGCTGCCTGGCGTGGCGAACGCCTGGACCATGCCGGTAAAGGGCCGCATCGACATGCTGACCACGGGCGTACGCACGCCGGTGGGCCTCAAGATCTCGGGCGCCGACCTCGCGGGCATCGAGCGGATCGGGACGCAGATCGAATCGCTCCTGCCCTCGGTCCGGGGCACGCGCGGCGTCTTCGCCGAGCGCACCGCCGCCGGCTATTTCCTCGACATCGAATGGAGGCGCGACGAGCTGGCCCGCCACGGATTGAGCATCGACGACGCGCAAGCCGTTGTGCAGAACGCGATCGGCGGCGAGAACGTAACGACGACCGTCGAAGGCCGCGAGCGCTACCCGGTGAACGTGCGCTACATGCGCGATTTCCGAGCCGACCTCGGCGCGCTGGAACGCGTCCTCGTGTCCGCGGCGGGTGGGCAGAGGCAGATTCCGCTCGCGCAACTCGCCACCGTCAAGACCGCTACCGGGCCCGCCATGATCCGCAGCGAGGATGGCCTTCTCACCGGCTATGTCTACGTGGATCTGGCCGGGCGCGACCCGAGCAGTTACGTCGACGAGGCAGGCCGCCTGCTCAGAGACAAGGTGAAGCTGCCCCCAGGCTACGCGATCGCGTGGAGCGGCCAGTACGAGGCCATCCAGCGGGTCGAGCAGCGGCTCATGGTCGTCGTGCCGCTGACGCTCTTCCTCATTTTCTTCCTGCTCTACCTGAACACGCGCTCGGTCACCAAGACCTTCATCGTGCTCCTCGCCGTGCCGTTCTCCGCGGTCGGCGCCGTCTGGTTCGTCTATCTGCTCGGCTACAACCTGAGCATCAGCGTGTGGGTCGGACTGATCGCGCTGCTGGGCGTGGACGCCGCCACCGGCGTTTTCATGCTGCTCTACCTCGACCTCGCCTACGAGCAAGCGAAGCGAGACGACCGCCTCCGCAGCCTGGCCGAGCTCCAGCAGGCGATTCGGGAGGGCGCGGTGAAGCGTCTGCGCCCGAAGTTCATGACGGTCGCCTGCATGTTCCTGGGCCTGGCGCCGATCCTCTGGGCCGCCGGCACCGGCTCCGACGTCATGAAGCGGATCGCCGCGCCCATGATCGGAGGCATTCTCACGTCTTTCCTGCTCGAGTTGCTGGTCTATCCGCCGGTGTATCAAATCTGGAAATGGAATTTCGAAGTGAATCCCCGCCTGTGGTCCGGTGGAGTACGCAAATTCTTGTGAATAGGTAGAACCGCGATCGTGAACCGTACCGGCGTCCGCAAAGCATACGCGTGGGTCGCGCTCGTCGCGATAGCGCTGAACGGCGCGTGGCCGCTCTTTGCAAACGCCAAACTGCGCGCCAGGCGGGCCGATCCGATCGGGGAAGTCTGTTCCGCGTCCGCGCAGAGGCCGGCAGGCGATTACGCCGGATCAGGGGATCTTCGAAACCGGAAGCACAAGCCTTCGGATTGCGCGCTTTGTTCGCTCGCTGCCGACGACCTGCCGGCGCTTCCTCCCCACGCTCTTCTCATCTCCGTTTCGCGACCCGAAGCGGACCCGTCTCCCGTAACGGGTCTCATCGCGCCGCGGGAGTCCTGCTATCGGCGCGCTCGCGCTCGCGCGCCTCCCCTCGCAAGCTAGGATCAGGCACATGGTTTCTTCGTTTCGTGTCGACAGGATCAACGCGAAACCGGCGTCTCCAGACGAGGACCTGGAGGAACGCGTGGCGGCGCAGCAAGACTCACCGACGCATGAGCTGCAGCAGGCGCGCGTCGGCAAGATACTCGAAATAATCAAATCCGGGCGGCCCCGTAATGTTTGCGATCTGGCGCGTGAGCTCAATTTGAGCAAGTCGCATCTTCAGCATTTGTTCAAGCGGCAGACCGGTCTTTGCCTCGGCCACTTGCTGACCGAACAAAAGTTGCAAGTAGCCGCCCACCTCCTGAAAAGTAGCCAGATGCGCATCAAGCAGATCGCCCGCGCAGTGGGTTACGAGCATACATCCAGCTTCACCCGTGCGTTTGAGCGCCGCTTCGCCGAGTCGCCGCGGTTGTATCGTTGCCGCCGTAAGCCGGGACCCAGTCGGGACGAACCTGTCGGGAAACTCCCGACACCGATCCACCACGACGCCTGACATATCGAATCGAGTATCTGCATGGATTCGTGGCGCAGCTTGAAATGCTAATAAAAAACCGTTTCGGCTAATTGTTTCCGGTTTACGCGCACGTTTGGCCGAGCGCATATTCTCTACTGCAGTCGTCGTGATACGCGGCGCGAAGAAATTCCTACGCATCTCCCAGGCAACGCAACCTCGTCGAGTGAGTTGAAGACGGGTGAGTGTTAGCCTGCACACATAAAAGGAGGTAGCTCGTGTACTTCAATATATTTGGCGAAAGAGTTTCCAAGTGGCGCTATAAGCAAATGCTCAACGCCTTCAAGAACCGGCAGGAACTGATCGCGGCCGGGCTGACCAGCCGGCGCGACCTTTTGAAAATGGGGCTGCTGACGGCGAGCGGCATGCTGCTCGCCAAGGGCGGCTTGAGCGCGCGCGCTCAGACTGCGCTCACCTCGACCTCCTCAGGGAGCGCGGGATCGTTCAATGTCTGTTTACCCGGCAACCAGGCGGCCAGCCCGCCCACCCGGGCGTTCGTCGAGCCGCTCCCGATCATGCCGGTCGCCCAGACCGTTCGGGTATCTTCGCTGAGTCCGGCGCCGACGATTGCCCCGAACACGGCGGGCGGAGAGGTTCGTGCCGCCAGCCATCAGGCCCCCCTGCTGAATCCTAAAATGTTCCCGTTCCCGCCGCCGCGGGTGTACCAGGTGCGGCAACATGCGATCAACGCGGTGCAGTCGCCCGACCTGCCCACGCAGACCATTTGGGCATTCGATGATGGGGTTCACGCCACCAGCCCGGGCCCGACTTATCGGGCCAATTATGGCGTACCCCAACTGGTGCGCAACATCAATGCGCTTCCGCCGGTGAATATGAACGGCGGCTTCGGGATGCCTTCGGTGACCACTCACCTTCACAACGGGCACACGCCTTCGGAGAGCGACGGCAATCCGTGCGACTTCTATCCGCAGGGAAACTTCTGCGACCAGTACTATCCCAACGTGCTCGCCGGGTTCAACTCGGACCATTTCCCCACCGGCGACATCAACGAATCGTTGAGCACGCTCTGGTACCACGACCACCGCGTCGACTTCACGGCCCAGAACACCTACAAGGGACTGCTCGGATTCTATTGCCTGTTCAACCAGTTCGACACCGGCGACGAGAGCACCGGGTTCCACCTGCCGAGCTTCCCGCAGTTCGACGTCCCGCTGGCGTTCGCCGACAAGGTCTACGACCCCAGCAGCGGCCTGTTGGCCTTCGACCTGTTCAACCTCGACGGCATCCTGGGCGACAAGTTCCTGGTGAACGGCAAGATCCAGCCGTTCTTCGAGGTGCAGCCGCGCCGCTACCGCTTCCGCCTGCTGGATACGGGTCCATCGCGCTTCTACGAATTCTTCCTCACCGACCCGAACAATATGGGCGCGCAGAACCAATTCTTTGTGATCGCCAACGACGGCAACCTGTTGCCGGCGCCCGTTCAGGTGAACAGCGTTCGCATCGGCGTGGCCGAGCGCGTGGACATCATCATCGATTTCAAGAATTTTGCCGGCAAGACCATCTACCTGGAGAACCGCCTCAGACAGATCAACGGCATGGGGCCGGTTCCGCCGCAAGGCCTCCTCCCGGGTCAGGTGGAGTGCAGCGACGCCTTCGGGAACGTCCTCTCCGATATCCTGCCGGCCGGACAGGGCAACCTGCTGTTGCAGTTCCGGGTGAGCGGCAAGTCCGTCAGCGATGGAAGCGTGAATCCGGCGACGGATCACGTAAGCTTCTACCAGCTTCCGGACACCACCGCGACTCCAAGGGTCACGCGGACGTTCAAGTTCGACCGGTTGAACGGCCAGTGGTCCATCAACGGCCAGTTCATGGATTGCGACCACTTCCGCTTCCGGGTGCAGCAGAACAGCGTGGAGAACTGGATCCTGTTCAACGCCACCGGCGATTGGACCCACCCCATCCACATCCACCTGGAGGAGCACCAGATCCTTTCGCGGAACCGCCTCCCTCCGCCGCTGACGGTCGAGCGCTCGCGCAAGGACGTGACGCAGTTGCACATGAACGAGCGGGTGCTGCTGTTCTTCCGCTTCCGCGACTGGGTGGGCAAGTACCCGATCCACTGCCACAACGTGATTCATGAAGACCACGCCATGATGGGGCTGTGGAACGTCCAGCCGCAAGGAGACACCGTGCTGGTGCCATAAGGTACCGTAAAAGCTTGAGAGGAGAGTGAACCGTGACCGATCTATCGAGAAGGAAGTTACTGGGCGCGCTGGGAATGGCGCCCGTTGCGGGCGGCCTGCTTACGATCGCCGGCAGCGCAACCGGTGCCCCCGTCGCGGCCAGCGCTGACCGTGTGCAGGCCCAGGCGCGCGAGTCCGCGCGCCTGCGGTATTTTCCCAATCTGACCCTGCGCACGCAGGACGACAAGGAGGTGCGCTTCTACGACGACCTGATCAAGGGCAAGATCGTCACCATCAATTTCTTTTACGCCAAATGCGAGGACGTTTGCCCCATCGTCACCTCCAATCTGGTGAAGGTGCAGGAGCTGCTCGGCGACCAGGTAGGCCGGCAAGTGTTCATGTACTCATTCTCGCTGAAGCCTGCGGAGGACACTCCACGCGCGATGAAGGAATACGCCGAGATGCACGGGGTCAAGCCGGGGTGGACTTTCCTCACCGGAAAGCCCGAGGACCTCGAGCTGCTGCGGCGCAAGCTCGGCTTCACCACGCCGGATCGCGCGGCCGATAAGGATGTCACGAACCATACCGGGAACATTCGTTACGGGAACGAGCCCTTCATGCTTTGGGGCGCGACTCCCGGGATGGCCAGGCCGGAATGGATCGCCGAGTCGATCGAGTGGATGATCCACCCCGATGCGATTCGGCTACCGCACAAGCATCCCGAGGCCCGGCCCGATGCCCCTCGGCCGGAGCATAAACATCCTGCGGGCTAGCAAGCGGCCAATCAATGTTGGGTGAACCGATCAATGTTGGGTGAACCGATTTTCCGATCCGGGACCGCAGCCATCGCGGTCCCGGATCGGAGCGGAACTGGAGGACAAAAGCCATGAGAAACGTATGCAAGAGTGTTTTCGTTGTTTGCCTTCTGACGTTGTCGGCGTCGCTGTCCGCGCAGACGACCTTCCGTGTCTTCAACCCTCCGCCCTGCGATTTCAACGATAATTTCTACACCGTGAACGGGTTTGACGTGACGAACCTGGACACGACGGGGGCGGCCCGCTTCGGGAATTTCCGGCAGTTTGGCCCGCCAGCGTTCCAGCCGGGGCAGGCCAACTGGGTGAGCGACGGCAACTGCAGCGTGAACGACCCCAACCGCAGGAACGTGCGCATCCTGGCGACCACGGGCGCCTACAAGGACGATGACGGCGCTCCCACGGAGTTCCTTTCCATCATCGCCTTCGTGCTCAGCCAGAACTTCTTCCTCACCGGCAGCAACGCCCTCAACGCCCGTGGTATTACCCTGCAGGACATACTCGGTGTCTTGGAGGCTTACGTCGCGCCGACGCAGAGGGTGAACGGCGTTCTGGCTCCCGCGCCGTGCGGCACCATGGGCGATGGTTTCACCCCCTGCTTTCCCGTGACCAGCGTCGCCACCCCTAATCTCAGGCACGATTGGAGAGTCAGCAGCAATCGCAACGCCATTGACGGAAGCTCGGCGGATCCCCGCCCGACCGCACCCACCTCGCCCGGATTCAGCTACTTCGGCGACGACCTGACCGGCAGTTGGATCGTGACCTACTTCTGGTGGACCAAATACGCGGTGGGCGGGCGGCCGGACCAGCCCACGCCGACCTCGACCTGTCAAACGATAATGGCCGCTGCCGGCAAGCAGAATGGATTCAGCCTGGACGGAACGCCGATCCTCCATACCGGGGACGAGCTCCACTTTATCGAGGGCGTGCCCGGGACCGCGCCTCAGTTCGGCTTCAGCCAAAACCAGACCACCGCGCTTTTACAGGCCCAGGCGACCGCACCCTGTGGCAACGAAGGCGGCGAGGACGTGGGTGGCAAGGACGGAGGCGCGGTCTGGCTCGTTTGCCCGACCATCCTCGATCCTCGCAACGGGGCGATCGCGCAGGATGCGTTCCTCGACGTGGTGCGCAAGAACGGCAGCCCGATCGATGCGCGCTTCCAAAGTAACTTCAGCTGCTTGCAGAGCACCGGTAAATTCTGCAACGAGTAGGGCGCGTAGCTAAAAGTCCGACCTCGGCCCCGGCAGGGTTTCGCCTGCCGGGGCCGGTGTGTTTTAGAACCTCATCATGTCCGAGATCCGGGGAAGCAAGCACTCTCGCCGGGACTTCATCAGGCTGGCGGCCGGCGCGGCGGCCTCCGGACTTCTATTTCCCGAGCGCGCGCTCGCCCAGCAAAAGACGCTGAAGATCGCCAAATGGGCGCACTTCTTGCCCGAGTTCGACCGCTGGTTCGAGGGCGAACTCGCCGGGGAATGGGGCAAGCGGCACGACACCCGAGTCGTCGTCGACCACGTTCCCGTGGAAAAAATCGGCGCGCTCGCGGCGGCGGAGGTTGCGGCGCGCGAAGGCCACGATCTATTCATGTTTCCCTGGCCGCCGGCCGAGTACCAGCGGCACGCGATCGATCATGCGGAGGTCCATCGGACGGTGGCCTTGAAGCACGGGAACCTCGATCGCCTCGGACACCGGTCGACGTTCAATCCGAGAAGCAAGAAATACTTCGCCTTCTGCGATTCCTGGATGCCGGCCCCGCTGCACTTCTTCCAGGATTATTGGGCCGAGGTCGACATGCCCCTCGGCCCGGTGCATTACTACAGCCTGCGCAGCGGCGGGCAAAGGCTTCGCGCCAAGCTGGGCATCCCCTGCGGACTGGCGCTCGCGCCCGGCCTGGAGGGCAACGTCACTTTGCATACTCTCCTGCACGGGTTCAACAGCATGATTCGGGACGCGGGCGGAAAGATAGTCATCAATAACGCCCGCACCGTCGTGGCCCTGCAGTACGTCAAGGACCTGGTCCAGGACGCGGGCACTCCGGAGCAGCTCACCTGGGGCCCCTCGGGCAACGTTCGGGCCATGCTGGCGCGCAAGACCTCCGCCACCACCCATGCCATCAGTCTCCTGCGGGCCGCGGAAAAGCAGGACCCCGAAGTCGCCAAGAAGATCCTGCTCCAGCCGTTGCGCGGTTCCGGCGGCGTCATCGCGGTGCCCCACGTCACCAACTGCTCCGTGGTCTGGAACTTCGCCCGAAATCAGGTGGGCGCCCGGCAGTTCCTCGTGGACCTGATCGACCATTCCCAGACCCTCTACGATAAATCCCGGGGCTGCAATTTTCCCACCTACCAGAAGACGGTCCCCGACTTGATCGCGCGGCTCTCGAACGATCCGCAGGCCGATCCTTCCTGGAAGTACGAGGCGCTCAAGGATGCGCCGCGCTGGACCGTGAATCTCGGTTATCCTGGATTCGCAGACCCGGCGGCGATGGAGATTTTCAACAGCTTTGTCATCCCGCGGATGTTCTTGAGCGTCGTCAAAGGCGAACGCAGTCCGGGGGACGCCGCCCGGGCAGCCGAAGCGGAGGTCACCA
>WNFE01004685.1_pt1 | contig 10252 bp, 8 predicted proteins | sample 5400451 | NCBI WGS metagenome assembly WNFE01 (sample SAMN13153344, study PRJNA577476) | soil metagenome | isolation source: 200 cm saprolite under Douglas fir tree site 2 hole 2 | place: USA:California | collected 2015-04-18 | reverse complement strand
CGAGTTCGTACCATTGACCGTTTTCGCCCTCAACTCTAGCATGGCGTATCAGAGGCAAAAATGCCCGTAAAGCAGCGTGAAACCAAGCGACTTGGTTCGCGGCACCATGAGAAACGCCGTGGGCGCCGTATGAACTCGCGTGTACCCGTGCGACTCGGCTGGGAAGATGCGTCCGGAAATCGCGTCAGCGTTGAAGCGCATACAAGGATCGTCAACCCTTACGGATGCATGGTGGTTCTAGCACACTCCCTCGATCTGGAGCACCGGCTGGCGCTAACCAACCTGATCTCTAACGCCAGCAACGCCGCGATCATCGTGTGGAAGGGCAATCAGCGTCCCGACGGGTGGGAATACGGCGTCGAACTCGTCGCCCCGGAAATGGATTTCTGGGGGCTGGAGCTGTGAAGCCGTCACCGTACGCGAGACCCGGTGCGATAGCCGGCGAGCGTCCTACCGGCACGCGCCCCGCGCTTACGCGGCAGCCAACCGCGGAAGAGCGTCGCCGCGCCCAGCGCGTTCTGCTGAAGATGCCAGTGATCGTGCACCTTGCGAACAAGCCAGAGGGGATTGCTGGTAATACGCATACGGTCAGCGCGACCGGAGCAATGATTATTGTTCGAGAAGGCATTCCGCAAGGCACCAAGTTCATTTTGGAAAACCCCAAAACGCAACAGCGCGTCGAGGTAAACGTTGTGCGACCTCCACAGATGAATCAGGAAGGGTCGCTGGTTCCCGTGGAGTTCCTGTCGCCCGCGCCGCTATTCTGGAATATTGTTTTTCCTCCCACTGTCAACAACTGACGATTGCATTGAGTCCCCTGTTCAGCCTGCTAGTGGCTCGCTCAAGGGACGCGACAGGGGGTACACCCCCGGCATTTTGTATGAATATCAAAACAAAGAGGATGCGAAAATTGCATTTCGCAATGGATTGATTCTAAAGGACGCACCTTTGGTTGTTTTCGATTTTCAAAAAGGCCAAAGTGGGTGCCTGAAAAAGAAAAGCGGGAGCAAGCTCCCGCACTCGATACGCAGCAATCTACAGAAGTAAGTATATCAGAAATTAAGGGAATGTCAAGCGGAAAGTGAAGTAAAACCGCCGCGCTCTAAGAAAGGGCGGACCCAGGAGATCCGGGGCCGCTTGGTTTTGTTAGAACAGATTTCTCAGTTGATGGTGAGGTTGATCATCTGCGAGCCGTTGGACGCTGCCGGTGACGCTTGAATCGTGACCGTCGTGCTGCCCGTCACCGTCACCTTCAGCGCACCGCTCGTTGAACCTTGCGTGTACGTTGCATCCCCTGCGTAATGCGCTGTGATCGAGTGCGTTCCCACGGTGTTTAGTGCGCCAGTGGTGAGTGTCGCCGTCCCACCTGTAACCGTAACCGGATTGCCAGTTGCTACGCCGCCATCCAGCAGTTGCACCTGATCGGTCGGTGTGCCGCCAGTCACAGTCGCAGTGAATGTGAACGTGCCACCGGCTGCAGCCTTGGTTGCGCTCGTCACCGTTATCTTCGTGATTGTGGCTACCGGGCCGCTACCGCCGCCACCACCGTTGTAGCTGTTGCAACCCATCGTGAAGCTGAGCACGCAGACTAGGCCGAGGACTAGCGCCGCGCGATAACGCTTCCGCCCTGGGGCGAAAAGCAGAAACAACGCAGCTAGGCCGCTGCCCGCGCTCAGCGTCCACCAGGTTTTGCCTCCGCGGGTCGGCACCACTCCCGCCGCATACGTCTCCCGTACGAGTGGCATCACCGACGCCGTCGCATTCTGCCCTGACGGTGCGTCCACTGACACGGTCAATTGCCCCGTGGCAGCAGTTGTATTCGTGGCAGTAATGGCCAACGGGTTTGGCGTGCATGTCACTCCTGGCGGCAGCGCGGAACAAGTCACGTTAACGATCTGCGTGCCGGTGGAACCAGCGCCTGGTGTAACCGTAATCGTCGAAGTCCCAGAGCTTCCCGCCGTCACAGTCGCGGGTGACAGAGCCGAGGCACTGAGCGAAAAGGTGTTCGTCACTGTGATGGTGATTGCCGTTGCGGTGGAGAGCGCATAATTCGTATCGCCGTTATACGTCGCGGTAATTGTCTGCGTGCCCGTCGAGCTGAAGGAAGTTGGCAGCGCCGCAGTCCCGCCTGCTCCTGTTGTCGCCGTGGCCGCTGTTGGCGAAACATTGACCGGGCTTCCGATTTGCGCTCCTCCATTGAAGAAAGTCACAGTCCCAGTTGCACCGACAGAGCTGTTGCTTGTCGAGGAAATTGTTGCTGTCAGTGTGACATTCGCGCCTGGCGCTACTGTGGAGGCGCTGGCGACGAGCCCAGTAGCTGTCGTCGCCTTCGATACCATTACGGTATCTGTCACCGCCGTGGTGACGGCGTTGTAGCTGATGTCGCCGGAGTAGGTCGCCGATAGCGCGTGCGTTCCCCCCGTCAGCTGAATCGGCTGGTCTTCGCCGCTCCCCGCGCTATTGACTGGGAATGGGCTGGTGTCGAGAGGGCCTCCATTGTCGGTAATAGTGACTGTTCCCGTAGCGTCGAACGCGCAGCCTGCTGTCACAGGGGTTGCTGCAAGCGGCGTGCATGCGCTTGTCGTGCTATTCAGTATGTCGAACCGCAAGATGTAAGGCGACCCATACGCAAATGAGGTAGCGTTTGTGCTCGTGATATTCCCGGTGGTGGGGTCAAACGTGACGATTGCGTATTGAAGGCGGCTGTTTTCCTTAGCAACAGTGACCGACACAGGGGGGCTGGAGGTACTGGAAGCAAATGTATTGTCGCCGGCGTAGCGCGCAGTTACGCCGTAGGTCCCCCCGGGAAGAATGACGCCTGTGACGTTCGCGACGCCACTGGATAGCGGAAAATCGCCGATCCCGCTGTTTACCGTAGGGTTTGAGACGAGCGAGGCATCTCCGGTGGGAGTGCCAAATGTCGAAGTCACAGTCACTTTTGCCGGGACTGCGGTGCCATGAGTGATGTTGACAGCTGCTCCTCCGTTTAAGGTGAGGGCGGTCGTTGTGGCGTGAAACGTCCCAACTGCTGTCGGCCATTGCGTGGCGAGGTTGGCGACATTTACCGAACCGAGGCCCGTGGCGAGGTCGTAGCTGGGAATCGCACCGCTGCCGGCTGCCGTTGTCCACGCTGGAGTCGTGGCGGAGGCTGGGCTTACCAGAACGCCGTTGGTGCCAGCAGTTTTGCTGCTGCAATTCGGAGAGTTCCCGGCACAGGGGACCGAGTTGTTACCCCTGGTGATGTCGTAGAACGAGCAGGTAGCTGAGCCTGTCAGTGGCGTGGCTGAGGAGTCGCAGCTTTGTCCGGCGGTTGCGGCGATCCTATATAACACAGGGTTGGCGTTGCCCTGACGGCCGTTATTTTGATTGATTAAAGCCATGATACCCGCGAACGCGGGGGAAGATGCCGACGTTCCGCCGGCTCCAAAAAAACTGAACGGCCCTGTGGAAGCACACGAAGGGTTACTCCCAGGCGGCAAAGCGTCGGCCTCGCAGAGCAAATAAAAACTCTTGGACTGCGGCCCATCGCTCGCAAATAGGGAAACGTCGGGGATGTAGCGATGATTATCACCTGCGGCAATTCCGTTGGGGATGATCCCACTTTGCCAAGCAGGTTTTGCGTATCCCGCAAGAGCGCCCGCATTGATGCCGCTAGGCCCGCCACTTCCGCCCACGATGTTCGTTGCTGCTGTGCCCGCGCACACCGTACTGAGGTTCGCGCTTGTGGCAGTCGCCGCGCAGGAATCATTCCACGGGATCTCATGGATATAACCCAAGGCCGACTCGCGGGTGCCCGGGGCGTTGAGAGTGCTCGGGTTCCAGAAAGTCGTTTGCGTCGTGAAGTCATCGAAATCGGTACCGCCCACAGCTACGTTGAACGGAGTTGAGGCGAACCCACTGACCGCAAGGCCGTGAGTGGCTACGGCGGCGGTATTGAAATCGTCGCATCCGGCGGAACCCGGATCACCCGCGGACACAAACACGGATATACCCTGTGCTGCTGCCTGCTCCCAAAGGCCGTTGAAGAACTGATTTCCTGCCGTACCCAATGCGGCTTCGCAGGCGCCGAAACTAAGGCTCATCACCGGGTCAAGATTGTTATCGATGATGTAGAACGAAGAAAGATCGGTCCCCGCGGCTGTCAGCGTGCCTTCCGACACCACCAAATCAATCGTTGCCTTCGGGGCGACCATCCCAGAGACTTGAACGTCCAGGTCGGCTTCGCCCTCGCTTCCGGTGGGGCCACTGATTCCTGGATCGGGGCCATTTACGATAGTGTTGGGAGGATTAACTGGAAGGCTGAACAAGTTGCGGAAATCGGTCACGTCTTGGGGGTTAATGTTTGAATCAGCGACGATAGCGATATGCTGCCCTGTTCCATCGAGCGTGGAAGGAATATTGTAAATTTTAGCGAAGTCGGCGGGACCGACGACGTAGTGGCCACCACTCGTGGTGAACTGGGGAACGATGCGGCCGTCGGCAGTTCGCGTGAAGGCTCCCACAATATGCTTCATCGACTTCCGAGGGAAATTGTGCAATGACACTATGCCGGCCACAACGGGTGTTAACGCCGTTGGGATTTGCGGATCACTTACGTTGGCCTGGCGGGCTTCGCCGTTCACATTGAATTGATGGATCTCCGTGTGGAACGCGCTGCGGACCTGCGCAACGTTCCCGGAGAATTCGATGGCTGTGCGTCCGGCTCCCACCTTGATTTGCTGAAATCCCTGGTGCGCCAGCCAGTCGGTTACTGTCTGGATGTCCGCGTCCGCCGGGCCGAACTGCTTGCCAAACTGTTCGGGCGTAAGCCAGTTGTGAAAATTCGGCGAGTCCTTGCTCAACTGCTCGTCCATGAATTTGCTGAGCGCGGCTTGCTGTTCGGGGCTGCGCTGCAGGACGAGCATCATTCTCTTCATGGGTGTTGCGTCGCCCACCACTCCCTGGTCAAATTCCGGGCGGGCGAGGGGATGGACGTTGCCGCGGAGGCGAACGAGCTGTGTTTCATCGATGGTCTGGGTGATGCGCGCGGGGATGGCTGGGGCTTGAGACGAGGCCGCCCCAACTGCGTCCGGTTTGGATTGCGCGGCGGCGGGGAAGGCCGGGAGCGCGAGAAGTGAAGTAAGAAGGAGAAGGGAATTGCGAAGCATCAAAGATTGGAGTTTCATAACCCGTCCACGGTGCAGATTTTGAATTCGATTCCAACCACGTTCGAAAATCGAAATTAGAAAATCGAAATTAGAAACGCGAAATTAGAAACGCGAAACGCGTCCTGTCTCCCGAGGTGGCCCGGAGATGCTGCCGACCGTGTCTGGACTCGTTGGAGCAGGAGGAACAGCTTTCACAAAGGGCTTCTCGCGGACGGGGCCTGGACCGAGAGCGATTCACCGTTGAACGCGTAAAGACTATCACAGACAATTGAAAGACTCTCTAGTACCTTGTCGACGAAGATTTTGAGCGAAAGCCTCTTCATCCGGAGCAGCACCCACCCACCAAGGGCATGACCATTCGGATGCACCCGGGATTCCGCAGGATGCTTTCGTTGCCTTGGGCGAGCGCCCTGCATTGGGGTGATGGTGCGTGGCGCCGCCTTCGAAGAAACTTTCCCTTTGTTTAATGGTTACCGATTTGGCGGCACTTTTATTCCACGCGAGGCGGGTCCGGAAAGAGGGCGCAGCATGCTGCGCCCGTACAAAGACACAAGCTTCAGGAGCACTTTTATTCCACGCGGGGGCTGCGGGCGAACCGTTGTAACCTCCGGGTTCGGTTGGCGATGAAAGAGGCGCAGCGAGCTGCGCCACTACAAAGGCAGAAGCTTCAGGATCAATTTTTTTTAGTGATGAAAACCGCGGCGGCCATAGAAGCCGGGGCCGCCCCATCCATCATAAAAACCAACGTAAGCGGGATAGGCGTAGCAGGGGTCATAGTAACCGCAAGGGGAGGCGTAGGGGCCGGGGTACGGGTAGCCTCCGGCCACGCGTCGCCCTCGGTGCTCCATTGTGCCGCCGGCAAAATCGCGCTGGTTGACCGGCTGGAAAGCCTGCTGGCTCTGCGTGGTGTCAATGCGAACGGGATCGACCAGGCGGAAGCTCAAGGGCTCCTCCGGTTCAAGGATCGTCGGGCGGCCGCGCGTGAGCAGCACTGCGCCAATTCCCACTGCCGCGCCGGCTCCCGCGCCGATAGCCGCACCTTTGCCCCAGTCAGCGGCAGCACCGATCAAAGCGCCGAGTCCTGTGGTGGTGCCAATGGTCGCGGCGTCCTGGCCGTGCGAAGTCCCGCCCGAAGCTTTCCAAAGTTCGGTAAGTATCGGAACTTGACGGCCATCCACGGTGGTCATGTTGGTCAGCTCGACTCCCAACTCAGAAGTGCCCTTGATGCGGCCGGCTTGGCGAACCTCTTTGACCTGTCCCACGAGGACCTGGCCGCGACGCGCCCCGACCCAGCCATTCACGACGAGCGGCTGGTCGAGCACGGCGGTGAACTGGTCGCCAATCTTGCTGTGATCGCTGGAGAGATAATCATTCATGCGGATGAGAAGGATGGTTCCGGCGGGAACGGTCAGCGTGTCGGGGACGGACTGAACCGGCGGGGATGGGCGCGCCTCGGGGGCGGCCTGCGCTGCTGGCCGGTCGTGAGAATAGGGCGGCTTGTCCGCGTCTTGTGGAGCGTAAGTTGGCTTTGCTGGAGGATCCTGCGACTGCTGCTGGCCGGCTTGCTGTTGCCCTTGCTCTTGCCGCTGATCTTGCTGCTGCTGTTGGGCGTAGGCGCTGGCGGTGAGGCAGAGGGCGAGGGCCAGTGCGACTATGCCGCACGAAGATGAACCGACACTCCGCGACTTTGCTGGGTGCTGCACCATGATCTTTTCTCCCTCGACCTGGGATAATACAGAATCCCTGGATCTCTCCGCACTTGGAGGAATTGGATGGCGCGGTTTCCGACTGGGATGCCCGGGGCAACCGGGGTTTATCGAATTAGCTAACCGCGCGAGGCGGCGAAACTTTTTGCAAGTTCCCGGGTTTTATGTGGAGAGAAAAAGGGAGAGGTGCGTCTTACCCTCGCACTTTTTTTCGATGGAGATTTTGTGTCTTGCTGAAGAAAGCTCCGCGATAGATTTGTTGATCGCACGTGGAATTCGGGCGCTCAGGGTTTGCCCTGTTCCGTGAGCGCAAAGTCTCCCGATCTAGCTCCCGGCACCAGCTTCCAATCCGATTTGAGTTCGAGAGTCCAACCCTTACCGGCGAGCGGGGACTTGGCAGCGTCGGCCGGCGCCGGCAGTTGAACTGATACAATCTTGCCGTTTTTGCGCAGGAACAGGACGCCCTCAGTGGCGTGCAATATTCCCCACTGGTCGGAGACCTGCACGTTGTCGCGGTAAAGCGTCAAGCTGTCATCCAATGCCAAGACCGCGTTGGGATCGTACGTAAAGTCGAATTCCTTGGCCACTGGCAACGCGAGAACCGGTCCATCGACGAACATTTTTTTTGCGGCAGTAACCTGAGCTTGATGTTTTACTTCACGGCTAGTTTCGACGGCCACGACTTCGCTACCGTCGTAACGCTCGGCGCGGCGCAATGCTTCCATTTTGCTGAGGGCCGGCGAGTCGATCGCGTAGGCGTGGGCAAGCAGTTCTCCGAGATTTGTCGCGGGCGTCAGGCCCTTGCGCCACTGTGGATTTCCGGCATCGAGAAGTCCGCCGTAAGCCGGGCCGGAAGTGTAGGCGAAGGAGCGCGCATAACTCTGCGTGCGCGTCGGAGCGGAACGCAGGATGGATGCGGCAACCACGGCGAATTCTTCTGGTGAGGAAGTGCTCAGCTTCACGCCGGTGTATTCGGCCATGCCTTCGTGCATCTCCAATGTGGTTTCGCGCGCGACGGCTTCAGGGAAAAGCGAGCGGCGAAAATTCCGGAAGTAGAGGGCGTCGGCAATGTCGCGGTGGCGCTCGTCGCCGTGCTGCCAGAACGCGTGCTCCAGCGCACGCCATTCCATCTGCAACCAGATGCGGCCGTCCAGGGAATCGAGATGGGCGTTCATGGAATCAGCGGGCGGCAAGCCGATTTTCTTCTGCACGCGATGGAAGCACTCGTGGAGCATCAATCGCATGCGCGGACTCTTGTATTGCGGCGGTGGCCACATCACCATGGTCCATTCCACGCCTGCCCAGGTCACTGCGGTGTTTGCCACGCCAAGAGTGTCTGGCGTTTTTCCCGCGAAGACGCCATCCATAGGTTTGAGCCTGCTCTCGAGATCGGGTTGATTCGCAACGGCGTCGCGGGAGTCGGGATCGACGAAGAGAAGAGGTCCGCACAAGGGAACTGTCCACAATGCGCCGTTGTCCTTGTCCGAGACGGACTTTGCTTCGGCGAAGTATTGCCTGGCCAGCGCGCGGTCGATTGGTGGCTCCTGCGGCAGGGCTGGTATCGGGAGTAAAACCAGTGCGGCTGACAGGGCTGCGGTTCGCAGCCCGATGAATTTGTTCATGGCAGTTTTTCCTTCGAATCGCCATCGGGCTCGGCCTGCGATGCGCGGGCCTTCCGGCGTTCTAGCGCGTCCCAGTAGGCTTCTCCCATTTTCAGCAGGCCGGCAATTCCAAGTTCGTGGCCATCGCCTCTCGTGAGCGTTAGACGTTCGGCGCGCAGAAATAACTCGCGATATTCGGTGTAGTTCAGGAGGCCGCTGATACGGAGCGCGACGGAATTGTCATTTGCGGTGGCGAGGGTGGCATCCGCAATATCAAGCACCTGCTGGCATTCCGTGGTGAGAGCATTCTCCAGGTCGGTCCAGCTTAACGATTCCTCGCGGCACTTGGACTGGTATTCGGCGATCAATCGCGATTGCTCTTCCTGCGAGATGCCGTCAGGAATAGGAAACGTTCCGGGCCACGCCGCATGGTGAACCACGCGCGCGGATTGCACACCATCCAGGCGCAAAAGAAACTGCATGTCGAGAGGGAGATTATGGAATTCGAGCAGGTGATCGCTTTCGAGGTGGAGGGTAACGGTGCGCTCCAGCAGGTTGGACTGGATGGTCACAATTTGCGCATCGTGGAGGCCCGCCCACAAGGAGACTTGGGCTGCGGCGGGCGGCAGACTCATCCAATCGACGATCGTGGATTGCTCGTCAGCCATGCGTCACCGTTCTGGGCGAAGTTGCGGGCAGAGTATAGCCTGCATGCGGTCAAATCGAAACGCATTGTATAATCCTGCTCGACTTGGTGCAGGCAAGAAACAAAGAGAGTGCGCCCGCCGCGGCGGGCGCCGCTACATTCAGACCGAGGAGACGCCATGGCAGAGCCAACTTACGAAGAACTGAAAGCAAAACTCGCGGAAATGGAAAAACAGGGAGGCGGACGCCGTACCGGTGCGCTGGAGTTTCGTGTCGGTGAAAAAGGAGGCGTGAGCGTGTACGGACTGGGGCGCTTTCCTGTGACGCTTTACTATGAACAATGGATCAGGCTGCTGGAGGCGGTGCCGCAACTGCGCACGTTCCTCGAGGAGAATAAGACCGCAGGCAAGCTGAAACTCAAGGAAAAATACTCTGAATGATTTCCCGCGATCGCGGAAAGCAGAAGTGCGGGCCACTCGGAGAGGAGGGCCCCGAGTGCCTGTGGGGAGGCACCCGGGGCCGGGGGGAGTGAGGAGGAGTCTTGGCGAAGCTTTACTGCGGTGACGATTACTTCGAAGACTGCGCGGCCAATAAGCAGAGCCGCTGCAACTCGTCGTAAGTGAAAACCACCTGCTCGCCCCGGTCACCCTTTTCGAGGTGCCCCAGGCCAGCTAGACGCGAAAAGCGCCGGATTTCCGTCATGGGGAGTCCCAACAGAACCGCTGCGCGGTGTTCCCCGACTTGTTCTTGGATATTCATGCTCATTCTTGAACCCGATTTCCTTCCGTGGTAAATGGGAGCATGCGATTCTCCAAACTCCTGGTCAGTTAAGTCCTTTGCCATCTATGAGAAAGTGCCAGTTCATCCCAGCCTTTCACAAAGTTGAGCATTTCGTTACACAAATAGTGCAGCGATTTGGACGACACCCATGGAATTGGCCCCATGTGCAACGCTTTCTCTGACGCTTGGCGAGGGGTAACATAGGGGCCGACACTTAAAACCAACGGGTCAATTTCCCGGGTGGCGGGACTGCGAGCTATGAATCGGTATACCGACAAACAGAGAATTAGGGATCTCTACGACCGTACAAGCCCGTATTACCAAAGTCTGTGGGGCGCGCACATTCATCATGGCTATTGGATTAGTGGCGAAG
>WNFE01011293.1_pt1 | contig 10253 bp, 8 predicted proteins | sample 5400451 | NCBI WGS metagenome assembly WNFE01 (sample SAMN13153344, study PRJNA577476) | soil metagenome | isolation source: 200 cm saprolite under Douglas fir tree site 2 hole 2 | place: USA:California | collected 2015-04-18 | reverse complement strand
CGATTGGAATAACAGGTGCGCGCTTCGCCGAAGTAGCTCGTGGCCGCAGCTAAATTTCCATCGCCGATCTCCATCAGTCCAAGATCTTCAAGCATCGGACAATTGTGCGCGCGCGATGCGGCCTGCCGCGCCAGACAACGATATTGCGCCGATGCGCTCGAAAAATTCTGCACCGCGAAATCGTGGTACATTTTCCAAGAGTCCTTTTTTGAAGAATCGGCCGCGGTTTCAATCTGCAACCATGACGCGTACGGGCGATATAATGGATCGCCGACCATCACCGACATCCAGGAGAGAACTTCGATCGATGAATACGCGCTCTCAGCAAAAGTGAAACCGTTGAGCAAGCGATCGTTGAAAATATTCAGATGCGCCGTGAGTCGGAGATAGGGCTCGTAAACATTACCGAGACTGGCCGCAGCGCCCCGCGAGAGGAGAGGCGCTACCCAGTTCGCATTCGGATCGTGCAAAGTCATCGCGCTAAAAGAGTGGATGTGGACTGCGATTGCGCCCGGTGAAAAACGAAACTCCGGTTGTGCAAAAGGTCCCGCGGCCTTCTCCGTGCGCCATCCGTAATAAAGAGCGCAATCGGTCATCGGATAACCATCCGGAAAAACTGCAGGGGAATTATCGTAAACGACAGGCACACCGACTTTGTGCAGCTGCACCGGAATTTCCGCGAGCCATTGGTCGCCAACCGCGTAACCGGCCGCGGTCTCGCGTGCCCCGTCGACGTAGGCGCGGCCCCGTAATCCCCTTTTTTCGGTAGCGATCGAATCGACAATCATTCGGCGCACGGTTTCGGCCTTTGGCGCATCAAGCCGGCAGACCAGTAATAGAACGGGATTATCGACGTCGCCGATTGTCTTGAAGCTCTGGAAATATGGATTCCGCAGCGGACCGGAAATTTGCCGCGAAAATAAACCAAGACTTGCCAGCTCCGAGTCGACCGACGCTTCGTTGCGGCTGCTAACAGGGCCGCCGGCCGATTGATCACCCGGGTATGGACCCTCCCTTGGTTTGATTTTCAGCGGCACGCCTTTGATCACCGCGACAAAACGAATTGAAGTCGTCATCACGGCCGTTTGTTGCTCGGACGTTTCCCGAACCGTCCACCATTTTCGGGTTTTGAAAGCCTCGCGCAGCGGCCCGGCGATGTTTGCATCGTATTCCTCACGGGTGATTTCTTCGTCCGTCGAGCAAGTCAGGCCGACGATGTGATCGGAGGCGATGCCGCGGTGCTGCGCGTAGAATCTTGCCAGCTCGGGCGAATCGAGGGCTGCCTTGTTGTAAACGACAATGGTCGATGCGGCGAGTGGTTGCTCAGCGCGAAGATCGATCACGAGCATGAGCACGATCCCGAGAACGAGGGATGATCGACACCGCCTCATCGAGAAATTGAGCTTTCGGAGTTGAAAGTTGGGTGGCGAGTGTTTGAAATCTTCAAGAGCGCCGCACTCTCAACTCTCAACCCTCAACTCTCAACCTCTGCATGCCTGCCGTCCTCAATCTGCTTCGAATCAAAAACCTCGCGCTCGTGGAAGAACTGGAGTGGCAGATTGCGCCTGGGTTCACCGCCATCACGGGTGAGACCGGCGCAGGCAAATCGATCATCATCGGCGCGCTCCAGCTTTTACTTGGCGAACGCGCGGACAAATCGCTCATCCGCACCGGCGCCGACACTTGCACAGCGGAAGCGGTTTTTACCGGCAAAGAATTGCAGAAGCTGAATCCGCAATTGGTCGAAGCGGGCGTCGAACCGTCCACCGATGATCTTATTATTAAGCGAACACTTTCCGCCGCGGGCAACAATCGTCAGTTCATTAACGGCTCGCCCACGACATTGTCGATCTTGAAAAACGTCGGCGACGCGTTGGTCGATCTTCACGGCCCGCACGATCACCAGTCGCTACTGTCGCCGGACAAGCAGCTCGACCTACTCGACTCGTTTGCGCGAGCCGAAGAGCAGGTCGAGGAATACCGAAAGCATTTCAGACAATTAGAGACGCTGGCGGCCGAACACACAGCGCTCAACACGGCTGAAACCGCGCGCGAACAGGAGCTCGATCTCCTTCGTCATCAAGTCACTGAAATTGATTCGGCAAACCTCGTCGCCGACGAGGAAGACGAAATCGAGAAGCGCTACAAATTGAGCAGCAGCAGCAAGCGCTTGATTGAATTGGCCAGCGCCGCGGCGAACAAACTTTCCGAGGCGGACGAATCGGTCCTCTCGCAGCTCGCAGAGACGCAGCGCTTGTTGCGCGAGTTGGAAAAGATCGACATCTCGACCGCAGAACTTTCTTCCGAACATGCGGCGGCGGTCGTGCAGCTGTCCGAAATTGCACGATCACTCTCCGATTACGCTGAAAAGCTCGATCTCGACCCGGAGCAACTCGCGGCGCTCGAGCAGCGCGTTTCCCTTTTCGAAACATTAAAACGGAAATACGGTGGCTCGATTGCGGAAGTGATTGAGTTCGGTCGACGCGCAGCCGAACGAATGCAGAAAATCGAAGGGCGTGACGCGGAACTGGAGCGGCTTACGAAAGAAATCGAAAAAGTTCGCGACCAAATGAATCGCGCGGGTGACGCGCTGCGCAAACTGCGCGCGAAAGCGGCCCCGAAACTTTCCGAAACGATTCGTAAGAATCTTGCCGATCTTGGATTCCGGCAATCAGAATTCGAAGCAAAACTTAGCGCGCTGGACGAACCGCGCGCGAGCGGTTTCGATTCGGTCGAGCTGCTTTTCTCGCCGAATCCCGGCGAACCGTTAAAACCGTTGCGCGCGATCGCTTCGAGCGGCGAAATTTCGCGGCTCATGCTCGCGATCAAATCCGCGCTCGCTGCTCATGACGCGATTCCTCTTCTCGTGTTCGACGAGATCGATACCAACGTCGGCGGCGAGATCGCGCATGCAGTCGGGGCAAAGATGCAAACGCTCGGACGAGAGCATCAGCTGATTTGTATCACCCACCTCGCGCCAGTCGCGGCAGCTGCTTCATCGCATTTTGTCGTGACCAAAGACGTTGTTCGCGGCCGTACGTTTTCGAATTTGCAGGAAGTCGCAGGCAAAGCGCGCCGCGAAGAAATCGCGCGCATGCTCGGAGGCAAAAGCGACTCCGCGCTCCAACTCGCTGCCAGTTTGTTGAAAGAAAAGTAGCGCTTTACGTCTTTACCGGGCCGAGTGGCAGAGCAACTTTGCCATACAGTTCGTTCAGCACCTGCGCGAGGCCGGTGTAAATCGCGGAGAAGCCGCAGAAAATTCCTTCGTAACCGGTGAAATGTTTGAAACCGGGACTCGCGTTCGTGAAATCGCCAAACGCGAGCAGAAAAAATAAAATCGCGAGCGTGGCGAAGACGATCTGCAACGCACGGTTGAGCCGCAGCGCCCCGATAAACATCACGAGGGTAAATAATCCCCACATTGCGAGATACGCCGCGATCGCGATGTCGTTCGACGCTGCGCCCCAACCGAGTTTTGTCAGGACGATCATGGTAACGAGCGAGAGCCAGAAAAGTCCGTAGGAAACAAAAGCAGTGGTGGCAAACGTGTTGCCTTTTCGCCATTCCATCATCCCGGCGATAATTTGCGCAATACCGCCGTAACAAATGCCCATCGCCAGAATCATCGCGTTGAGTTCGTAAAAACCGGCATTGTGAAGGTTGAGCAGCACCGTAGTCATGCCGAAACCGAGGAGACCCAGCGGAGCGGGATTGCCAGTAATGTCGCGGGATTCGTTCATGGCATCAGTCTGTCGAAGACAAGATCGACAATGCAATCACAAAGCGGGCTGTAGCCACGTGCCTATGGCACGTCTAAGACTGGACGTCGCACAGCGACGTGGTTACAACAGCAGGCGTGCTGAATTACATCTGGCTAGCGCTGGTATTGCTCGCGGTCGCCATCGGCGGTTGGAACGATCGGCTTAAGGATGTGACCGGCGGCGCGCTCGATGGCGCAAAAACAGCGGTGACGATCGCATTGGGATTGATCGGGATCATGGCACTGTGGCTGGGTCTCATGCGTTTGGCCGAACGCGCCGGGCTTGTGCAACGGATCGCGTACGGATTGCGACCGTTGATGCAGCGATTGTTTCCGGAAGTTCCGCCGGACCATCCCGCGATGGGTTCGATGCTGATGAACATGGCGGCGAACATGCTCGGGCTCGGTAACGCTGCGACGCCGCTCGGATTGCGCGCGATGCGCGATCTGGAATCGTTGAACCCGCGACCGGGCGTCGCTTCGAACGCGATGTGCACTTTTCTGGCGATCAACACCAGTTCGGTGCAACTCATTCCGGCAACAGCGATAGCGATTCTGGCCGCAGCCGGGTCGGCGCGACCAACGGCGATCGTCGGCACGGCATTTTTCGCGACACTTTGCGCGGCGACTGTGGCAGTGCTTTCGGCGAAATTCTTCGAGCGATTGTCGTTCTTCCGCCCAGTGACCAGCGAAGGATCGAAGAAGAAAAAAGAACCCGCGCCGCGACCGGCGTATTCGAAATCGCAGTCCGCCGATAAATTTGCGTTCGATGATGAATCGCTTGGCCAACCGCCGCTTTCACGTCCAGCGCCGTGGGGATTGATCGCGCTCGTGCTGCTCACGGTCTTTTTTGTGATGCTTTTTCTGCGCATGGTGATGCCGGATCTGTTTCGACTCCCGATGCCAACTGAACCAACGTTGCAGAATCCTTTCGCGAGAATGGTTAACGCATTGTCGATCCTGGCGATTCCGTTTCTGCTCAGCTTTTTCCCGGTCTACGCCGCCGCGCGCGGGATCAAGGTTTACGACGAATTCGTGGAAGGCGCGAAAGAAGCGTTCAACGTCATCTTGCGAATCATCCCGTTCCTGGTGACGATGCTGGTAGCGATTGGAATGTTCAAAGGCGCGGGCGGAATCGATCTATTGACGAAACTGCTTAGCCCAATCCTGACTCCGTTGCATTTTCCCACTGATCTCGTGCCGCTAGCTTTGATGCGGCCGTTGAGCGGAAGCGCCACGCTGGCGCTTTTGACCGACGTCGTGCACCGGCTCGGCCCGGACAACATTATCAGTCTGATGGCGGCGACGATTTATGGGAGCACTGAGACGACTTTCTATGTCGCGGCTGTTTATTTCGGATCGGTCGGGATCAAGCAGACGCGTCACGCAATTCCAGCCGGATTGCTGGCTGATCTGACCGGAGTCATTGCGTCGGTAGTAATTTGCCGCGCGGTGCTGTAAAGGCATCTGCCGCCAGAGACAATGCCAGTCCGGATCGGACCGACAACTACAACAACGACAACCACTTAGATCGACATTTACACCGTCGAAATCATTTTTCCCTACCATTGCGCGCGCGAACTCTTTATCGTCCAATTTTTTCAAGATGATCCGGCGCGATTACTTGGTTATCGGAAGCGGCATCGGCGGCGCGTGCGCGTGCGAAGGCGTTCGTAAGTACGACAAGCGCGGCACGATTACGATTGTCGGCGCGGAGATCATGCCGCCGTACAATCGCTGGTTGCTGTCAAAAGATTTTCTGCGCGAAAAAACGCCGCCGTTTAAAAAACTCGCGCATTACGATCAGCGCTGGTTCGTTTCGCACAAAATCGAAACCCGCTTCGCCACCATCGTAAAGCAATTCAATATCGAGCGGCGTTTGGCCGTGCTCGGGAACGGCGAAAGCATTGAGTTCAACAAAGCATGTTTGGCGATGGGGAGCCGCCCGGTGCGACCGCCAGTCGCCGGTGTGAATCTCGGGAACGTAATTTATCTGCGCTCGGTGCGTGATGCACTCGCGTTGCGCGAAATGGCGGACGTGGAAAAAACCGTAATGGTAATCGGTGGTGGCCTGCTCGCGTGCGAAACCGCCGCGAGTCTGCGAATGATGAAATTGAAAGTGAGCATGATGCATCGCAATGCTTATCTCCTAAATCGTTACCTTGATTCCCAAACAGGGCCATGGCTGACCGATTATTATGCGAAGCACGGCGTCACCGTGCTGGTTGGCGAAAGCCTGAACGGTTTCGAAGGCAAGACGGTTCTGCGAAATATCCAGACGAAAAGTGGGAACCGCGTCCCGGCTGGATTGGCCGTGGTCGCTTGCGGCGCCGAACCCAACCTTGATCTTGTACGCAACACACCGCTCTCAGGACCACATGGTTCGGCGGTGACGGATTATCTCGAAACAGAAGAAAAAGGAATTTTTGCTGTCGGCGATCTCGCATTTTATCCGGACCGGATCATGGGCGGCGTGCGCCGGCAAACGCATTGGGAGAACGCGCGCGCGCAGGGCCTTGTCGCCGGCGCAAACATGACCGGGAAAAAACGAATTCGTTACGAACAAATCCCCTATTTCTGGACCGAAATGTTCGATTTGCGGCTGCACTTTGTCGGAGATTTCAGCGTGCAGCCGACTCGCGTCGATCTGCGCGGCACCTACGCGAAGAAAAAGTTTCTGGCGCGCTATTATCAAGGCGACAAGCTGCGCGCGATCCTGCTTTGCAATCAGACCGATCGCGAAGTGGAATTGGCCAAGAAAGAATTGCGGCACGCCCTGGGAAAATAGCGCGCGGTCCCTGTCTCAATCGAATCCGGCTGGAATTTCCAGCTGGGTGTTGCCGACCCGAACAAGTTTCCAGTCCCACGGCTTGTGAGATACCTGACGCCATTGCAGTTCAAATGGCGTCGTTAGTGAGTTAACGCGCTCCTTCAGAACTGCGACCAACTCCGCGTCATCGCTGTCGATTGCAATTCTTCCAAGCCAGAGACCGACTCCATTATCGATGCTGCAGTTCGCATCGATGACCTGCAGACGAAGATGACGGCCGTAGCCAAACACCCGGCGACGCCGGCCCAGTTTTTTTGTTCGATTTTGTAAAAAAGACTCTCGGTGTGCCGGTCGATTTGGCGCTGCGGTTGCCACAGCCAGACGCAATACAAACCGATCGTAAGAGTCGCGCCCAGTCCCACAAACAATCCAGTCCGAAAATCAACGCGCATGAGTCACTTTAGCGCCCGTTGTGATGTTCCGCCATTGTCCGCGGGTCAGGTAAAATCGCGCGTAAACATTGTGGAAAAAAATAATTGCGATTGACGCACAACGCCCCCATGGGGCATGAACCGTGCTGGTAAATGTGCTTGCTTCATGCTGACGTTTGCTGCTTTCGGCGCTGCGCTTTCGGCGGTGTTACTTGGTGTGTGGTGGGCGTGCCTGAACGAAAGAAATTAGATAGCGCCGAGGCTTATGCTCGACCAAGAAGATTTGAAGTGGATCGCGGCTACTTCCACTGACCTGAATTCGATCTTGCAACAGGTCGCTCGCTATGCCGATCTCGCCCGCCGACATCGGGGCGAACATAATTACATCGATTTGCTCGGCGAACGCATTGAGCTCGCTTCCCAGACGGCGCAGTCGCTCTTTGATCGCGTGACGTCGAAAATTCTTGCCGGCGCCGCGCGGAAAACGGCCGCCGCGCGCAAAAGCGAAGCGGGTTTTGCGGTCGTGCCGCCGCCGGCCGAGACCGATGATGGGCCCCGTCGTTCCGTGCGAACTTCGCGCAAAGGCGACCAAAACGCGGATCGAGTGCCGATGCTAAACAATCAACAGCATCTGGTGATAACATAGTTCCAGCCGGCGTTAGAATTAAGAATGCGAATGGCCCCCGTGAATACATCCTCTTAATTGAAGACGAACCGGACGTTGCGGACCTGGCTTCGGAAATGTTGGCGGAAGAAGGATACCGGGTGGTGATCGCACACGACGGATTCGAGGCGCTCAAAATCTACGAAAAAATGGGTAAGCGGATCGGGCTTGTCATCCTCGATTATTTTCTGCCGGTGATCGATGGCGATGCCGTGTTTGAGGAGCTGCGCTCGATTAATCCAAAAGTGAGTGTTGTCCTCAGCAGCGGCTTCGCGGAGCAGACGATCGTTCATTCGTTAAAAGGAGATGTGGCTGGGGGCGGAATCGAACCGCCGACACGTGGATTTTCAGTCCACTGCTCTGCCAACTGAGCTACCCAGCCGCAAAATTGTCGATCTTTTCGCAGGAGCGAGTGGTCACTATGCAACAAACCGTTTGTAGGGCAAGCGGTCCGCTTTCCCGCTTACTGTAGCGGCGGTCTATGACCGTCGCATTAATTCCCGCGGCGCTCATAAGAGCGCCGCTACAGAAATTTCCGCGGCAATTCCACCACACGCCGCAACAATTTCAAATAATGATCTCGCGAAATTTCAATCGCACCGAACTGTTGCAAATGCGGTGTCGTCCATTGCGTGTCGAGGAGCGCGAATTTGCGCCCGCGCAAACGTTCCACCAAGGCGACCAGCGCGATCTTTGACGCATCGGTCACGCGATGAAACATCGATTCGCCAAAGAACGCGCCACCGATCGCAACGCCGTAAAGTCCGCCCGCGAGTTTGTTTTTGGTCCACGCTTCGACCGAGTGCGCGTGGCCGAGTTCGTGCAAGCGTTCGTAACTTTCGATTATCTCGCGATTGATCCAGGTGTCCTTGCGTTTCGCGCACGCCCGAATCACGTCGCCAAAGCGATGGTCGATCTTGATCTCGAAAACTTTCTTCCGGGCGACGCGTTTCAGCGCGTGCGGGACATGGAAATTCTCCAGCGGAATGATCGCGCGCGGATCGGGCGAAAACCATGCGATTGAATCGTCTTCCATCGCCATCGGAAAAACACCAAGCCGATAGCCTTGCAGCAAAAGCTCCGAGTCGATCATCTGAAGCAGAATGCTAGACAGGATTTACAAGATGGACAGGATTTCCCAGAACCGGGGCCTCTGCTCTTTGCTTTGTAAATCCCGTTAATCCTGTCTATTTGCTTTTGATAACTTCGTTCCTAAAATGAGCGGATGAGGCCCTTGTCGATCTTGCTCCTGATCGTGTGCGCAACGCTTGCCGCCGGTTGCGCCGATCCGCTGGAGCAACGGAGCGGTCAGGAAGTCCAATCGCAATTGCAGCGTGGCGTCACCGGCCAAGGCCAGATCGTACCCGAACAACGAGAGCCTGGTGATCCGGCCGGCGAACACGGTGTTCCGCAGACGCATCCTTAACAAAGTGAAAACAGCCGCGCCCCCGAAACATTCAAAGATTCTTATCCTCGATTTCGGCTCGCAGTACACCCAGGTCATCGCCCGCCGTGTGCGGGAGCTCCAGGTCTATTCCGAAGTCGTTCCCTTCGATCTTCCGGCGGCTGACATCAAAAAACTGAATCCGAATGGAATCATTCTCTCCGGCGGTCCGGCGAGCGTTTACGACAAAGGCGCGCCCCAAATTGATCCGGAAATCTTTTCGTTAGGCATTCCCGTCCTCGGAATTTGTTACGGATTGATGCAGATGGCGCATCATCTCGGAGGGAAAGTCGTGTTCACCGGGCGGCGCGAGTACGGCGCGGGAATGTTGCACATCACAAACGGCTCGCAGTTGTTCGATGGGCTCGGTAATCAACTCGATGTCTGGAACAGTCACGGCGATGAAGTGACGGCGTTGCCGAAGGGTTTTCTCGCCGCCGGCCGGACGGAAAGTTCCGATTTCGCCGCAGTCGAAGATCGGCAGCGCAAACTTTACGGACTGCAATTTCATCCCGAAGTCGCGCATACGCCGCGAGGCAAAGAGATTCTGCAAAATTTCGTCTATCACATCTGCCACTGCGCGATGGATTGGACGATGGGCTCCTTCATCGAAGAAGCGTGCGGGCGCGTTCGCCGTCAGGTCGGCGACGAAAAGGTTGTGCTCGGTTTAAGTGGCGGCGTCGATTCGTCGGTCACAGCCGCATTGCTCCATAAAGCAATCGGCGACCAGCTCACCTGCATTTTCGTGAACAATGGTCTCTTGCGCGCGCGTGAAGAAGAAATTGTTCAACGCGTGTTCGGCGAAAATTTTCATGTGCGTTTGAAATATGTCGACGCCACCGAGCGTTTCCTGACCGCGCTCAGAGGCGTGACCGATCCGGAGCAGAAAAGAAAAATTATCGGCAATGAATTCATCGCGGTGTTTCAGCACGCCACCGAAGAATTGCTCGCCCAGGATCGACAAAACAAGGCGCGCAAACACGGCGGCTACAAATTTCTCGCCCAAGGAACTCTTTATCCGGACGTGATTGAGAGTGTTTCAATCGGCGGCAACCCGGCGGCCGTGATCAAGAGTCATCACAACGTCGGCGGTTTGCCCGAAAAAATGCATTTCGAATTGGTGGAACCGGTGCGGCAATTGTTCAAAGACGAAGTGCGGCAGGTCGGACTGCAGCTCGGTTTGC
>WNFE01008985.1_pt1 | contig 10253 bp, 10 predicted proteins | sample 5400451 | NCBI WGS metagenome assembly WNFE01 (sample SAMN13153344, study PRJNA577476) | soil metagenome | isolation source: 200 cm saprolite under Douglas fir tree site 2 hole 2 | place: USA:California | collected 2015-04-18 | reverse complement strand
CCGTCCGTGGTCTGGACGGTCTCGGCGATGGAGCCGCGCTGGGGCCCGCCGGCGGTCATGTGCCGACCTCGCGCAGCGCCCGGGTGACGGCGTTGCGCACCAGCGGCTCCTTATCCTGGGCCGCGCGCTCCAGCACGGCCCGCGCCTCCCGCGTGCGGACCTTGCCGAGCGCCATCGCCGCGCAAGCGCGGGTCTCAGGATCTTCTTTCCTTCCCAGCAGCCCCTTGGAGGCCAGCATTTTCTCGAGCGCCGGGATCCCCTTGGCACCCACGATGGCGCCGAACGCCTCGAAGAACGTCATCTTCTCCGTGAGGTCGGCGTTCCGAAGCTTGGAGCCCGTGACCATCGACTCGATGCGCGCCGCCGCGTTGCGATAGCCGCGGGACCCGAGAAACCGGACGGCCGCGATGCGCACGTCGCGGTCGGCATCGTCGATCGCCCTCTCGAGCAACCGCATGGCCGACGGGCTCGAGATGGCCGTGAGCGCCTCCACTACGGCGAGCTTGAGGGGGCGGTCCTCCGATGCGAGCAGGCGCTCCATGCCTTCGGGCGCCCCCGGGAGCTTCAGGCGTCCCGCGAGCTTCACCATCTCGAGCTGGGCGGCGCTGTCCGGGCTGGCGAGGGCCTTGAGCACCTCGCTGGCGTTCCCCTGGGCCAGCCGGGCGGCGGCGGCCTGCACCAGCTCGCGCACGCGCTCATCGTGGAGCTTGGCGACCCACACCATCAGTGTCGAGAGCGCTTCGGGACGAAGCTCCTGGAACAGCTCGGACAACTCCTCCTCGCTGGGATGGACCGCCGCTTCATCGAGCGACTGCAACAGCTGCGACAGCGCGTCGTGTTGCGACAGGCGGCCGGGCAAGCCCTCGAGCGTCTTGCGATGCTCGGGGATCAGCTCGCGGGCCCGCTGCAGGATGGCGCGAGTGTCCCGGAGAATGAAAGCGACGGAGCGGAAATCACCGGCGCCGAGCAGGTAGGGGATGAAGTTTTCGAGGATGGAAATCAGCTCGGCTCGGACGGTGCCATACGTTTGCAGCTCGAGCAGGTCGAACAGCATCGAGAGCACGTTGCGGCGCAGGTCCTGCGCGTACTCCCGCTCGACGTCCTTCTTGAGGTACTCGACCTCGGCGTCTTCCAGGAAATAGAGCGTGGTGTCGAAGTCGTCCATCGACACCACGCCTTCGCGCTTGGGCGGGGCCTCTTCTTCCACCGCGTGGCGCACGTCGGTCGGCGGCGCCGACGTAATGGCCTCGCCGGCCTCGATCGGCACCGCGTTCTCGCTGGTGAGCTCCCGGAAGGTGTAGCTGACGAACTGAAAGTCCTGCGCCCACAGCAGCGTCAGCAAGTCGTCGGCGGCGTCGGCCTGGAGGTTGCGCGCCCGCTGCAGCACGCCCAGGAAACTCACGATCTCCGTCTCTTCGACTCCCGGCTTGAACGCGAGCGAGCGGACGCCGTCCTTAAAGAGCGTCCACGCGATGCTCTCGCCCCGCTGCTCCTGGTTGTAGACCACGTTGTCTTCCCACCGCAGCTCGGTCTCGGCGACGTCGAACACGAGATCGTCGGTCGCCTGCCAGATCTGGCGAAACGACGCCCGGATATTGTCGACCGCGCGCTGATACACCGGATTGTTCGGCAGGTAGAGCTGGGTCGCCCGGATCCCCTTCGACAGGATCTGCAGCAGCTCTTCGACCTGCTGCGGCGGCAGCGCCAGCTCGGGTACGGGCGGGTTGGTCAGGTGGCGGCTCCCGTGAGTTCCGCGACCATGGCGACGTCCTTGTCGCCCCGGCCGCTCAGGTTCAGCAACACGACGTCGCCCGCGCGCCACGCCCCGCGGTGCGCCAGCACCCAGGCGACGGCGTGGGCGCTCTCCAACGCCGGCAGGATCCCCTCGAGGCGCGAGAGGGAGGCGAACGCCTCGAGCGCCTGCCGGTCGGTCACTGCCTCATACAATACGCGTCCGCTGTCCTTCAAGAAAGCGTGTTCGGGCCCGACTCCCGGGTAGTCGAGGCCGGCCGACACGCTGTGCGCCGGCTGGACCTGACCGTCGGCGTTCTGGAGCAGGTAGCTCAGGCTGCCGTGAAACACGCCCGGCCGTCCGCGGCCCAGTGACGCCGCGTGACGACCGCTCTCGAGCCCTTCCCCGGCCGCCTCCACGCCGACCAACGCCACGTCACGATCGTCGAGAAACGCGGAAAAAATGCCCATCGCATTGGAGCCACCGCCGACGCACGCCACCACGGTACGCGGCAGCTTGCCCCACCGCTCCAGCGCCTGGGCCCGCGCTTCGCGGCCGATCACCGCCTGGAAATCGCGCACGACGCGCGGGAACGGATCGGGACCCACCACCGAGCCGATGATGTAATGCGTGGTGGTGACGTTGGTGACCCAGTCGCGCAGCGCTTCGTTGGTGGCGTCTTTGAGCGTCCGAGTGCCGGACGTCACCGGCACGACCCGGGCTCCCATCAGCTCCATGCGGTACACGTTCAAACGCTGGCGCCGCATGTCTTCTTCGCCCATGTAGACCACGCATTATGCGGCGCTTCCCCATCCGCCGCGCCAGCAGCGCCTGTCCGAGCGTGTTGTTGATCTTGTGCGCCCCCGTGTGGTTCAGGTCTTCGCGCTTGAGGGCGACCACGACGCCGCTGCCCACCTGCGCCGCGACGCGCGGCGCCTCGGTCAGCGGCGTAGGCCGGCCCACGTAGTCCTTCAGGAGGGCGTCGAGCTCTGCCCAGAATTTGGGATCGCACTTCGCGGCTTCATGCACGCGCTCGAGCTCCTCCAATGCCGCCATCAGGGTCTCGGGGACGTAGCGGCCGCCGTACGGGCCGAAGCGACCGGTGTCGCGCGTGCGAGCCTCAGATGCCAAGCGAACCTCCCATGCGCGAGCCAACCCAGTTCCGCGTTTTCATCACTGCCCCCTCCCCTGTCTCCGCACGCCCGTCAGCTCCCGCACAGCTCGTTCTGGATCGGGATTCCCCGCCACCGACGTTCCCACCAGCACGAGGTCCGCCCCGGCGGCCGCCATGCGCTCCACGTCGGCGCGGGTGGCGATCCCGCTCTCCGCGATCACGGGCACTCCCCCCGGGACCAGCGCCACCAGCCGCTCGGCGCGGCCGAGATCCACCGCGAATGTGGCGAGGTCGCGGCTGTTCACGCCGACCGCAGTCGGGTCCACGCCGAGCGCCAGCTCCAGCTCGCCCGCCGAATGCACTTCCACCAGGACGCCCAGTCCCTGATCGCGAGCGGCCCGTGCCAGCGCCCGCAGGCCATCGGGGGTGAGCGCCCGCACGATCAACAGCACGGCACTCGCCCCCGCCGCCCGTGCTTCATACAGCTGCAGCTCGTCCAAAATGAAATCCTTGCGTAGCACCGGCACCGGCACGGCGCTCGCCACCCGGGCCAGATCGTCGAGCGAGCCGCCGAAGTGTAGCTCGTCGGTCAGGACGGAGATCGCCACCGCCCCACCCTGCGTGTACGCCCGCGCGTGCGCCACTGGATCGAGGTCCTCCCGGATCACGCCCGCGGACGGCGAGCGGCGCTTGACCTCGGCGATGACGCCGACCTCGCGACCACCCAGGGCGCGCGCGAACGGGCGGGGGGCGGGCGCCGCTGCAGCCCGCCGCTCGAGCTCCCGCGCCTGCGGCCGCAGGCTGGCGACGCGGTCGCGCGTGGCCGTGAGAATGGCGTCAAGCTTGGTTTCCGGCATGCTTGCATTCGGGCGATTTTCGGGTAGATTTTGCTTCGGTTTCCCTTCGGGAGACATTGTGCCGCTCACACGCCGTCAGCGCGAAATCCTGGACTTCATCTCGACCCAGATCAGCGCGCAGGGTTACGCACCGAGTTTCGAGGAGATCGCGGAACGGTTTACGTTCCGCTCCCTCGCCACCGTCCACGAGCATCTCACCAACCTCGAGCGCAAAGGGTACATCCGTCGCGCTCACAACGAGAGTCGCGGCATCGAGGTCGTGCCGCCACGCGGCCAGACCGGGGCCACCGATCTGCCGCTGCACGGCCTGGTCGCCGCTGGCGCGCCGATCGAGGCGATCAGCGGTACGGATACGATCGCGGTGCCCGACGAGCTGATCCCCCGCCGCGGTCGGAGCTACGTGTTGAAGGTACGCGGTCAATCGATGATCGACGAGCACATCAAGGACGGCGACTTCATCGTGGTGCACGAGCGCAACCAGGCGGACAACGGCCAGACGGTGGTCGCGCTGGTGCACGGCTCGAGCGCCACGGTCAAGCGGTTCTATCGTGAGCCGGGCGGGTGGATCCGGCTCGAGCCCGCGAACCCCACCATGACGGCGCTCCGCGTCAACGAGCGCGACGTCGTGGTCCAGGGCGTGGTGGTGGGCGTCATCCGGAAGTACTAGTCGCGCGGCGCAGGCGCTCGAGGGCCTCTCGGCCCTTGCCCGCACGCACGATCTCCCGCGCGCGCGCCACGCCGTCGGCGTACGAAGCGACCAGCCCCGCGACGTAGATCGCCGCGCCCGCGTTGAGAAGCAGGGCGGCCAGCCCGGCCGGGTCCCCGCGCCCGTCGCCCAGCAGGCGCTCGATGCGGGCCGCGTTGGCCGCGGGCTCCGCACCCGAAAGTCCCCTCACGTCGTCGATTGCGAGTCCGTGGTCCGCGGGATCGATCTCCCACACCCTCACGCTTCCCGTCCGCACTTCCCACACGTCCGTGATGCCCTGCGGCGCGATCTCGTCCATGCCCACCCTGCCGTGGACCACGAGGGCATGCTCGGCCCCGAGCCGCGCGAGTGCCCCCGCCATGAGCGGGGCGCGATCGGCGTCGGCCACGCCCACGACCTGACGTCGCACGCCTGCGGGGTTGGCGAGCGGCCCGAGCAGGTTCATCACGGACGGGACGCCGAGCTCGCGGCGCACCGGCCCCGCGTGCTTCATGGCGGGATGGAAATTGGGCGCGAAGAGAAACGTGACACACGCCTCGCGCAGCACGCGGGCCGCGTCGGCGGCATCGAGGCTGATGCGCACGCCCAGCGCCTCGAGCACATCGGCCGAGCCGCACTGCGACGTGAACGATCGGTTGCCGTGCTTCGCCACGACCGCGCCGGCGCCCGCGGCGACGAACGCGGCGGCGGTCGAGATATTGAAGGTGGACACCGCTCCCCCGCCGGTCCCGCAGGTGTCCACCAGGTGCGCGCCGTTGGCCTCCACGCGCACCATGGCGTCGCGCAGCGCGCGGGCGGCGCCGGCCACCTCCTCCGGGGTCTCGCCTTTCACCCGCAAGCCCATCAACAGGGCGGCGATCTGGGCCGGCGTGGCTTCGCCGCGCATCACGGCCCCGAACACTTCGGCCGTCTGAGGCTCACTCAAGGACCGGCGGTCGGCGAGGGCGGCGATCGCTTGCTGCAATGGGGAGGGCGCGGAGTGGGACGACGCGGTCACGGGGCTCGGGAGTTTCGGGCCTGCCAAAGCTATCCCGAAAAATCGCGTTTTGTCAAATGCCACAACGGGTTGCGTGCCTTGATTGACCCCCGGTTTCAGCCTATCTTTCGCCCGTGACAAGCCGGCCCTACCTCGCCGTGGTGCAGTACGACGGGGCGGAGTTCGCGGGCTGGCAGCGGCAGCGCGATGGACGCACGGTGCAGGCGGAATTCGAAGCCGTGCTCGAGCGCCTCATGGGTCGCCGCACCGCGGCGACCGGCGCCGGACGCACCGACACGGGCGTGCACGCGTTGGGCCAGGGCGTCGGGTTTCTGGCGGACGGACGTTGGGCGGAGGACGTGCCCGGGCTGTACCGGGCGCTCAACGCCCTGTTGCCACGAGACATCTGGGTGGAGCGGGTGTGCCCGATGCGACCGGGGTTTCACGCCCGGAACAGCGCGCTGGCGCGCCGCTACCGCTACGTGATCGGAACCGACGCCGCGGCCCGCTCGCCGTTCCGGCGACCGTACGAATGGGCTTTCGGACGCCCGCTCGATGTCGCGATGCTTGCGCGGGCGGCGGAACTGCTCCAGGGGGAGCACGACTTCCGCGGCCTCGCCGCGACCGGCGCCGGCTCGGGACGACCCCACTATCGCAGCCGCGTGGCGCTTGCCCAGTGGGCGCCGCGGACTGACGGAGCGGGGGTGACGTTCACGATCGAGGCCGACCGATTCCTGCATCGGATGGTGCGCTTTCTCGTAGGCGCGATGGTGGACATCGCCCTGGGCCGGCGCCCGCTCGAGGATCTTCCCCGGCTGCTCACCGCGACCGACAACCAGGCGGCCAGCCCGCCCGCCCCGCCGCAAGGACTCTACCTCGTGGCGGTACGCTATCCCGCTGACCTCTACGCCGAGGCTTGAGCCATGAAGTTCTTTCTCGATACCGCGAGCCTCAAGGATATCAGTTGGGCGGCCCAGGCCGGGTTGATCGATGGGATCACCACCAACCCTTCGCTGCTCGCGAAGCAAGCGGGCGACTTGGACCCCCGCGACGTCCTCAAGGAGATCTGCTCCCTGGTGGACGGTCCCGTCTCCGCCGAGGTGGTGGCGGTGGAGGCCGACGCCATGGTGCGGGAGGGGAAAGAGCTCGCCAGGATCGCGGACAACATCGTGGTGAAGATCCCGATGCTCGAGGCGGGCATGGTCGCGGTGCGGCGCCTCGCCGAGCAGGGCATCAAGACCAATGTCACGCTGTGCTTCTCGAGCGTGCAGTGCCTGATCGCCGCGAAGGCAGGTGCGGCCTACGTCAGCCCCTTCATCGGGCGGCTCGACGACGTGGGCCAGGAGGGGATGGACGTGATTCGTGAGGCGCGGGTGATTTTCGACAACTACCAGATCGCCACCGAGATCCTGGCGGCCTCGATCCGGCATCCGCGGCATGTGGTGGAGGCGGCCATGATCGGCGCCGACGTGGCCACGCTGCCCCCCGACGTCCTGAAGAAGCTGTTGTTGCATCCGCTCACCGATCGCGGGCTGGAGCAATTCCTGGCCGACTGGAGCAAGTTGGCGGCACGCGCAAGGGCCTCGGTTTGACGTACAGCTCGCCCCTCTCCCAGCGCTACGCGTCCCCGGCGATGCAGGCTCTGTGGGGGGAGCGGCGGCGCATCGGGCTGTGGCGCCGGCTGTGGCTGGCCCTCATGGAGGCCGAGCGGGAGCTGGGCGTCGAGATTCCCGAGCGCGCGCTCGCGGAGCTGCGCGCCCACCTGGACGACGCCGATCTCGAGCGGGCGGCGGAGCACGAGAAGCGGATCCGCCACGACGTGATGGCGCACATCCACCATCTGGGGGAGCAGGCGCCGGCAGCACGCCCCTTCATCCACCTCGGCGCGACGAGTGCCTACGTCACCGACAACACCGACCTCATCCTGATGCGCGAGGGGCTGCAGCTGTTGCTCGGCCGGGTGGCGGCGGTTCTGGTTGCGCTCGCCAAACCCGCCCGGCGCTACCGCGATCTCCCGTGCCTCGCCTACACGCACTTCCAGCCGGCTCAGCTCACCACCGTCGGCAAGCGGATCACCCTGTGGATGCAGGAGCTGCTGCTCGACGCCGAGGAGGTCCTGCACCGGCTGGACACGCTGCAGTTCCGCGGCGTGAAGGGAACCACCGGTACGCAGGCCAGCTTCCTCGAGCTGTTCGAGGGAGACGATGAAAAGGTCCGGGAGCTCGAGGCGCGGGTCGCCCGGCGGATGGGCTTTACCCGGGTGTTCCCGATCACGGGCCAGACCTACACGCGGAAGCTCGACGCCCAGGTGCTCGCGGCCCTGGCGGGGGTGGCCCAATCGGCGGCCAAGTTCGCCACCGATGTGCGGCTGCTGCAGCATGAAGGCGAGATGCTCGAGCCGTTCGAGAGCGACCAGGTGGGATCGTCCGCGATGGCGTACAAGCGGAATCCCATGCGCGCCGAGCGGATGACGGGGCTCGCACGCTTCGTGATCGAGCTCGAAGGAAACGCCTGGCACACCGCGGCGGAGCAGTGGCTCGAGCGTACCCTGGACGACAGCGCCAATCGCCGACTGGTTCTTCCGGAGGCGTTTCTGGCCAGCGACGCGATCCTGGTGCTCGCCACCAACGTGGCTGCGGGGCTCGAGGTGCGCGAGCCGGTGATCGCGCGCCACGTCGCGGCGCAGCTGCCCTTCCTCGCCACCGAGCGTTTGCTGATGCGCGGCGTGAAGGCGGGCGGCGACCGCCAGCGGCTGCACGAGGTCATCCGCACCCACAGTCTCGCCGTGGCCCAGGCTGCGGCGGAGCAGGGAGCGCCCAACGATCTGCTCGAGCGGTTGGCCCGGGATGCGGCGTTCAAGGTCTTGAAGATTTCCGTCCGCCCGGAGGAGCTCGAGCCGGCGGCCTACGCGGGCCGCGCGCCGCGCCAGGTGGACGAGTTCCTCGAGCACGTCCTCCCCGACCTGCTCCACCGCGTCGAGGCCGTAGCGCCGGCGGCGGCCGCTGCCGAGGTCACCGTATGACGCTGCCTCTCGTCGCCAGCGCCCTGCCCCTCCCCCTGCTGCGCCGCGGCAAGGTTCGCGAGGTGTATGAGGTGGATCCCGAGACCCTGCTGCTGGTGGCGAGCGATCGGGTGAGCGCGTTCGACGTGGTGCTGCGGGAGCCCGTGCCCCACAAGGGTGCGGTGCTGACGCAGCTGAGCGCGTTCTGGTTCGAGCGCCTCGCGACTGTGATCTCGAGTCACTTTCTCTCGGCCGACGCGGATGAGATCGTGGCGCGGATTCCCGCGCTCGCCGACCATGGCGCGGCCCTGGCGGGCCGGGCCATGCTGGTGCGCCGCACGACGCCGGTGCCGTTCGAGTGCGTCGTGCGCGGCTACGTCACCGGCTCGGCCTGGGCCGAGTACAAGCAGTCCGGCACGCTCGCGGGCGAGCCGCTCCCGCCCGGACTGGTCGAGAGCGCGAGAATCGACCCGCCGATTTTCTCGCCCGCCACCAAGGCCGACGTGGGCCACGACGAGAACGTGACGTTCACGCACGTCGTCAAGGCGCTGGGCCGGCCGCTCGCCGAGCAGCTCAAGCGCGCGAGCCAAAGCCTGTACGAGGCCGGCCGCGCCTACGCGGCGCCGCGCGGGATCATCATCGCCGATACCAAGTTCGAGTTCGGCACCACGCCCGACGGTCGGCTACTCGTGATCGACGAGATTCTCACGCCCGACTCCTCCCGGTTCTGGCCCGCCGACCGGTACACGCCCGGCCGGAGCCAGCCCAGCTTCGACAAGCAGCCGTTGCGCGACTATCTCGCGGGCCTGAAGCAGGAGGGCCAGTGGGACGGGAACGCACCACCGCCGCCGCTGCCGCGGGAGGTCGTGCAGGCGACGAGCGAGCGGTACTTGGAGGCATATCGGCGGCTCACCGCGAAGGTCCTGGAGACCGCGTGATGAACGCGGAAAGCGGAATGCGGAACGCGGAACGTACAGGGCGGTGTCGTGACGCGAACGACCTTGCACTGCTGTTCCGTCTTCCGCGTTCAGCCTTCCGCGTTGGCGTGCGCAGGTGAGGCTCGCTCCCGAGGGATGGCCGTTCATCCTCGCCGGCTGGGCGCTGGCGGCGCTGGGCGCGTGGGGCGTCGCGGCGTGGGGCCGCGCCATGTGGGTGGTAGAGGTCCCGCTGCTGCTGCTCGCCGTGTGGTTGGTCGCCTTTTTCCGCGACCCGTCGCGCACGGGCCCGCGCGGCGATCAATACGTGATCGCGCCGGCGGACGGCAAGATCGTGGACGTGCGGGTGGTGGATGAGCCGATGTATCTCAAGACCCGGGCGACCCGGATCTCGATCTTCATGAGCGTGTTCGACGTGCACGTCAACCGCTATCCGGCGACCGGGACGGTAGAGCTGGTGCGGTATAATCCCGGTCGGTTCCTGCACGCCGCCTCCGACAAGGCCAGTCTCGACAACGAGCAGGCATCGGTCGGGCTGCGCGCCGCGCGCGCGCCGCTGCTCGTACGCCAGATCGCGGGCCTCATTGCCCGCCGCATTGTCACCGACGGCGCGGCCGGTGACCGGGCGACACAGGGAGAGCGGATGGGGATCATTCGGTTCGGCTCGCGGGTTGATGTGTTCGTCCCCGTCGCCGCGCGGTCGACGGTGCGGGTGGCCGTCGGCGATCGGGTGCAGGCCGGCGCGACCGTGTTGGCGGAGTACACGCCGTGAGGCCGTTCCCCCGCCCCAGCATGCGGCGCGTCGTGATCGTCGTGCCGAGCCTGTTCACCCTGTTCAATTTGTTCTTCGGCATCTGGTCCATGGTGCTGGCGTCACGCGGGGAGTTCTACCGTGCCGGCTGGTACATCTTCTTCGCCGGCGTGCTCGACGC
>WNFE01004681.1_pt1 | contig 10254 bp, 10 predicted proteins | sample 5400451 | NCBI WGS metagenome assembly WNFE01 (sample SAMN13153344, study PRJNA577476) | soil metagenome | isolation source: 200 cm saprolite under Douglas fir tree site 2 hole 2 | place: USA:California | collected 2015-04-18 | reverse complement strand
CGGGAACCTACGTGCGCTGCGCGGTGACCGATGCACGGATACCGCTCGACGAGCTGAAATACTGGAGCGTCGACCTGCAGGAAGCCTACGCGATCCCAACCGCGGTGCTGCAGCGGCATTTTCCCGGCGCGTTGAAGGCGTGAAATCGTAGGGTGGGCAAAGGCGCGCTTGCGCCGTGCCCACCATTCGCCGAATCGCGATAAGCACGACAGGATGGTGGGCACGCTATCGCTTTGCCCACCCTACGAGTTGACGCGAAATTTCTTGGCTCGCGCCTTGAATAAACGCCCGCTTACGAACTTCCGTAGCTGCGCGGCGTCATCGAACTCCAGCGTCACCGCGAACGGCTCGATTCCCTGCGCATAAGGCGCAAGTTGCCCGCCGATGCGCAGCCGCGCCAGATCCTTTTCCGTCGTCACCAGCATCAGCGCATCGCGCTTTGCCTCAGCGATCAAGGCTTCGATCTCGGCCTGCGTATACGCATGGTGATCGGCGAAGGCTCGCTCCCGCACAATCTCGATCCCGCTGGCACGCAGCGTCCTGAAAAACCTGACGGGATCGCCGATCCCGGCAAAGGCGAGCACGCGTTTGCCGTTGAGCGACGCCGCCGACGCATCAGCCCGGAAATGGGCCGACAGCACGGGCCTGCCCAGCGCAGCGATGGCGGCAGCAACCGGCGCGGCGGCGGCTCCATCGCCGACGACGATCAACGCGTCAGTGCGGACAAGTTGCGGCGGCAGCGGCGCGCGCAAGGGACCGGCTGGAAACACAAGGCCGTTGCCGAGGCCGCGGTCACCGTCAATCACGATCAGGGAGGCGTCCTTTGCGATCGCCGGGTTCTGAAAGCCGTCATCCATCAGGATCACGCTGGCGCCTTGCGACCGCGCCAAAGCGACGCCACCGATGCGATCGCGCGCGACCACCACCGGGACCGTCCGCGCCAGCATCAGCGGCTCATCGCCGACATCGACAGCGGCGTGCCGCTCCGGATCGACCTTGATCGGCCCGCGCAATTGTCCGCCATAGCCGCGACTGAGCACGATCGGCGTCTCGCCGAGCTCGCGCAGTATTTTGGTGAGGGCCAGAACCATCGGGGTCTTGCCGGCGCCGCCGACATGATAGTTGCCGACGCAAAGCACGGGGACGCCGGCGTCAAAACCCTCGCGCTGCAATCGCCGTGCTGCGACCGCGCCATAGAGCGCGCCGAGCGGCATAAGCAAGCGCGATGCAAATGACGATGGCCGGTGCCAGAAGCCCGGCTCACGCATTGGCGGGCCCCATCTCGAGCCGCAACTGCAGCAGATACGGCTCGAGTGCCGCCAAGGTGCGCTCAAGCGCCCCGCCGAGCTGCTCGACCACGCGTTCGGCGGCACTGGCTGACACTTCGCGCGCCGCAGGATCGGCCAGCAACGCGCCGAGCTGCTCCACCAGCGCCGCCTGCGTGTCAGCCCGTCGGGCCCCGCCGGCGCTATCGAGCGCCTCGTAGACGTCGGCGAAATTGAAGACGTGAGGGCCGTGAACGATCGACGCGCCCAGCTTGACCGCTTCGATCGGATTTTGCCCGCCATGAGAAACCAGCGAGCCTCCCATGAACACGATCGGCGCCAGCCGATAAAACAATCCCAATTCGCCCATGGTATCCGCGACGTAGATGTCGGTGGTTGCGGTGGGCAACTCCTCGCGCGAACGCAACGCCACGTGCAGGCCGGAAGCCGCGATGGTGCGAGCGATCGCCTCACCGCGATGGGGATGCCGCGGCACAATCACGCTCAGCAGCGATGGGAAGGACCCGGCAAGCGCCCGGTGCGTTTCAAGCCAGATTTCCTCTTCGCCGGGATGGGTCGATGCCGCGACAATGACCGGGCGGCCGCGCGTCACCGACATCAGGCGCTCCAATTTGGCGGCGTCGGCCGGCGGCGCCGGAACATCCAGTTTCAGGTTTCCGGTGGCGATGACGTTGCGGCTGCCGAGCGCCGCAAAGCGCTCCGCATCGACCTGAGATTGGGCGAGGCAGACCTCGAACCGGCCAAGCAGCGCCGAGATCGTGTTGCTGATCCTGCGCCAGCGGGGGAACGAGCGATGCGACATCCGGCCGTTGATCAGGACCATCGGCAGACGCCGCGCCGCGCTCGACAGAATGAGATTGGGCCACAGATCGGACTCGATGAACAATGCGAGGCTCGGCTGCCAGTGATCGAGAAAGCGCGCGACGTAGCGCGGAGAGTCGTAAGGCACATATTGATGGATGATATCGGCGGGAAACCGCTTGGCGACGATCGCGGCCGAGGTCACCGTGCCCGACGTCAGCAGGATGCGGAGATTGAGCGCGCGCAGTCTCTCGATCAGGGCCGCCGCGGCCAGCACTTCGCCGACGCTGGCGCCATGAATCCAGACCAGCGGTCCGTGCGGCCGGACGTCCCTGCTCATGCCGCGGCGTTCGCCGATCCGCAGCGGATCCTCCTTGCCCTGGTTCAGCCGCCGCTTGATCAGCGCCGGCGCCAGCGGCACCATCGCGTAGGACAGCTTGCGGTAGACCCGCAGCGTCATCGGCAAGGAATTAGCCATGACCCGCCTGTTCCGGACGGCCGACCTGCGCATAGGCGCGACGGGTCGCTTCGTTCAGGTTTGCTTCCAGTTCTGCGCGCAGTTTTTCCATGGTTTCGGCATCGGCATCCTGTGGCACCACAATCGCTCCAATGCCCACCAGGGCGCCTCGACCGAACGGCAGATTGATGGTGGTGCGGTCCCAATTGTGCAGCCGTATGAAGCGGCTGGTCGCCATTGCGAACGGCATGATCGGCCGTCCGGATTCGCGCGCCAGCATGATAATGCCGAGACCCGCGACCCGCGAGCGCTTCGGCACGTCGGCGGTCAGCGCGACGTTACAATTATCTTCAAGCGCCCGCACCATTTCCTTGAACGCGCCGACGCCGCCCTTGCGATGAAACGCCGAACCGTGATCGCCGGAGCCGCGTATGGTGCCGACCCCGAGCCGTTCGGCGGCGATCGCATTGAATTCGCCATCGCGATGCCGCGAGATCAGGACCTTGGCACGATGGCTCTCCTTGGTCCTGATGAACGGCGTCATGAAATGCTGGCCGTGCCAGAAGGCGAAAATCGCCGGCATCCGCGGCTCGACGATGTCGTAGACGTCGGGCGGATCGAAGCCGAATTTGTTGGTCAGCCAGACCAGCCGCAGGTATTCGGCCGCGAGGAAACCCACAGCGCGCTGGACCCAGCTGCTGCGCAGCACATTACGGAGCAGCTTTTTCAACGGGCAGGCTTTGTGTCTTGACTTGGATCGAGCAGCCGGTGGAGGTGGACGATGAAGTAGCGCATGTGGGCGTTGTCGACGGTCTGCTGCGCCTTGGCTTTCCAGGCTGCGTGGGCGCTCGCGTAATTCGGAAACACACCGACGATTTCCACCTGGTCGAGATCCTTGAACGTCGTGCCCTCGAGATCGGTCAACTCGCCGCCGATGACGAGATGGAGCAATTGCGGCTGGGCGCTATCTGGCATGATTTTTTCCCCTAACGCGCTGCCCGGCAAGCAGGATTCCCGACGCGCATCGGCAGCGCTCAGGGCAACGGACGTTCTCGAAAATGCTCGACAATGCGTGCATGACGTTCGCGTCCCGCTGCCACCAGCACCCCGTGCGTTACCTCGCGACGATTGTAGCGGATCGTATCCCCCGAGAGCGCGGTCATGTTACCATTCGCTTCCTGCACGATCAAATTGGCCGCGGCAAGGTCCCAGTCGCGGCTCTGGCCGCCGGCGAACGCCGCATCGAGGCTTCCCTGCGCGACCCGGCACAGCCGAAGCGCCAGCGATCCTATACGGGGATGCAGGATAATTTCATCCGATTGCCGGCTTAGCCGTTCAACCAGCGGTTTAGGACCGGCCACGCGGGAAAAATCCAGCTCGGAGCCGGATGTTGCGAAAACCGGCGCGGCGTTGCGCACGGCGCCCTGCCCGCGCGCGGCAAAGAAAAACTCATCACTGGCGGGTGCAAACACCGCCGCCAGTACAGTCGATCCGTTCTCGACCAGCGCCACGCTGACGCACCAGTCCTCGCGGCCGGCCAGATAACCGCGGGTGCCGTCGATCGGATCGACGATCCATACCAGAGGCTTGCCGAGACGCTGCTCGTCGTCGGCGCTTTCCTCCGACAGCCAGCCATAATCCGGCGTCGCAGAGCGAAGCCGGCTCTCCAGGAGATCGTTGACCCTGATATCGGCTTCGGATACCGGCGAGGATGCGCCCTTGGTCCAGTTTTTCAGGTCGGTGCGGAACAGCGACAGCGCCAGCGCGCCGGCTTCCCGCACCGAATCGGTCAGCAACCCGGCGTCGCGCGTCAGGATATCGCGCGCCGGGTTCCTGTCATGGACGCTGTCGGCGCTAGCGTCCACCAACCGTCAAACCCTCGATGCGCAGCGTCGGAGCATTGACGCCATAACGAAATTCCAGATCGTTGGCGGGCGCCAGCGACTTGAATATTTCCAGCAGATGGCCCGCGATCGTCACCTCGCTTACCGCATAGGTGATCTCGCCATTCTCGATCCAGAAGCCGGATGCGCCGCGGCTGTAGTCGCCGGTCACCCCGTTGACGCCGGAGCCGATCAGGTCGGTGACGTAAAATCCCTGTTTGATGTCGGATATCAGCTCAGCCGGGGTAGGCTCGCCGGCTTCGAGATGGAGATTGTACGATCCCGGCGACGGCGATGACGATACGCCGCGATGGGCGTGGCCGGTCGTGACCAGATCGAGCTCGCGCGCGGTCGCCGAATCCAGCAGCCACGAGGTCAGCACCCCCTCGTCGATGATGGCGAGCTTCTTGACCTTGACACCCTCGGCGTCGAACGATTGCGAGCGCAATCCGCGCACCCGCAACGGATCGTCGATGATGCGGATATTCTTCGCAAACAACTGCTCGCCGAGACGGTCTTTCAGGAAACTGGTCTTGCGTGCGATCGATGCGCCATTGACCGCACCCACCAGATGGCCAACCAGCGATCCCGAAACCCTGGGGTCGAACACCACCGGCACCTTGCAGGTCTCGACCTTGCGCGGGTTGGCGCGCGCGACCGTGCGCTCGCCCGCGGTGCGGCCGACCTTGGCGGGCGAATCGAGATCGGAAGCGTGGAGCGCCGAGGTGTAGTCGTAGTCGCGTTCCATGCCGGTGCCGTCGCCCGATATCGCGGTCATCGAGATGCCCTGGCTCGAGCGCAGGTAAGAGCCGTGAAAGCCGGTAGAGGTAACCAGCACCATGCCGCCAATTCCGGTCGATGCCGACGCGCCACCCGATTTGGTCACGCCCTTGACCGCGAGTGCTGCCGCTTCGGCTTCACCGGCGCGGCGTTCAAGCTCCGGCGTCGAGGGAACCTTGGGGTCGAGCAGATCGAGATCGGGAAAATCGCGCGCCAGCAGCGACGGATCGGCAAGACCGACATATTTATCGTCGGGCGCGACACGCGCCATGGCGACGGCGCGCTCGGCCAGCCTGGCGACGCCATCGCCGCTGATGTCGTTGGTCGAGACCACCGCCTGGCGCCGTCCCACCAGCACGCGCAGTCCGACATCATCGCCTTCCGAGCGTTCGGATTCCTCGACGCGTCCGTCCCGGACCTCTACCCCCTGCGAAACGTTGCGCACCGCGACCGCGTCGGCGGCGTCCGCGCCCGCGCGTTTGGCGGCCTCAACGAGACGCTGCGCCAGCGCGCTCAGGGCGGATTGATCGAACAGATCGGAGCTGGCGGATTTCGACGAAAGCGACGATGCGGCTGATGGTGAAGAGATCACGAACAAAATCCCAAGGATTGAAGAGGAATTGAAGGAGGACTGCAGGACACTCGAAGCAGGCTTGAATGCAATCGCAAACCATGAGATGTGCCTGATTCACAAAGACTTCAAGCACTTCCTGCGTTCAAAGCGAAGAATTTCAGCTTTCGCGGCAAGGTCTCGTCAATCATGTCGGCCAAGGTCTTGTCAATCATGCGCGCGGATGCCGGCCCAGTGACCTCCGATTAACCAGCCTTTTTAAGCCAATGCCGACGCGGCTCGGCTACGGTCTCGCCTATCGACCGGGAACATAATCCCGGCGGGGAGATAAAGCCGTGAGGCGTCAAACTGCAACAAGCGGGATCAATTCCGCCGGGTCGAGCCGTGCATTGCGGCTCGACCCACATTCTCTGCCCATCAGCTTCAATGCGCACGACACCCGCGCAGACGGCGGCGTGCGGAAAATAGAACTTCATCGCGAACGCGTCGTCGTGCGCCGTGCCCTCCACGGCATGCGAATGGCGGTCAACGTTCGCATGCGCGATTTCCTTGGCGTGGCACTGCGCGGCATCGACGACGCCCAGATGCTCGTGCTGGTTCATCGCGATCCGTCATTGACAATTCCCTTGTGCGTCAGCTCCGACCGCGAAGAGATCGCGTCCGCTTGGCAGATGTGGAGCGACATCTTCGCGCTTCCGCAATTGCCGGAAGACCAGGCTCGTGAACCCGCCATGCGGCGCCGGCGCCACAACGCGATCCGGGCGCGGCGGCCGAAATTCCTGGTGCGGCGGCGCCGCGGCAGTTTGCTCAACCCTGCGAATATTCATCAGGGCGAGCGCGAGATCAGCGCACGGGACTGAGTTCTTTCCCGCCGCATATGCGGACGTCATCCCTGCGTAACGGCTTCGCCGTTATCGCTGGAGGTGCGCGCTCTTTTGGCGCGCCTCGAAGGACGGCCGCGTACACATCCTTCGAGGCTCGCCGAAGCCGGCGAGCGCCTCAGGATGACGAGCGCCTAATTCGCGCGCATCACCGCATCGACCAGCACCCCCGCGAACAGCAACAGGCCCGCGTCGCGGTTGGACCTGAAAATGCGCAGGCATAGCGCGGGATCGTTGATCTGCAGACGCTTGATTTGCCAAATCAGATGGGCCGCAAACGCGGCAAGCCCGATCCAGGCCGGCCAGCGCGCGCCGGCCAACGCAAGCGCCACGCCGATCAACACCACCGCCGATGCGTAAAACACTGACAACGCGGGCCGCGTGCGCGCGCCGAACAACAGCGCGGTCGATTTTACCCCGATCAGCGCGTCGTCTTCGGCATCCTGATGCGCATAGATGGTGTCGTAGCCGATCACCCATAGAATCGAGCCCGCATAGAGCGCCAATGCCGTCGCACCGATCCGCTGCTGCGTCACCGCAAATCCCATCAGCGCGCCCCACGAGAACGCCAGCCCGAGCACGATCTGCGGCCACCAGGTGATCCGCTTCATGAACGGATAGACCGCGACGATGACGAGCGAGGCGATGCCGGTCATCACCGCGAAGCGGTTGAATTGCAGCAGCACCGCCAATCCGATCAAGGCCTGAACGACCAGAAAGGCCGCCGCCTGCGGCACGCTCACCTGTCCTGCCGGTATCGGCCGCGAGCGCGTCCGTTCGACCAATGCATCGAGATCGCGATCGGTGATGTCGTTCCAGGTACAGCCGGCGCCGCGCATGGCAAATGCGCCGATGAAAAACAGCGCGATGATGAGGGGCAATTGCCCGATGTCGCCGATGACGCCGGCGGCGAGCGCCGCCGACCACCAGCACGGCATCAGCAGCAGCCAGGATCCGATCGGCCGGTCGAGGCGGGAAAGCCGCAAATACGGCCGCGACCACGGCGGCGCGTGAGTGTCGACCCAGTTGCCGGTCGCGTCAGCAACGCGGGCGTCAGTGCTGCTCATTCGATCGCGGTCATCGCGCGAGAACGTTGCCGTTCAGGGTATCGAACGTGCTGCCACCCTTCTTCGCAGCGAGGTTGGCTTCCGGCAGTGCCGCCGAAGAACCCAGGGCCTCGCTCAGGCTGGGGGCGGCCGGTCCTCTTTGCGGCCCTTGCTGCGCCACCGTGCAGACTTTCTTCTGCATCGTCTCGGTGTTCTTGTGACCGTTTTTCAACTGGTCCGCGATCTGCGCCGGGATCCCGCACTTCGACGCATTGGTCTCGACATATTTGATCATCTTGATTTCGGACTGGCCGAAACTTCCGATCAGCTTGCAGGCTTCATCCGGGGACGCGTGCCGGTCGCTGGCGGCCTTGATCAGTTTGCCGCGCTTCTCCGCCTCTTCCCGCAAGGGCACGAACTGCTTCATGCATTCGTCGGAGGGACCCTGCGATGGAGACGCCGGTCCGCGTTCGAACGCGGAGCCGGTGACAGGCGCCGCACCGGTTACCGGAAACGAACTGGGAGGAGTGCCGACGGACGCGGATGGAGCTGCGCCGTTCACCGGCGGAAATGCCGGGTCGTTGACCGGGGCAGATCGACCCGGCAGCGGCGCCGGAAATGCGCTTTGCGCAAAGCTCTGACCGGCGTGGACGAAAACGACGGCCACGGTCAGCGGTATCAACAGGCGACGGATGATCAAGATTGTACCTCCGGCAAGGTCCAATGGTCCCCCGACCTCTTCCCGATAAGAGCGATTCCGATAACGCTATGTACGATTCGTGCAGGTACTTAACAACCCGTGGAATTTGGCAACAGCGCGGCGTAGGGCCGCGCCGTGCCGAAAATTGGGTAAATTCGAGCCCTTTGGGCTAAAAGGCGGCCGGATTGGAACCTCGATCATGCCTCAACTCGATTTTCGCAGCCCCCGGCTGTTTGTCGATGCTGCTCTGGCAGCGGGGGAAACGGTCGCATTGGAGCGCAGCCAGAGCAATTATCTCGGCAATGTGTTGCGTCTATCCGCAGGCGAAACAATTCTGGTGTTCAACGGACGCGATGGCGAATGGCAGGCTGCAATCTCCGGGCACAAACGGCCGGACGGTCTGAATATCGTTGCCCAGACCCGGCCGCAGGATCGCCTGCCCGATCTCACTTACGTCTTTGCGCCGCTGAAACACGCCCGGCTCGACTACATGGTGCAGAAAGCGGTCGAGATGGGGGCGTCGTCGCTGCAGCCGGTCTTGACCCGCTTCACCCAGGTCTCAAGGGTTAACGGCGAGCGGATGCGCGCCAATGTCATCGAGGCTGCCGAGCAGTGCGGCATCCTGAGCCTTGCCGATGTCGCCGAGCCGGTCGCGCTCGATCGCTATTTGGCCGCGCGCGAAGGGCAGCGGCTGCTTGTTTTCTGTGACGAGGCCGCGGCTGCCGCAAACCCGTTGCAAGCGCTGCAAGGCGTGCCTGCGGCGTCGAAGGGGGTCGATATTCTGATCGGTCCCGAAGGTGGATTTGCCGAGGAAGAGCGCGCCATCCTGCTGCGGCAGCCACAAACCTTGAGGCTTTCCCTGGGACCGAGGATCCTGCGCGCCGACACCGCGGCGGTGGCCGCATTGGCACTGGTGCAGGCGGCGCTCGGCGACTGGACCGCTACCGGCATACGTGAATAGGTTGTGGCCTCAACCCATCATCCTTGGCCGTTCACTAAGGCACCTGGATTAAGGCACTCGAATTAAGGCATCTGGCCGATCCTGGTCGAAACCCCGCCCGGGCCATGCTAAGGGGCTGCACCGGCTGATGCTTTGCAACCTGTTTTTCGAATATTTGGACTTCGAGATGACCCTGACCGCCGCCCCTCGCGCGACCGGATCCGCCGCATGGGCGGACGCCCTGCTGCTGTCGTTTGCCGAGGCCGGCTACGTCCAGGCCGAGCCGGCGATCCTGCAGCCCGCCGAGCCGTTCCTTGACCTGTCCGGAGAGGACATCCGGAAAAGCCTCTATCTGACCACCGATGCCAGCGGTGAGGAGCTGTGCCTTCGCCCCGATCTCACCATTCCGGTGGCGCGGAATTATCTCGCCTCCCCCCGCGCCGGCCAGCCGGCAGGGTTTTGCTATCTCGGCCCGGTATTTCGGTACCGTGGTGGCCGACCGAGCGAATTCTTGCAGGCCGGCATCGAATCCTTCGGCCGGCAGGATCGCGCCGCAGCCGACGCCGAAATGCTCGCGCTGGCCCTCCAGGCAACGACCGCGTTCGGGCTGACCGAGGTCGAAATTCGCACCGGCGACGTGGCGCTGTTCATTGCGCTGATCGATGCCCTCGAGCTCTACCCGGTGTGGCGGCGGCGGCTGATCAAGGATTTCAACCGCAAGATCAGTCTGGAACAGGATCTCGAACGGCTCACGCTCGCGACCCGATCGAGCCGCAACGAATATGAGGGCGTGCTCGCAGCCCTTGCGGGTTCCGACCGCAAGGCGGCGCTGGCGCTGGTGACCGATCTGATGTCGATCGCCGGCACCACCAATGTCGGCGGCCGTTCGGTCTCGGAAATCGCCGATCG
>WNFE01004675.1_pt1 | contig 10256 bp, 5 predicted proteins | sample 5400451 | NCBI WGS metagenome assembly WNFE01 (sample SAMN13153344, study PRJNA577476) | soil metagenome | isolation source: 200 cm saprolite under Douglas fir tree site 2 hole 2 | place: USA:California | collected 2015-04-18 | reverse complement strand
CTTTGGTCCCGGAATTGGGATCATGATGCTTTACTACACCCACGGTTGGATCCACCTTTCCATCGGTAGAGCCGATCGTTGGTTTCGCTGGGGAATTCTCGAGTTTGTCGTGACTTGTCTTTTCTTTGTCGCTGGACTGCCTTGGGGGCCGGTGGGAATTGCCGTCGCTTGGACAACATCTTTCTGGGTCCTAACAGTCCCGGCGCTCTGGTATGCAGGAAGGCCAATCGGATTTGGTGTCAAACCGATCGTCGCGGTGGTTTGGAAGTACATTGCGGCAGCGCTGCTGTCGGGTCTGGCAACCAGTTTTGTCGTTCGGAACATCGCATCGCTGGCGGACGCTAAGGATGCAGGCGGAGCGGTCGCTCGGATCGTGGTGAACTCGTTGTTGCTCGCGATCTTGTATCTCGGCGCCGTGGTCCTTCTCCACGGTGGGTTTGCCCCACTCTACCACATGGCCGGACTTTTACGGGGAATGGTCCAGCGTAGCCAGGCCTCAGAGTTATCGGTCCCCGATGAGCAGCGGCCGCGGGTCCGCGAAGTGGCAATCTCGAACCCGAACCAAGGCAGCCGTGATGTACCAGCCAGCTCCGGCGAAGAACCGCTGGTATCCATACTCATTCCTGCCCACAATGCGGAGGAATGGATTGCCGAAACCATCCGTTCGGCCATGGCGCAGACCTGGCAGCGTAAGGAGATTATCATTGTCGACGATGGTTCCGCCGACCGGACCTTCGAAGTGGCCCGGAAAATGGAGTCGGAATCCGTCCGCATTGTCCGGCAGACCAATCAAGGCGCGGCCGCTGCCCGCAACCACGCTTTCTCGCTGAGCCGTGGACGCTATATTCAGTGGCTGGACGCCGACGACCTGCTCGCTCCCGATAAAATCGCCAGGCAGATGGCGGCCTTGGAGCAGCACCCAGACGATCGAACGCTACTGTCGTCGGGATTCGGGAAGTTCCGCTACCGTTGGCATCGCGCTGAGTTTGTTCCGACTGCGCTGTGGAGTGATTTGTCCCCCGCGGAGTGGCTGCTGCTGAAAATGGAACAAAACCTTTACATGCAGACCGCAACCTGGCTCGTCAGCCGCGAACTGACCGAGGCAGCGGGTCCATGGGACACCCGGATGTTGGTGGACGACGACGGGGAGTACTTCTGCCGCGTCCTGCTCGCCAGCAATGGCGTTCGATTCGTACCCGAAGCGAAGGTCTACTACCGCGCCTTCGGGTTCAACAGCCTAAGCTACATGGGCAGGTCGAAGGGGAAACTCGAGGCACTGTGGGAGTCCATGCAGTTGCACGTCCGGTATATGCTGTCGTTGGAAGATAGTCCGAGAACTCGATCTGCCTGCGTAGCCTACCTGCAAAGAAATCTGATTTACTTCTATCCCGAACGCCGTGACATTGTGCATCGTGCCGAAGAGATGACGTGGCAACTGGGAGAGCATCTAAGCGTTCCGCGATTGTCCTGGAAGTATTGGTGGGCTCGGGTGCTATTTGGCTGGCCTGCGGCCAAGCGCGTTTCACTCGCGTTCCGTAAGACCAGATGGGGTTTTGTGAAGGCGCTGGACAAAATCCTCTTCCGCCTCGAAAACCGGCCGATTCCCACCCTGGGTGGACCGGGGTCGGCATAGCCAAGTGTCCGGAATGCGGGACAACTCAGTGGACAACGACGTTCAGATTGTCTGGAGGAACAGGCCCACCACCTTGTCCGTAGCAGGCAATCGGGTCAAAGACCGGCTTGCCAGTGCCGTCCTTGCCAGAGTTTTCAAAGCAGAGTTGCGCTGGAATTTTTTGAGCAAAGCCGCCCGGGCCGGCGCCCCCGCTGACATCGGGGCCGATTGGGGGCCAGGGGGCGCTACCGAACCATGGCGGTTTCGAAGACAAGAAAAACGATGCCGGCAGGCTGTGATCCGTGTGGCCCGAGTCCCATTGGAAGGTTCCGGCCACGCAATCGTAGACGCCATGGATGAATGCGGTGTTGAAGGCGTTGTTGGGAGAGACCGCGTTGTCCGTCTCGGAGTCGTAGCCGTACCGGTAACACGCCGGGTTGCCGCCTCCGGAAGCGGGAGAAACCCTCGTATTTACCGGTCCTTGCGCCATCAAATGCGGCGATCCCGAAATGTTGCCAACCATATTGGTGAACTGCGACAGGAAGTCGATGGTATAGGCGAAGGTGTTTTGATCTTCCCATTGCGCGTTCTGAGGCTGCAGCGCTCCGCGCCCGTTCTGGGGCGGGACGTATTGCCGGGAGCCGCGGAACCAGTTTCGGAAAACCGTGGTGTGACTTGAGGAGCCCCAGATCGAGTCGGCTTGGAACTTGTCGCCAACGTTGCCCTCGAAAAGATTGAACCAGGGATGAGCACCGTGGAAATTGAAGTCGTTGATGAACCAAGCAAGGTCACTGTCGTGGTAATTGCCGGTGGAAGTGTTGTAGGCAATCACGTTGCCCGCTGCGCCCCACTCCAGCATGATGCTGGCGTGCTGCCGGTAGAAAATGTTGTTTACGACGAGGTTCGCGCTGGACTTCAGGGCGATGACCAAATCGTCGTCGGTGCTGCCGGGGCTGTGGCTCCAGCCGTCATGAAAGTAGCTGTCGCGGACTTCGTTGCCCAGGCTGAAGTAAATCATCATGTGGTCGCCGTCGGCAAAATTGCTTTCCACTCCCTTCACCCAGCTGTATTCCGTGCCCTGCATCTGGATGTTGGTTTTGGTTCCCGTGTTGTTCGCGAAGAGCTGCAGCATCTCCAGCCCCGCGTTGGTGGCCCCCGGGGAAAATCGATACGCCTTGGGCGAGTTTGCCGAGTAGTCGGAGTAGAGCGGGGGACGGAAGCCAACGGTGCTGCCGTTCACACTCGTGACTTCGACAATTTGTCCAGAGTCCATGTTGCCGGGCCAACCGCCATCGCACCAGTCGCATGTGCCATCGCTGCCCACGGGAGTCATATAGGAGGTGTCATTCTGGCTGATCATCAGAAGCATTCCGACGCTGATGCCGCTGCCGCTGACCGTGATACTCTTCGAGCCCTGCGTGGCGCCGGCGGTGATGCTATTGGAGGTCCCGCCATTGGGGCTGGTGTCAGATCCAAAGTGAATGGCGTAGCTCCCGCTTCCGTGAAGATCAAGAGTGGTCTGCGTAGGTCCGGCACCACGAAGCACGCGGTTGCTGGGAATAGTCAAACTGCTGTTGATGCGAAATGTGCCCGGGGAAAGCAGGACCGCCTGGTTGTTCGGGCAAGCGTTCAAGGCCGACTGGATACCCGAAGTGGCGTCCGAAGAGCCGTTCCCATATGTCGAGGCTTGAAGCGTAGTACAGACGCTGCGGTTAGGGATGCCTCCTGGTACTCCGGCCTGGGTCCAGTCAATGGCCCGCGTGGGATCGAGGATACCGGACCAGTTCTGCGCGTACACGCCGCCGCAGAGGCAAAACAGGATGACAGGGAAGAGGAGCGACCGTTTGCTTGTCATTGTATCCATTTCCTTAAGAACGCGAGATTGAACAAACACATTCTAAGGTTTTGCGTGCGCTTTGTGCAGGTCCCATAAGTGCACTGGGGTACGGCTGGCCGAGGTACGGAAGGACACGTCCTATCCCGAGTGAGGTCGTTTTGAGACATGTACACCCTCCCTTGATCGGGACTCGTCTATTTCAACACTACAATTAAAGTATATGTTTTCAATGACTTACAATGCTTCATTGAAAATCCGCTTCATGTCTGGCAATGACTGTCAAACTGTCTAGCACGGCAGGACGCGGATGGTCTCGGGCGTGGTGTCTCTTTGTGTTGTTCCTGTGGGGCTCTTCGACGTGTTTTGCCGGAAATGTGGTGCTGCTTCGGGGCAAGCCCGCCCACCCCGAGGAGGAGGGAACGATTCGGAGGCTGGCGGATTTCTACGGTCTCCAAGTCGAAACTGCTGACCTGGACTCGCAGAAGAAAATCAGACATGCGCTTACGCTTTTAGGGAGTCCGGATACGCTCGCGGTCCTGGCTTCGCAGGATACACTCTCCGCACTCGATGAGAGGCAGATAGGTGGAGCTCTACAGAGATCCAAGGCCTCCGCGATACCGTTGCTAGTCTTTGGAGTTACGAACCAGGCGGCTGCAGGCAGCTTGAAACTTTGGTCCGGGGGAGCGATTGAGAAGTGCGTGCAGCTGCCGACCGGTTTTCGACCAGTCGCAATGGAAGCCGGCATCGCCGGGGACCTGACTCGCGCGCTCGTCGGGATAGCGCTTCCCGCGGTTGCTTCGCCTGCTTGTGGTATGCAGTTCGAATCGGCGGTCGCGGGACAGATAGTGCTGTCGGCCACCGCTGTCGACGGCACCAAGGCCGCGGTTCTGGTTCGGATTCAGGACCCGTCCGGGGAGCGATTCTTCGTTCCGCAGATGGAGCCCTTCGACCACGAATGGATTGGCGATCCAGCGGGACTGCCCAAGGCTTTTTCTGCCATGGCTCCGTTCATTTTATTTCTGTCCCACGCGGCGGGAGACTACGCCTGGCACTCGGACGGACACTACGCCAACTTGACCATCGACGATGCGTGGTTGACTCAGCCATACGGCCACGTCAATTATCCAGCCCTGCTGGCCGAAATGGAGAAACACAACTTCCATACCACCATCGCGTTCATTCCGTGGAATTTTGATCGTAGCGAGCCGGACATCGTCGCTTTATTCCGGGCGCACCCAGAGCGGTTCTCAATCTGCGTCCACGGCAATGACCACGAGCACCGGGAATTCGGCGACTATGCGCTGAACTCGCTGCAGGGGCAGATTGCAGATATCAAGCAGGGTGTCGCAAGAATGGAGCGATTCCGGACCCTGACCGGAATTGGCTACGACCGGTTCATGGTTTTTCCGCATGGAGTGGCGCCGGAAGAGACATTCGCGGCGCTGGAGACCTACGAGTTTCTGGGGACGGCCAACTATCTGAATGTGCCGTTCGGCGCCAAAGTCCCTGCGGATCCCATGTTTCTGCTGCGGCCCTACACGGTCGCTTACGGAGGTCTGCTCAGCCTGTCCCGATATTCCTCCACCGATCGGATCCCGCAAGCGGAAATCGCGATCCAGTCTTTCTTAGGCAATCCAGTATTGCTGTACGGGCACGAAAGTCTATTTGACGCGGGCATGACTGCGTTCAACACAAACGCAGACTTCGTGAACCGAGTTCAGCCGGACACGCGTTGGACGAGCCTCGGAGAGATTGCTCGCCACTCATATCTGATCCGGCGGCGCTCCGACAGCGGGTTCGACGTGCGGATGCTTTCCAATGAAATGGCTCTGATGAATCCGGGCGGTACGGAGGCAGTGTTCTACGTGCAGCGGGTTACAGACACGTCATCCGTTTCTGCCTTGACGATTGACGGCGTGGCCGTTGATTTCGAGCGGACTGAAAATGGTATGGGCTTTCGTCTGGTAATCCCCTCCCATCAAGGGAGCCACGTCCGAGTTGCGTTTCGAAACGATTTGGACTTGGCGCATCAGGACATCCGCAAGAATAACCTGCACGCTTATGCTCTGCGACGGATCTCAGATTTCCGCGATCTGTACCTCTCCCGGTCTTCGCTGGGCCAATCCATCAAACAGGCCTACTACCGCAATGGCTGGGACGTAGTGGAACGATGGCTGGAGCGGAAATGGTGGGCCGGAGCAGCGGGCGTGTTGCTGATGATTGCAGGTCTTCGGTTTCGCCAGCGGAGAGCCAAGAGACGGGCAGCAGCCCGAGCCGCCGTCGAGCGTTGATCCGCGGTCTGACACAAGCCAGCATGGGTCCAACCCATGGGATCTGGGTGAACATCCACATCACCAACCCGCTTTCGGACAGACGATGGGATGACCTGGTGGCGCGGCATCCAGCAGCGTCGGTATTTCATCAGCGGGGATGGCTCGATGCGTTGGCTCGAACGTATCGGTATGTGCCACTCGTGCTCACGACGGCAGCCGAGGGTGAATCACTCCAGGACGGCGTCGTTCTGTGCCGCATTTCGAGCTGGATTACGGGAACGCGATTGGTTTCGCTGCCGTTTGCCGACCATTGCGATCCACTCCTGAACGATGTCAGCGCCATGCCCGAATTCGTGAGCTGGCTGAAAACGGAATGTGATCGTCAACAGCTCCGTTACACAGAAATTCGTCCGCTGTTAGGCCTGGGCGAAATGAATTGTGGTCTGCAGCCCGCTTCCTCTTACTTCTTTCACGAACTCGACCTGAGAGGAACTCTGGAGCAGATCTGGCGCGGATTTCACAAAGACTCTATTCAACGCAAGATTCAACGGGCCGAGAGGGAAGGCCTGACCTATGAAGCGGGTCGCTCGCAAAGGCTGGTGGACGATTTTTATTGTCTGCTGCTGAAGACGCGCCGGCGGCATCGGCTGGTTCCTCAGCCGCGCGCATGGTTCAGAAATCTGGTGGAGTGTATGCAGAACCGGATCGAGATCTGTTTGACGCGAAAAGATGGCAACCCGGTCGCTGCCCTGCTGACCCTGCGGCATGGAGCCGCGGCGGTTTACAAGTATGGGTGTTCCGACGAACGCTTCCACAATCTCGGTGGTATGCCGTTCTTGTTCTGGAGGCTCATCGAAACGAGCAAAGCATGGGGTGCAGAGAGACTTGATCTTGGACGATCGGATCTGGACAACCAAGGTCTGATCGTTTTCAAGGATCGATTTGGCGCGACCAGGAAACAGTTGACCTACTATCGTCACTTGAGTACTCCGAAGACTGAAGCCTCGTCGAATTGGGACTCCCCTACTATGCGGCGGTTCTTCTCCATTTTGCCGGACGCTGCTCTCTCGACCGCCGGGAGACTGCTCTACCGGCATATAGGCTAGCCAAGAGTGCATGACGCCAATCTTTCAACCTGTCCTAAAATGAGCACCGCCCTAGTACCAACGTGCCCCGTTCCCTCGCAGGCGGAATCGCGGCTCGACGCCGAGACTACGTTATTCTCTGAAGCAGGAGCCGCCGTATCTCCAGACATGTTGAGTCGAGTCCTGGTGGAACATTATCGCTGTCCGTCGGAATTCCTGAAGTTTGTTCAGAGCGGGGATGAGGCAGGCGCGGTTGGGTATTTCCGATTCGGTCCCAACATCTGCTATGGACATGCCAACTCGGGAACGCTCCCGTCTGAAGCCAAGGGTCTATTGGAGGACGTTTCCCTAGAAACAGTGGTGGCGGAAGGCACGGTGGCGCTGCCCTTCGACCCGAACGAAATTGTCGACAACCTTCGGTTAGAACGCTATCCACATCGCCGGCTGAGCCGGTGTGAGAACATTCTGAAAAAGGCCTACTACTCGCTTCGGCCGTTCACCAATCAATCCGTGCGGAAACAGATCCAGAAATTTCGCGCCCGCAACTGGCAGAATCTGGCTTTTCCGCGTTGGCCGGTTGATACCACGGTTGAAGATATCTGTGAAAGCCTTCTCTCACTTGCGATGCAAGCGAGCGGCGCCGAGCGCGTTCCGTTCGTCTGGTTTTGGCCGCATGGCATTCGCGGTTGCGTCATGATGACCCACGATGTTGAAAGCGCGGCGGGAAAGGATTTCTGCGCGGAGCTGCTAGACATCAATGATTCCTTCGGAATCAAGGCTTCGTTTCAAATCGTTCCCGAGGAGCGCTATGAGGTTCCATCCACTCTGCTGGAAGCAATTCGCGGCCGGGGGGGTGAAGTTGGGATCCAGGACTTGAACCATGATGGGCGGCTGTTTGACGATCGGGGAGAATTCCGGCGCCGCGCAGCGCTCATCAACCGTTATGGACAGGAGTATGCGGCGCAAGGATTTCGGGCCGCGATTCTCTACCGGAAGCCGGAGTGGTACGGCGATCTGGAATTCTCTTATGACATGTCGATCCCCAACGTCGCGCACCTCGATCCTCAGCGCGGCGGTTGCTGCACCGTGATGCCTTACTTTATCGGGAAGGTCCTCGAGCTACCGGTGACCACCGTCCAGGACTACACCCTGTTCCATCTGCTGAATGAGCGGTCCATTGCACTGTGGGAAACCCAAGTCGGACTGATCCTGGAGAAAAATGGTTTGGCGAGCTTCATCGTTCACCCTGATTACGTCCGGGATCGCGACACTCGGACGGTCTACGAAGATTTACTGGCCTATCTGCGCGACCTCCGCGAAAAAGCGGCGGCCTGGTTTGCCCTGCCTCGCGAAGTGGACGCCTGGTGGAGAGCACGAAGCCAAATGTCCATTGTCAGGCATGGGAACTCATGGCGTATCGAGGGGCCGGGAGCCGACCGGGCCGTGCTGGCATTCGCGAACAACATCAAGGGGAAAGTGGTTTATGAACTGGCAGATGAGAAGCGAGGTGCAGTATCCGCGAGCAAGAACGCGGCGCTCTCTTCATCGAACGACTTTCTTCAAAATGTTGTGAGGCCCAGCAATGATGAAAAGCAGTATTGCCATCATCGGGGCAGGACCCTATGGTCTCTCGGTAGCCGCTCACCTCAGGGCCCGAGGTGTTGACTTCCGGATCTTCGGCAACCCGATGCACACTTGGTTGACGCAGATGCCGAAAGGCATGCGGCTGAAGTCGGAAGGCTTTGCCTCTTCCCTCTATGATCCGGATTCTTCCTTCACGCTCCGCCACTATTGTCAGGAACGGAACATTCCCTACTCCGATATCGGGCTTCCAGTCCCGTTGGAGACCTTCATCGAGTACGGATTGGAGTTCCAGAAGCGATTTGTACCCGAACTCGAGAACAAGCTCGTTGCTTCCATCGAGCGGTTGGCAGATGAATTCCGGATTTCCTTTCATGATGGGAAGATCGTGTCGGCTAAGGGGGTTGTTGTTGCTGTGGGCATTTCTCGCTTCGGATATGTTCCGCCAACCCTTGCCGCTCTTCCAGAAGAATTTGTAAGCCATAGTTCCGGGCACAGCGATCTAGGCCACTTCCAAGGACGGGAAGTTGCGGTTGTGGGCGCTGGAGCGTCGGCGCTGGATTTGGCAGCCCTCCTCCATCAGGCCGGAGCCTCGGTACAGTTAATCGCTCGGAAGCCCGTGATCCGCTTTCATGATCCGCCCCCCGGCCCTCCCACTTTTTTCCAGCGCCTTCGCCGACCAGTGACGGGAATCGGGCCCGGTTGGAAACTGTTTCTGTGCACGAACGCACCGGGGGCGTTTCGCCACTTGCCCGAGGGATATCGGCTTGAATCCGTGAGGAAAATTCTTGGTCCTGCGCCAGGTTGGTTCATTAAAGAGCAGGTAGTCGGCAAGATGCCGTTCCACTTGGGAACGAACATTGAAAAGGCGAGTGTGCAGTGTAATCGAGTCAGTCTTGAGCTCACGAACGGCGACGGCGCTCGGAAGACGCTTGTGGTAGATCATGTGATCGCCGCGACTGGCTACAAAGTCGATCTCCGGCGATTGAGCTTCCTCAATTCCAATCTGCGAGCGGCCATTCGATCGGTGGAATACGCTCCGGTATTGTCGTCGACCTTCGAGTCTTCGGTCCCAGGCCTCTATTTTGTGGGCACGTCAGCGGCGAATACATTTGGGCCGCTCATGCGCTTTGCCTACGGAGCCGGCTACACGGCACGACATCTGTCCAAGCATTTGGCCAAGTCTTCTCCTCGAGAATGGCAGCGGGGAACATCCGATGCAGAGGTCCAAACGATAGACAGCGACGAAGTGGTTTGTCGCTGACAGTCTCCTTGTCTGTATTTCAGGGTTCCCTCTAAGAGCGAGCTGCCTGCGCTGGAACTTAGCCCGTAGTTGCCAACCCATATTTTGAATTCGCAAAAACACAGAGCGGTCGCGAGACCTAGAGTTCTGTTGACGGACACCGACCGGCGTCTGTATGCGGCCCGTCTCGCAATGGCCCTCGCGGAGGCGGGTTGCGAAGTGTCGGCCATCTGCTCGACCCACGGTCACCCGCTGCTCAAGACACACGCCGTGGGGAGAACATTTCCGTACAGCGCATATCATCCGCTGGAATCGTTGACGCGCGCGATTGACGCAACCGAGCCCGATATCATCGTCCCTTGTGACGACCGCGGAGTGCGCCATCTGCATGAATTGTATGCGCGGCATTGCCGGAATGGAGATTCTGGTCACAAGTTGGCGGCTCTCATCGAGCGGTCTCTCGGTTCGCCGAGGAGTTACTCCGTCGTGTCGGCTCGGTACAACCTGCTCAGTGTTGCGCAGGAGGAGGGGCTCCGGGTGCCGCGCACACAAGTCGTCAGCACCATTGACGACCTCACAAGGTGGCAGGGGAAACAACCTCTCCCGTGGGTGCTCAAGGCAGACG
>WNFE01012610.1_pt1 | contig 10257 bp, 6 predicted proteins | sample 5400451 | NCBI WGS metagenome assembly WNFE01 (sample SAMN13153344, study PRJNA577476) | soil metagenome | isolation source: 200 cm saprolite under Douglas fir tree site 2 hole 2 | place: USA:California | collected 2015-04-18 | reverse complement strand
ACGTCTGCGAATATGCGGTCGGCCGCAATACGTCAGGCGGCTGGGACGAAGCGCACGACGAGCCCGGGCGTCCGCTTCCAGTGAGCCGGGTGTGGACCGATTTCCTGCCGATGGAAGAGGTGGAACGCGTCGCGCCCAACGAAAAGATCGAACAGGTTCAGTTTGAAATGGACGCGCTTGCCGGGGCGACAAAGGATGGAGCGGGGGCGCTCGGCGCCGCCCTCGACGCCCTCCCGGCACACTATGCGAAATGGCGGTATGAGCAGAAGCGATTGCTTGCTGGTTTGGCTCTGCGACGGGCGGAGCTCGCGGGTATCCTCCTCGACAACATGGATGCCGCGTGCGAGCGAATCCGAGGGGGAATCGAGCTGCTGAAACGGGACCGGTTTGCCCGGGATGCGTTCGCCCTCATGAACACCGCGATGGCGATGGCGAACCGCCGGCGCGAAGCCACGATCCGCAAAAAGAGTCCCGATGCGGTCAATGCGCCGAAGTGGCGCCCGTTCCAGCTTGCCTTCGTGCTCCTCAATCTGGTTGGGATGACAGAAAAGACGAATCCCGAACGGGAAATCGTCGACCTTCTCTTCTTTCCGACCGGCGGAGGCAAGACGGAAGCCTATCTCGGCCTCGCCGCCTACGCGATTGCTCTGCGCCGGATGCGCTCCCCTGGCCTGCTGGGCGCAGGCGTCAGCGTCATCATGCGCTACACGCTGCGGCTTCTGACGCTCGACCAGCTATCCCGCGCGGCCGGCCTCGTCTGCGCGCTGGAGAAAATCCGCACGAGCGAGGCAGACGGAAAGACAAAGCTCGGCGACTGTCCGATCGAGATCGGCCTGTGGGTCGGCGGCGCGGCGTCGCCGAACAATATGAAGCCGCGGAACACAAGCGACAAGGATGCGGCAACGACCTGGCTTAACCGCTACCAGCGCAAGCCCAAGAGCGAAAGGTCGCCGGTTCCGCTGAAGGCGTGCCCATGGTGCGGGGAACCGTTCAAGCCCGAGAGCTTCCTTATCTGGCCCAGCAAAGCGTCGGCGCAGAACCTCGTTCTCAAATGCGAGAACCCCACGTGTGACTTCACGCGCGATCGTTTCCTGCCGATCATCGTGGTGGACGAGCCGATCTACCGCCGACTGCCGGCCTTCCTGATCGCGACAGTCGACAAGTTTGCAGCTCTGCCATGGGTCGGCCAGAGCGGCGCCTTCTTCGGCCATGTCGATCGTTACGAGCCAGAACGGGGATTTTTCGGCGCGTCCGAGCCCGGGCAAGGTCGGCTCCTCGGTAACGGCCACCAGCTCGACCCGCCCGATCTTATCATCCAGGACGAATTGCACCTGATTTCCGGGCCGCTTGGGACGGTCGCCGGCCTCTACGAGGCGGCAATCGATCTGCTGGCGTCGCGTGGCGATGGCGAGCAGCGCATTCGCCCGAAGATCGTTGCCTCTACGGCGACGGTCCGTCGCGCCGAGAGTCAGATTCGCAGCCTGTTTGATCGCGAACGCACCGCCGTGTTCCCACCGCCGGGGATCGACAGAAGGGACAGCTTTTTCGCGCAGACTGTGCCTTCATCGCAGGAGCCGGCGCGGCTCTATCTTGGGGTGGCAAGCCAGGGCCGCGGACCCAAATTGTTATTCCTGCGCACGCTACAGACGCTCCTCTCCGGAGCCCAGGCCCTCAGCATCCCACCGGCAGCAGGCACCGATGATCCGGCGGATCCGTATCTGACCGTGCTCGCCTATTTCAATGCGCTCCGGGAGCTCGGCGGGGCGCGCCGGATCGTCGAAGACGAAATCCGCGAGCATGCCGCGAGTTACGGCGATAAGCGACGCCGCGTGACTCCACCCGATACCCCGTTCGCAAATCGCGCATTGCGTCAGCCGCTGGAATTGACATCGCGAGTCTCAACCGACGATGTCGCGCTCGCCAAAGAGCGCCTTGGCCGCGCGGTACGTCAGGCGAACGGCAACGTGGACGACGACAGCGTCGACGTGGCGCTCGCCACCAACATGATCTCGGTCGGGCTCGACATCACCCGGCTCGGCCTGATGGTCGTTCAAGGCCAGCCGAAGACGACAGCTGAATACATTCAGGCGACGAGCCGCGTCGGCCGCACCAGCAACCGGCCTGGCCTCGTGGTCACACTCCTGAACCTGCACAAGGCACGTGACCGCACGCACTATGAACACTTTCGCGCCTATCACGGATCCTTCTACCGGGCGGTTGAGGCGACGAGTGTGACGCCTTTTGCCCCGCGAGCGCTGGACCGGGCGCTGGCCGCCGTGGTTGTCGCAGCCGCACGTCATTACGACACCGCCCTCTCGCCCCCCGATGCGGTGAGGCGGCTCGCTGCTCATCCAGCCGCCCGCGATGTGGTCACCGCAATTCTTCGCAGGCGAGCGAGCACGGCCGGCGTAGACGATGCAACCATCGACCGGGCCGTTGCTCGTACGATCGAGCTGTTCGATATGTGGGAGGAAGTTGCCGCAGAGCAGACAGCTACGGGTGGTGCATTCACATATGAAGAATCAGGCGCACAGCGGCGCCTTCTGCAGTATCCCCTCGATGTCGCGTCAGACACCCTCAAGCCGGCACACCAGCAGTTCGTAGCTGCGCGATCAATGCGCGACGTCGAGTATTCAGTATTCCTTAAGACCTGTGATCCGTACGGCAGGTCACTCCAGGAAGCGGATAACGACTGATGAGCCGCCCGAAACAGAGTCTGAGCCAATTGTTCACGTCGTTCGGGCCCGGCGCCATGATGGACTTGCCGACTCGCTCAGTCGTTGTCGCCGGTCTCGACCATTGGGATGCCGCCAAGGTGGCATTTAGGGACATCAGGGAACCCCGGCTCACCGCATTGCTCCACGAGGTGTTGTCGCAGACTGGCCGGTGGGAGCGCGGCAAGCCGGTACAACTGCGCACGCCACCGATCGCACAGGAGACTCGCAACGACTTCGATCCTGCTGGCGTAGCCGTCCGTGTGTTTCCGACCTGGTTCACCTGCGAAGGGATCACGGAAGGTGGCGCCAATCCGCGGCGGCGGCGCCTCGTCCGCTGGACCGAACTCGACGCGGCCGGCGGACGCAAGAAGTTTCAGCGGGAGGAGGACGGAAAAAAGGTCGACGTTTCGCCTATTCGTTTCGTCGGCGCGTGCAAGAACGGGCACCTTCAGGACATAGATTGGAAATGGCTTGTCCATCGCGGGGCGAAATGCGAGGAGCCCATGTGGATCGAGGAGCAGGGGACGAGCGCCGATCCGGCCAACATCCGCATCGGATGTCTGTGTAACCGTCCGTCCGTGTCGCTTTCTGATGCGTTCAAGCCAGGCTTTCTTGGTATCTGTAAAGGATCGCGCCCCTGGCTGGACAGCCCAGAGCCCGGATGCCCGGAACAGCTGCATTTCTTGTCACGATCGGCGACAAACACCTATTTCCCGCAAACCGTGACGATCATATCGCTGCCGATCCACGAAGACGCGCTCAGCCAAGCCATAAGGAAGAACTGGACCAGCCTGCAGGGCGCGACGGATCCGGCGTTTGTTGGAGTTCTCAAGAACGTGCCTGAGATCCTGCGAGAAGCCGTCAGCCGTGAGGCGGTTCAGGATCCGAAGATCGCCGAGTTCGACGTTCTGGGCATCGGCGAGCCGGTCATTGGAGCCGATGTTCGCAACGAGCCACTCTTTGCCGAAACGTTGAATGTTCCGGATATCGCCCAATGTACGACACGCGATCAAGAGATGATGCTCCAGTCCGTAGTGGCCGTTCATCGCCTGCGTGCGGTCACATGTCTTTACGGCTTTACCCGTCTCGAACCGGCGGCAACATTCACCGAGCAGATGCTCGAAGATGTCCGTCTCGCAGTTGACGGTGCCCCGTTGTCGGAAACTGCGGACTGGTTGCCAGCAATGGAGCAACTCGGGGAGGGCATCTTCCTGAAGATAAGGCCGGAGGCTGTTCGCGCCTGGCTCAAACGGCAAGGTGTCCAGCATCGCGGAGACGTGCTACGAGTGGGGACTGAAAACTACGCCAACCGACATAGCGTAGTGCTGCAGTTTCCCGGTTTGCCATACATTCTTCTCCACTCTCTTTCCCACGCGCTGATGGAAGAAATCGCGCTCGATTGCGGCTATCCTCTGAGTTCCCTCAAAGAGAGGGTTTACGCAATCATCGGAAACGGTGCAGATCGACCCGACCGATTTGGAATCCTTATCTACACGGCGAGTTCCGGAGCACAAGGCACTCTGGGCGGACTAACGACGGCAGCTGCGCGCATCCCGATGCTGGCAACAAGCGCTCTCGATCGCCTGAGGCTGTGTTCGAACGATCCGGTGTGCGCGGATCATGACCCGTCCATCGTGGGTGATGAGCGGGCCCTCCTCGGCGCCGCATGCCACGCATGTCTGCTTGTGCCGGAAACGAGTTGCGAAGCGAGAAATAGCTACCTTGACCGGTCGCTGCTAGGCGCGACCGTTGCTGAGACGCAAGCTGGATTGTCGGCGGATTGAATATCACGAGTTAGATCACCAGCACGCGATTGCCAGTCCTTGGCCTTTGGACGCAACGCTCTGGCGTTGTATGTGTCAGCCATCGGTTACACCCCCCTCACAATAATCCTGCACCAGCATGATCGCGAAATAGCTCGGCGTCGCGGACGTAGGACTGCAGAACGTCCATCGATTTGTGTCGCGAAACGTCTCTCATCTTGAATACCGAAGCGCCCCGGTGCGCGGCGCTGGTCAAGAAGCCGGATCGCAGCGAGTGGGCACCGAAGGTCGCTCCATCGAGGCCGACCCGGTCGGCATAAGCCTTGGTGATGTCGCACACCGACTTGCCGGTCAGCCTCGAAGGACGCAGCCTGCTGCCTTTTGCTACGGGGCGGAATATCGCACCCTCCGAGATGCCGGCAGCGGCGAGCCATGCCTTGACGGCTTTGACCGGACAGCAGGCGCCGCCGCGGATGACGGCGATCACTTCGCCCTTCCCCTCCTGGTCGGTCTTGCTGCGCTTGAGCAGGACCCTGAATCCGTCGTCCGTTTCCTCAAGGTCGGCGACATCGAGCGCTACGAGTTCCGAGCGTCGGAATGCGCCGGCGAAGCCCAAGGAGATGAGCGCGCGGTCCCGGAGGCCCTTTAGGCCCTTCGGTGCCGAAAGCATCATAGCGCGGGCAGTTTCGGCGATCGCGGGTGCCTTGCGCTTTGGAGCCGCGCCGATCACCCGCCGAATGCCGCGGAGGGTTGCCTTGACGAGCTCACTGTTGGTCGGCGGTTCGTGGCCGGTGAGCTTGTGCGCGTACTTGATAGCGGCGCAGCGGCGGGTGATCGTGGAACCCGCTAAGCCGGCTTCCGCCTCACTGGCCAGAAACCCAGCCACGGTCTCAGGGGTAGCCGGGAACGCGTTGACCTCGCGGGCAAGGCACCACCTCCGGAAAATGGCGAAGTCGCTTTTGTAGGCGGTGCGCGTTGCTGGCGCCCTGTCCTGACGAGCATAAGAGGCGGCGCGATCGATGTCGGCAGCCGGCAGGGCAGGTAACGGCTCGACTCGGTCGATCACGAGGGCCGGAAGCGTCGTCATCTTGTCTCAAATTACTGACGAGAAGAATCATTTATCGGAAGTAAAAGACCCTCCCCCGCGAGAGGGGAGGGTCAGGCGAATCACTGGCAATTGCCCGTGCAGCCGTCGGCGGCGGTGCAGTCGCAGCTGGGCTCGCATTGGCATGCCGCGGTGCCGCCCTCGCAATCGCACCATGCCTGCGGATCGTCTTCCCAGTTCGTCAAGGAACGAAGGATCAGCCGGCGAACGGCCACGCTCCTGGGAAGGTTGTTAAGGGCGGCCCAGTCATCGAGGGCGGCCAGTGTTTCCCGAGGAAAACGAATCTTTACGGATGTGCTAACCCAACTTTCCCAACTCGCGTAGCGAAACGGCAATTTTTGGGGTGTGAAGGGGCGCAAACGCGAGTCAAATCAACGAGGCATTCTGGCAAATCGTCTGTAGTGTAGACCAAGTATCTTTTTCGTCATTTCGGGTTGGCGTAAGTTGATTCGCATCATGTTCTTGCGGTTCAACCGACGCTTCAAAGACGGCAAGGAACATCGCTACTGGAATATTGTCGAGAGCAAACGTTGTGCGTCGGGCAAGGTGGTGCAGCGTCAGGTGCTGTATCTGGGCGAGATCAACGACAGCCAGCAGGAAGCGTGGTGCCGGGTTATCGAAGCGTTTGACGAAGAGGCTCAGCGCCACAGACAGCTCGCCCTGTTTCCCGCCGATCGCAGGGTGCCGGAGCATGCACAGGGCCATGGCGTGCAGGTGCGGCTCGACGCGATGGAATTGCATCGGCCGCGGCAATGGGGCGCGTGCTGGTTGGCGTGTCAACTTTACGAGCAGCTCGAATTTGATCGGTTCTGGGCGCATCGATTGCCGAACTCGCGCGAAGGCACGTGTTGGCAACACATCCTTCAGACGCTGGTTTGCTATCGGCTGATTGATCCCGGCAGCGAATGGCGCTTGCACCGGATGTGGTTCGAGCAGAGTGCGATGGCGGATTTGCTGGGCGCTGACTTTGCACTGGTCGAGAAGAATGCGCTCTACCGCTGCCTCGACAAGGTGTTGGGGCACAAGGCGGCGCTGTTCTCGCATTTGCGCCAACGCTGGCAGGACCTGTTCGGGGCCGGCTTCGAAGTGCTGCTGTACGACCTCACCAGCACCTATTTCGAGTCGGCGCCGCCGGACGATGAGAATGACAAGCGCCGCCACGGCTACAGCCGCGACAAGCGCCGCGATTGCGTGCAGGTGGTGATCGCGCTGATCGTGACGCCGGACGGTTTTCCGCTCGCCTACGAGGTGCTGCCCGGCAACACCTCCGACAAGACGACGTTGCCCGGCATGCTGCGCCGGATCGAAGCTCAATACGGCAAGGCGCAACGCATCTGGGTGATGGATCGCGGCATTCCGACCGAAGAGCAACTCGCCGCGATGCGGCAGGCCGATCCGCCGGTCTCCTATCTGGTCGGCACCCCGAAGGGACGGCTCACCAAACTGGAGCAGGCGCTCGTCGCCCTGCCGTGGCAAGCGGTGCGCCAGGGTGTGGAGGTGAAGCTCTTGCCGCAGGAGCAGGAGCTTTATGTGCTGGCGCAGAGCCGCGCCCGCATCCACAAGGAACGCGCCATGCGGCGGCGCAAGCTCAAATGGCTATGGGCACGCCTCAAAGAGATCGCGGCGATGGAGCTTGACCGCGAGGAACTGTTGATGAAGCTCGGCGCCGCCCGCAGCAAGGCAAGAGCGGCATGGCGGTTGATCGATATTAACATCGATCCCAAGCAGGCCGCCTTCAGTTTCACGCTCAATCGAGACAAGCTGCGCCAGGCGCGCCGGCGCGAAGGTCGCTATCTGCTGCGCAGCAATTTGTGCGGACAGGACCCCGCTGAGCTGTGGCGGTTCTATATCCAACTTGTCGAGGTCGAGGCGGCGTTCAAGAACCTCAAGGACGATCTCAAGCTGCGCCCGATCTATCACCAGATCGAGCCGCGTATCGAAGCCCACATCTTCGTCGCCTTCCTGGCCTATTGCCTCCACGTCACCTTGCGGGCGCGGCTCAAGCCGCTCGCCCCCGGCCTCACCCCGCGCGCTGTGCTCGACAAGCTCGCCGCCGTGCAGATGCTCGACGTACACTTCCCAACCACAGATGGCCGCACCCTGATTCTCAGCCGTTATACCGAGCTGAACGCAGATCACAAGCTCCTCGCCCACCAACTCAAGCTCAGCCTGCCACTCCAACCGCCCCCTCGCATCACCGCACCACAAATGCCGGTTCGCCTCGCAACCCATTCAATGTAGTGTAGACCTTCGGGGAGCCTCCGCTGATTCTTCTCAGCTTTTTCCTCCAGTTGGGAAAGTTGGGTTAGCGCTATGACTTTTGTGGCCGAGGCCTCGGCCGAATGCCGGTTGCCGCTGACGTCCGCGGCCGAGGCGGTTCCAACCGCGCACAACGACAAGAGAGCCAGGCCTCTGACCCGCTGAGCAACGTTCATTCTTTGTATCCTGAGTTCAATTCGATAGTGGGGCGTGCGGCTTCGCGGAAGCGAAGTGACACGCGGGTGGCCGGCTTTCGAGCCGATGAAGGCTCGAAACGGTCATTCGCGACGCCGACGATCTCCGCGCTATTCCGCGACGGCTTGGCCGGAGCCGCCGAACTCGGCCGGAAAGTCCTTCAGCTTGGGCAGCCCGTCCCGCATGCGCAGCACCGTCTCGGCGTAGTTGACGTGGACGCCGGGAGTGAAGGCGAGGGTCGGGATCGTCGCGGCGAACACGTCGACGAGGCCGAGGGGCGGATGATTGGTCAGCAAATGCCCGCCGCACTTGGAGCAATATTGACGCTGGCTGAGCGGCGTCTTCTGGAACGTCGCGACGTGCTCGGCGCCCGAGGTGATCCGCACCGCCTCGGGCTTCCAGAGGCTGAAGGCGTTGACCGGCCCGCCGGACCACGAACGACAAGAATTGCAATGACAGTAGCCCATGGCCTCCGGTGACCCGGCGACCGACAATTTGACTGCGCCGCAAAAGCAGCTTCCAACGTGTGTCATAATCCCTTGGCTTCCATTGTGCAGATTGCGAATGCGGCACTCTGGGTCCGGATTGGGCGGCAGTCACGCCGATATTTCTCGGCCGCCGGCTGCAAAATTGCAGGCGCGGGCGGGCCGTGATACACCCGCCCTCATGAACTGGGACGATCTGCGCATTGTTGCCGCCGTCAGCGACCGGGGGTCCTACGCCGGCGCCAGCGCGCGGCTGCGCATCGACGAGACGACGGTGGCTCGACGCGTGGCACGGATCCAGGGATCTCTAGGCGTGACCTTGTTCGATGCCGTCGACGGTGTGCGCAAGCCGACCGGCTACTGCGAAGCCATTCTCGCTCACGTCCATGAGATCGCCCGGCATGTTGCCGAGATCGGCAATGTCGGGAAAGAGGCGCATGGGGTGGTCGGAAGGTTCCGAATTGCCTCGACCTATTCGGTGGCCGAGATTTTGGCGCGCCATGCCGCGCAATTCTTGGTGGCGAATCCAGGCTTGACCCTGCAGTTCATGACGTCCGACGAGAACGTCAATTTTTCGCGCTGGGAAGCCGATCTGGCGGTGCGGTTACGCAAACCCGACAGAGGTGATTTCACGATCACGAAGCTGGCGGATATCCGGCTTTACCTGTTCGAGCCCGTCGCAATGCGCGATCCGGACGACCGACCTGTCGTTTGCTGCTATCCCGAAGATCTCGATCACACTCCGGAGTCCCGATACCTCATGGCGCGGCGGCTGCACGCGCAAGGCCGCTGCATCACGGGAAACCTGCGAATCGTGTACGAGCTCATCAAGACCCACAGGGCGGTCGGGGTTCTGCCGGAATCTGTGTGCGCAGACTTGCTGAGCGACCCCGGGCTGCGCGCCACGCTGCTTGAAAGCCGCCGAGACGCGTGGCTTCTCGTTCAGAATCATCTCAAACGCGATCCCGCAGCCCGCGCGGTGATCGATTGGGTGCGCGATAGCTTCAGTGCTCTATCCGCACGATGACTGCTTAGGCTGACGAGCAAGGCGACTTCCGCTCAGGGTCACAGAACGAACCCGCTACCCGCGGGAGAAAGCGGCCCGGATGCTGGTCGTAAGCGGAGAGGACAGTAACCACGTTGATTGAGCGCAGATGACGGGGCGGGCGCTCCGTCTTGAGGATCGAGGGGTCAAAGCACTCCAACCTCAAGACAGGAGCCCCAATGAGCGAGAAGTCCATCAGCCCGCGGGCATTCGCTTCCTCAGATTTCGCTGCCGTACGGTCCTTGTGGGTCGCAGAGCGCCTGCAAGCGCCCCGCCGCGGCGCGCGCGAATGCCAAGGTGACGCTCTTGCGGGTCGCGGCGTGCAGCCTGTGCTCCGGCGCTTCGCGCACCAGCTCGGCCCCGTAGCCGTCAGCGAGAATGAGTCCGGCGTCGGCCGGAAAGATATCGAGCGGTACATGCTCGGCGGTGGCGAAGAACAGGCGATCGCAATGCATCCGATAGTCGGCCCATTTCTGATCGGCGCGGAAATCCTCGATCGAGGATTTGATCTCCACGATCCAGATTTCGCCGTCGCCCCCGAGGGCCACGAGATCGGCGCGGCGTCCGGACATGAGCGGCAGCTCGGCGACGCAGGACAGTCCGAGCATTACCAGCAAGCGTTGTGTCCCGCGCGACACTGCGAGCGCTGTTGGCGATTGACGGCGATCAAGCGGCGCGATGGGGGGTG
>WNFE01012146.1_pt1 | contig 10258 bp, 10 predicted proteins | sample 5400451 | NCBI WGS metagenome assembly WNFE01 (sample SAMN13153344, study PRJNA577476) | soil metagenome | isolation source: 200 cm saprolite under Douglas fir tree site 2 hole 2 | place: USA:California | collected 2015-04-18 | reverse complement strand
GCTTCGACATAGCCCATGCCGATGTTCTTGTTAAGTGTCGGACTTGGCGCTCCACTGGTGAGCGCGCCGATCTGTTGATCGTTCTCGTAAATAGCATAACCACCACGGCTTACGCCGCGTTCAATCATCTCGATGCCAATCAGCTTGCGTTTGAGGCCTTCCTCTTTGACTTTGAGCAGGGCGTCGTGCCCGATAAAATCACCTTTGTTGAGCTTTACGGTCCAGCCCAGGTTGGCCTCCAACGGGTTGGTCTGCTCGTCAAGTTCATGGCCATAGAGGCAATACCCGGCTTCTAAGCGCAGCGTGTCACGCGCTCCCAATCCGGCGGGGAGCAGTCCATGCTGCTTGCCGGCAGCCAGGAGGTCGTTCCAGAGCTTGACGACATCTACCGGAGCACAGTAGAGTTCGAAGCCATCTTCTCCTGTATAGCCCGTGCGCGAGATGATGCAGTTGATGCCGTCCACCATGCCTGGTATGCAGTGGTAGTAGCGAATGGCGGAGAGGTCCTCCCCGGTCAGGGGCTGCAGGATGGCAAGGCTCTCCGGCCCTTGCAAGGCAAGCAGCGCGGTTGCGTCCGACTGATTGGTGGCCTGGACATCAAAGTTCCTGGCCTGCTCTTCCACCCAGGCAAAGTCTTTGTCGATGTTGGCCGCGTTGACGACCATCATGTAGTGATTTTCAGCAAGGTAATAAATAATCAGGTCATCGATGGTTCCTCCATCAGGCAGGCAGAGCTGGGAATAGAGCGCCTGGTGAATGGCAAGGCGCCCAACGTCGTTCGGGACCAGGTTTTGCAGGAACGCAAGTGCATCGTTGCCTTCGACTTTGAATTCACCCATGTGGCTGACATCGAAGAGGCCAGCGCGGGTGCGCACGGCGCGATGCTCTTCTAAGATGCTGCTGTATTGCACCGGCATTTCCCAGCCGCCGAATTCTACGAGGCGTGCGCCTAAGGCAAGGTGCTGCTCGTAGAGTGGGGTGCGTTTCAGCGAGGTCGCTGCGGTGTCATGTGCTGTCATATTTGATTGCTCCATTGCAGTGTAGAAGGACACTTGTGCTTGCTTCACTATATCAGATTTTATGCCTTGCGGCAACAAACGGCTCTTCTATAAAGAAACTCTCACTAGAGGTTCGAGTGAGAGTTGTTTCGTGACGGTCTTCGAACAAGCAACAGCATGTCATACCTTTTTCAAGAGCTTGTATAATGTTGCCCAATCATAAGGTCTTTTGATCCAGAGATGCATCCCGTTGAGGATAAGCTGTTCTCTGTGTTTGAATGTTGGGCCGTGATAGCGGCATTTCACCTGGAATTTGGATGTCTTTGGGTCTTGTTCTACTGCTTCCACATGTACCGCTTTGAGAGCGGCGCCGCGAATTGCTTCTGCGATGCTGTTGGCCTCCACTTCGGTCATGATGTGCGCTCACTTTCTTTGCTAGAACTCGCCTTTTCTCCTACGATGCTTCCTTACAAATAGATATACGAAGATAAGTACACTTTCTTCTCTCGTATCGCCCGTTGATTTGCCACCAGTAGTATAGCAAAGAATTCTTGAAACCTCTTGTCATGTTTGGTCTTTAAGGCAAGGTTCAATTTGGACGAATTGTCCTTGACCGTTTGAACAGTCACTCCGTGTCACCCTGAGCCCATGCGCTTCGCTCAGGGGAAACTCCGCGAAGGGTCTGTCGCGATCGGCAGCGAGATCCTGCGCTGCGCTCAGGATGACAGGGCTGGACCTTGCTGTTGCTGAGGAACTGTCAAGTGCATTTGAACCTTGCCTAATGGTTTCAGCATAAGGCCTTGGGGTACAATAAGATCACGCCAGAAAATTCGACGATTACAAATGAGGTGGTGAAAGCTATGCCGGTCCTGCCTTACAAGGGCGTTTGGCCCACTGTTGCTGAGGATGTTTTCATTGCTCCTGGAGCGATGGTGATAGGTAACGTCACTATTCGCGAGGGAGCTAGCATCTGGTACAACGCTGTGATACGTGGAGATGTCGCGCCCATTGTTATTGGTCGCCGGACGAATATCCAGGATAACTGCACACTGCACGTGGATGCTGATGCGCCGCTCACGATTGGCGACGAGTGCACGATTGGGCATGGGGCGGTGATCCACGGTGCGACCCTCAGTGACCATGTGCTGGTTGGGATGAAGGCGGTGGTGTTGTCTCATGCGCGGGTGGGTTCTAGAACGATCGTGGGGGCGAGCGCGCTGGTTGGGGAGCACAAAAACATCCCGGAGGGGGTACTGGTTGTGGGAGTGCCTGCAAAAATTGCGCGCGAACTGGGCGAGGCGGAGATGGAGCACATTGTTACGAGCGCCGCCGGGTATTATGAAAGGGCGCTTGAGCACAAGAAGATAGATGGATGACTTGTAACAACAGTGCTTGGCTCTTTTTTAGAAGTGATATTTAAGCATAAATATGCGTGCTTCTACACCTTACACAAAAATCGATAGAGCATCGAATAGCGTGCAACTGTGGTGCATTTGCGCCGTATTTTTTTTGCTTTTTGGCTTGCTCGTTGCAGAGCATTACACAAAAATCGATAGAGCATCGAATAGCGTGCAACTGTGGTGCATTTGCGCCGTATTTTTTTTATTTTTTGGGCTTTTTTGGCTTGCTTCTGCCTTAAACCAAACAGGAAGCCTGGCTGACGCTCTTTAGCGACCAAGAATAAGGTGCTCATGATCGATGCTCCTGAATGATTCGATCTTATTCCGACCGGCAACGTGCCTTGAAATGGGTCTTGCTTGTAAAGATACCCCGTATCTTTCTTGACGCGACTGCGTCGCTACGGACTGCGTCCGTCAGGCAAGACCAAGGGAAGTGCCTTGAAATGGGTCTTGCTTGGAACGGTTCCCCGAACCGTTCTTGACGCGACTGCGTCGGTTCTTACCCGTCTCGGCAACGTTGCTTCGCAACTAGCGCTTCGCGCTCAGCCGAGACGATCAGCACTACGGACTGCGTCCGTCAGGCAAGACCAAAGGAAGTACTGCGTCCTTCTTGTAAGCCAGCTTGCCAACGGACTGCGTCCTTCTTGTTAGGCAGCTTGTCAACGAACTGCGTTCTAGCTACGCTCAGACAAGCTGCAAGGAGTGCGCTGCGCTCAGACAAGCTGCAAGGAGTGCGCTTCGCTCAGCCGGTCGGAAGAGTAGTACTCGTGAGTGGTGATGCCACAATGTGGCAACTGGCTGCCAATCATGCTGGACCTGACACCGGCCAAGTAGTACTCGTGAGTAGTGATGCCACAATGTGGCAACAGGCTTCCCTTGATGCCTGCTACTAGAGCTATTCCATTTGGGCCTGCTTTATCCAGCAATAGGTTGTTTGGATGAAGTGCCTGAAGGGTTTTTGCGTTGTTCGCTGATGTTCGCTGTCAATCGTCGGCTTTGCTGTCGTGGTTTGACAGCGTTGGTGAACTGGTTAGTTTTTAGGAACCAGTACAATCCCATTATGGACTGACTACTCAGATCCGCAAGGAACAGAAGCGCAGCGGCTTCGCCGGTCACCTGCATACACGGTGGTCGAGGGTAAAAAACCACGAAAATCACGCTCATTTGGCAAAGCCTCCACCATTTAATGTGGCTGTACCGCATATTTCTCGGCAGAGAGAAAAGGATGCGTCCTTTTCCATCATTAGCCGGAAGGCCTCTTACCTGCATAATTCACAAGCGAACTTGTGAATACATGTTTTCAAGTTACGTAATACTCTCAAAATGTATAGATTCGCCCTCCGTTAAGGAATGTACTCATCTGGCGCTTCAAAGGACAGTATGTAGGAATCCAAATCAGGGTCTTGTACCAGCTTCCTTAGTGGCTGGGGAGCAGTGATAATGCCTAATTCCTGGAGATCGGGAAGTCGATCGAGACTAACCACGCCAACAGCTAGTTGGTCGAGGACCTTCACATCTTTGGCTATAGCATCCTCGATCATCCTCAGTCCACGTAAGTAATGCGCATCCTTGGTATAACACACTCCTGCTCGTTCAAGATCGGGTACCCCTCGATACGTACGAAGACAGCGTTCAAGAGCAATCCGTCGTGCTTGCTGCTGCGCTGTCTGGGCATCCTGATCTGGCCGCTTGAGTAGACGATACAGAACGATAAACGATTCAAAGAAGGTGAAAAGCGATAGGAACGTTTGGGGAGGAGTAATTACTCCACTTGCCAGCCCTGTTGCCAGAGTCCCAAACCAGGCTCTTGTCTCATCATAGACTTGTCCCTGAAGTGTCGCCGTCTGAATATCATGATAAACAGCAAGGCCATCCTCTGTCTCCAGGGAGTGTTTCGTGTGTATCCCCAACAGGCCGAGGAGCGAACGCTCACCTGCAATACACCGTGCAACGTGACCTGCCATTTCATGTGCTAAGTAATTCTTGATCTGCTGAATAGAAATCTGACTCTCCGGAAGGTAAAGGTGTCGTAAACCTTGTTCGACACGAGGACTACTGGCGTTCGGATCAATGTGTACCTGCCACTCCTCATAACCACTCTCACGCAAAGCTGCTTCGAAAAAGCGCTTTGCTGTTTGAGCAGATACCGTGCGTTGCGGCTGGGAGGGAGTTAAGGTAACATTGTTGCGCAATTCCTGCACATCTTCCTCGTCATAGGACATGTCGAGCGAGAGATGGAGCCGTTCACGAAGAAACTGGAGCAATTGCTCGCTAGCCTCCACTATTTCTGGATATTGTAATCCCTGGAGAATGATCAGGGACTCACGGTATTTTGGCTCGTGCCTGCGCAGCAAGAATGCAACGGGTTGGCTGCATGGTGAACGAGAGCCGACGTCCATCGAGCAAGCAAGGAGACGCCTGGTTCACCCGTTCGCAAAGCACCGCCAGGTCTCGATTGAGCATGCGGTCATTGAACGGTCGGAGCTCAACCTGAACGTGTGTGGCGTCCTGCGTAATCGTGCCGGGGAGATGAAAAAACGGCAACAAACGTCGCCAGGTAGCCTGGGCATAGGATGCGGGAAAGTAGCGATCACGCGTCCACATCGCCAGATTCGCCAAAGCCACTTTGAGGACCGTCATCGCGTGATCTTTCCGGCTATCTAACTCGTACATCGTCCGTTCCTGCTCCTTCAAGTCTTCCAAGGCCCGTAAGACCTCTCGCTGCTCTCGACAGTAACGCTCTTGCTTTTCAAATTCTTTGTTACATTGTCGGTATGCCTCCCATTCTTTGGAGCCAAGTGGCTCCAACTCGGCATCGATCTCAGCTTTGCGCTCCTTCATCTTCTGTCTGAAGGCATACTCAGGAAGATCTTGTGCTTCCAGCGTGAGCTGGTACTTCCACAGTTCTTGATACAACTCCTTGCTCCGCGTCTTGTAGGCCGTGCGCAGTCGTTCCCGTCGGCGGCTGGCCGCATCCCCGCGTTTGTTCGCGCTCTGTGCCCATTGCTTGAGGCGCGCTAACCGCTGCCCCAGGTGCGTCCGTCGTTTGGTCACCTCCGAGTTCTCGACCGCTGTTTTCGCAAAGCCGTGGTTGGTGTCCAGTCCCAGCGGGCGCAAATAGTCCTTGATGACGTTTTCCTGGGCGGACCAGCGGTGAATGTAGGTCTGGGCGAGTTCCACTGCATCAATCGTCGGCATCGTTTCGGTCGTCACAATGGGGATCAACTTGGCCACCTTTTCTTTGGCGGGAGCTGCCGTGGCCTGCCACCCGTCGCGCCACCAGGCTTGCTCCTCCAGGGACAGGTCGCGGTCCCACCGGCGCGGATACCCCGCTTCCTCTGGGTTGGACTGCGTTTCTACCCTCCGGCGGAGGTCGCGGATGAGGGCCACCTGTAAACACAGCGGCTCATCTGGATGCTCCTCGCGGGGTAAGGTAATACGCGCTGGAGCCACTTCTCGGATGACCTTCCCGTGCGTGTCCGTGCTGAGCGGCTCAAAGGAACCCACCTTAGAGAACGAAGACAGATCGCGGTACTGGTTGGTTTGCAAGATCGTGACCACGATACGCCCTTCAGCGTGCAACCGCGTCAGGAATTCAGTCGCCATGCCCTCCCGATCCACAATCATCCGTGCGACGTGGCTCGTCTGTACCTGTTGTTCATAACGTTCCAGGAACGTAGGGGCGCTCGTGGTGAGATGCTGGTCGCCCCGATGGGTGGTCACAAAGAGAGGATGCCCCTGGGCATCGTGCAATAACAGCAGTGCTCGGCACCCCAGGAAGACGCCGAGACGCCCAACGAGTCCACGAGGGAGCAGAACGTCACTGTAGACCGGCTTGCGGTGCCCATCAAGATAACAGGTCAGCTCCTGAAGATGGTGTGGGTGTTCAGCTTCTGCTGCTGTTTCAACGGGATGCCAGAGGTGCGTGGCCCAGGAGCCGAGCGTATTGGTGAAGCATTCGGCTCCATCGGCGCAAGCGACCTGTGACAAAAACGCTTCGGTATATCGATAGCCATAGGCGTGCGTCCGACCGGTGAGCAAGGCCAGACCATCGGCGGTATAGCCGCGCAGGTCCCACGTGCGCTGGAGTCCAACCGCCCCCAGAAACAGGAGGGTGAGCATCAGGCGTTGGCGGACCGCTGGACTGCCTGCCAGAGGAAGACAGTGAGGATCTGGAGCAGGTGGCAGCGCTTGTTCCAACTGCGTGAGGAGGCCGGTCTCGGCGGCGGCTGCCAAGAGGAGCAAGCTCCCAGCCTGTTCATGGTATCCCCGGGCAATCGTCAGGCCCGCTTTTGCCTGCTTTTCTCGCAGTGGAGGAACGCGACGCACGCCGTGAGCGGCACGGACACGGTTGAGTTGACTGACACTCACCGAGAGATTGAATCGTTCGGCGATGAGGTGCTGGAGTTCCGAACTGGAAACAGACGCGTGGCTCTGGCAATAGTCCAGAAGCCAGGTGAGCACCTCTCCACGCAGTTTGACCGGGTGGCCGTGGCGCCTCTCTGAGAATGCTTGCTCACCTTCCTGCCCGACTCGCTTCAGGAGTCGGTACACGGTCGTGCGATGCATCGGAACAGGACAGCGCCGCCGTGCCTCTGAGGCCGTTGCTCCAAGCTCCACCTGCCGAACAAGCTCCTGTCGAGCTGATCTCCGCGCTTGACGTTGATCTGGCAACGCCACCACCAGTGACATCGCCATTGCCTCTCTCATTTCCATCATTCCTGGCCCCGCACGTTGTAGACTCCGGGCCGCCTCGCGCTCCATCGCATCAATTGGCCAGGAGATCGCCAGAGCCGAGGCGTACCAGGGTATACCCCGCAGATCAGCGCCTGCTGTTTGGCCCACGCAACCGGCAAGCCAAAGGCATCTCGAAATCGAGAGAGGTCATACGGCTGTAAGAAAGTCTGCGATGGCTTTTCGCCCTCGTTCTGGCTGATCGTGCAGCCAGGCATGGCTGACGCCTTTCAGAAACACATGCTTTCCTCTGGGCAAGAGAGCCAGTGCAGGCGCAATCTCTTCATGCGGCGTCAGACCACCCGCCTCAGGATCAGCCTGTAGGAGCAGCACTGGACAGCGAATCGCTGGCAAGAGCATGTGCGCATCGTAGCCCTGATTCATCCGTCCCTGATCAAAGACGGTGGCGAGGACTTCCGGGTCCAGATGCTCCAGGTGCTTTGCCCGCAAGCGAGACACCTCTTCCTGGTTGCCCAACCGAGCGAGCGCGCCCAGAGGGGGGACATCCCCTGCCGGTCTCTCCGGTCATGGCGTCGTACTCTCCTCATGAGAAGCGCTGGAACTGCTCGGCTCATGAGCGCGTCCGAATGCATTCTGGAAGATGCGAGCATGCGCTGAGAGGATATGCCCTGATAGCGGCGGAGAATCCCCCACAATGAGTGCTCGCACGAGGCGAGGATAGCACGCCGCGAGCATGATTCCCACATGCCCCCCATGGAATGGCCAATGACGACGGTCGGCCTGTTCACCACCTGCTCCAGAAAGGTCGCCACATCGGGGACGTAATCCTGCAAGCGATAGGCTCCAGGAACGCGCCCGGAGAGACCATGTCCTCGCAGCTCCAGACCATCCACCTGCAAGGCGGAGGCCAGCTCCTCAAGCAACGCCCGCCCCTCTTGCCATCTGCCGTCCCCTCCATGCAGACCCAGAAGCGCCTCGCCCGAGACCGGCCCCTCCGCGTAATTGAGTTCGACCGTGCCGGTGTGAAAGCGCTGCTCGCGCAGTTCTCCTTTTTGCATCATGCCAGTTCTCTCTTTTCACAAAACCCTCAAACAATCAGGATGTAAAAGGTCGGGAAAATCGTTACCTGTGTTGATCCGGCCAGGAATGCAGCAGAAGGCTTTCGGAAGCTCCTGCCTGCGCTTCGGCTGCGAGTGCCTGCAGTCCCCTGGTAAGGGGTCAGCATATCCCATCCTGCTCTTGGATATGCTGACCCCTGTAACACGCTCCTACTTCCAGCGGGTCAGAATGGTTTCGCGTCCAAACAGTTGGGCAGCGCCCCAGGTCAAGAGGATTGCGAGCGGGATCAGGACAACGGTGGCAATGACCGCCACGAGGACGGTGAGTTCAAACTGGCCGGAGAGTTCGCCGAGAACGATCCCCGCGATGGGCACCACCGCCCATATCGAGAGTTGTTGCGCCGTGCGGGTATCGTTGACCCGCGACGAAATGGCCGTCATGACGGCCACGGCGATCAGCCCTAAGAGCGGTGTGCCGGCGATGAAGAGGATGAGCCAGCCCCCGGTGACCACGTGGGAGACGACATTCGCATCGGTCAAGATCGCTAATTCAGCGATGAACAGGCCCCCACTCACCCAGGTGACCAGCACCGCCGGCAACAACGCCGCCAGCATTTTGCCCGCCAACAATTGCCACCGGCGCACGGGCGTTGCCAACAGCGGTTCCAGCGTGTGACTGTTCTTCTCGCCAATGATACTATAGGCCGCAATCGTACTGGGCACGATCATCGACAGCAGGAGAAAGATGTTCGAGAACGTCGTTCCGACCACTCCCTGCGTGTACTCGTGGAGGGTCAACCCTTGGAGGGACGGGACGTGCAGCGAACTGGCTTTCGACCCATTACCGACTCGTTGCAGGAAAATGAGGGGAATCACGACAAACAGCAGCGACGGCAGGAGAATACTGAGCAGGAGAACACGCTGCTGAACGATCTCCATAAACTCTTTGCGCAGGATTACCAAGACTTTGTGCATACTTGAATGGCTCCTTCTTACTTCGTGGCGACAGCCGCCGCTTTGCGCTCACTCTCCACCAGTTCCAGGTACACCTCTTCGAGGGAATGGGAGGTCGGTTCCACCGCGCGGATGGGTGCGCCTGCCTCCACGAGGGCGCGCACCAACGCAGGATTCTGCTCATCGGGATGCGCCAGACTGACGGAGAGGGTACTCTCGGAGGCCGCCGCATCCTGAACAAAGGATAGGGCACGAACGGTCTCGAGCCAGTGCGCTGCGTCTCCGACGACCTGCACCTGGGTGCCCGATCCAAACATGCCAGCACGTAACTGCGCTGGGGTGCCCAGGCGCAGGAGCTGCGTGCGAAACACCCCAATCAGATCGCAGAGTTCATCGGCCTCGGGCAGATTATGCGTGGTGAGAAAGATGGTCCGCCCCTCAGTCCGCAACTCTTTGATGAAGTCGCGCACCACCCGCGCGGCTTCCGGATCGAGGCCAGCCGTTGGCTCATCCAGGAAGATGATCTTTGGTTCGTGCAGCAAGGCGCGGGCAATCGCCAGTTTCTGCCGCATGCCTTTCGAGAAGCCACCGACCTTGTCGTCGCGCCGCTCCCAGAGGTCGAGCAGACGCAGGTAGCGTTCGACCTGAGAGGCGGCTCGCTCGGCTGTGAGATCATACATCTCCGCAAAAAACAGCAGGTTTTGCCAGGCGCTGAGGCGGTCATACAAGCCCGGCGTCTCGGTGAGGATCCCAACGGATTGCCGAATGGCCTCGTTGTGCTCGCCCAGACGATGTCCCGCCACTGTAGCAGTGCCGCGAGTGGGGGCAATCAAGGCTGAGAGCATACGCACGGTGGTCGTTTTGCCCGCGCCATTAGGTCCCAGGAACCCAAAGACGGTTCCCTCTGGAATGGCAAGCGTCAAGTCGTCCACAGCCACCAGGCTGCCGAAGGCACGGGTCAATTGGTTGGTTTCGATAGCGTTCATCGGTTCATCCTTCACTACGCGCAAAAAGGCAGGCCGCAAGGGAGCCTCACGCCCTACGTGCCAAGTCGATAGGCTACGACCACTGGGTGCTGCGTCGCCGTCAGTGGGATGCCTGCCCCGGCGAGCAGCGTATTCCCAACGATGGCCAACGTCGCATTCGAGCCGGC
>WNFE01004673.1_pt1 | contig 10259 bp, 8 predicted proteins | sample 5400451 | NCBI WGS metagenome assembly WNFE01 (sample SAMN13153344, study PRJNA577476) | soil metagenome | isolation source: 200 cm saprolite under Douglas fir tree site 2 hole 2 | place: USA:California | collected 2015-04-18 | reverse complement strand
CGGCATCTCGACTCCAAACTCGCGTAAGACGCCGCGCGGATCAATCACTGCACGCGAGCGATAGGGTGCTGACTTGTACCAGACTGGCGGAAGGCCAAGGACCGGCCACGGATAACACGAGCACAGTGTGCAGACAACGAGGTTATGCACCTTGGGGGTATTCTCCACCACCACCATATGCTCGCCCTGTAGACCTCCATAACCTAGCTCGGCAATCGCAGCGTCTGCATTAGTCAGGAGTCGCTGTCTGTAAGCGGGATCAACCCAGGCACGCGCCACCACTCGCGCCCCGTTGCGCGGGCCGACCTTATGCTCGTAAGTGTCGATCAGCTCATCGAGCGCCGAGCGATCGACCAGCCCCTTTTCGACCAGAAGTGATTCGAGCGCCTTGACGCGCAAGGCTGGGTCAGATGGAACTGCCTGGTGTTCATGATCATGCTCCTGCGCGTGGGAGAGAACGGGAGTCACGGCAACTCCCGCAGCCGTCACGGCGGCCGTCAAGAAGTCGCGACGAGTCGTGGTCATCAGGCCTCCTAATCCTCGATGCCCTCTGAGGAAATTACATCGAGGCAGAAAATTGGGAAAAGTAGGGTGCCTGCACTGGCTCAGCACCGTAGCAAATCGCTTTACGCTGTGTCAAGCGAGTTGATGCAGCCGTCAAGATGCGATGGTAGTCCGACCGTAGACCGATGATTTCTGCCAGGCTGGATCGGCATCCACTGATTTCCCGCCGACATTGCGGGAACGTATTCTTTCGGGCTGCCCGCGATGAACGCGGAGGCGTTACCGTTATAGCTCCACTTGAACGAATAGGCGGCTGCACGTGGAAATAACCTTCTTGGCAGCTAACTGGCAATGTACTCAGGATTGTTCCCGAATCACGCTAGTGTTTTATCGGAAGCGCGCGTTGTAGGAGAAGCCCGCACGAGCACGATGCTCTGGCGCGCTTTCGATAAAACCGTTTGAAGGTGGCCGCTGGCGGTTGCGGCGGACGCGGTGGGGCTAGCTTCTATGGGATTTCTATCATGTTAAAAGGAGTTAATATAGCCAAGAGTAACTCAATCGAGATTGGAGTCCGATGATAGTGCATGACGAACGAAGCTTAGCACGCGCAGCTTCCGCCGCGCCAGCGGCTACGTTCTAACGGGGAAACCGGAAGTAATGACGGTAAGGCCCTCAGCCGTTTTTCACGACCGAGGGCCTCTGTTGTCTCCCTCACTTTAGGACTTCGCCTTGAGCGCCTCCTGGAATGCTTAAGCGTCAACGCCTGCCTTTGCCCGCTGCTCCCAAGTCATCTTGGGTCCCTGCGGACCGTACACCTTTACGAATTGCGCCTTGGTCGGGCGTCCGGCAAGTGTGAAGAGCCGTGTACCCTCGGCGATATTCGCACGAGCAGCCTCGCTGCGGGTGACTGACGTGGCCGTTGGCTTTGTGGATCGTGTGGCTGATCGCCTGGCGGATCGTTCCGATTTCCTAGCCGCGTTCATTTCATTCACAGGTTTCCTCGCAGCCCGAGTCCGCTCCGAACTTTTAATCGCCTTCTTAGCTCGCTTGGATTTCGTTTTCATTTTTCGTTCGCTCCATGGAACTCGCGAACCATACGCGTGTTGAGAGAGAAGCAAACTGACTGTTAATAGCGGTAACCGTGTGTGACAGAAAGAAAACAAAACAACGGCCAGGAAACTCCGCACCGCTCTCCGTACCGTTGAAACTTTGTCTTACACGTATTTCGGCGTAGTTTGGCGGTCCCGGTCGTTTGGTAAGTTGTTCAGCGTATTGGTTAGCTGGCCTTGACGCGGTAGAGGTCTGGGGTTCGAGTCCCCACGAGCCTACCATTCGTTTCAATCACTTACCGCTGCGTTTGGTGTGAACCCGGCGCAGCTACACACTCGTTGAGCAGAGAACATCAAAAAGAGAAGAATTGAAACCTGCTGCGTTCATCGCGAATCGTGCATGACCGAACAGGCCACGAAAGAATGTCGATGCAAGTTGAGTCTCGTTGTTGTAGCATGCTGCCGATTTTTGGTCGGCCAAATCGGACATGCCGGGTCCTATACGCTTCGAAAAAGGGAGGTATCGTGAATCCAAACAAGGCGCTATGGGAAAAAGGCGACTTCACTCACATCGCTGAGAGCATGCGGGAGAGCGGAGAGACGCTCGTCAAGAAATTCGGGATCACAAAAGGACTCAAGGTTCTGGATCTCGGATGCGGAGATGGAACGACGGCATTACCAGAGGCGAGACTCGGAGCGGACGTGTTGGGTGTCGACATCGCGACAAATCTTGTCGAGGCTGGGAACAAGCGTGCAAAGGAGGAGGGCCTCACGAACTGCAAGTTTCAGGAGGGCGATGCGTCCAATTTGCACGAGCTGAAGGATCACACATTTGACCTTGTTGTGAGTATCTTCGGAGCCATGTTCGCGCCAAAGCCGTTCGATGTTGCCAAGGAGATGGTACGCGTAACCCGGCCTGGAGGTCGGATCATTATGGGGAACTGGATTCCCAATGATCCGACATTGGTAGCTCAAGTCTTGAAAATCAGCTCCTCATATTCGCCGCCGCTTCCGGAAGGCTTCACTAGCCCTATGACGTGGGGCGTCGAGAATAACGTGGTCGAGCGATTTGCGGGCGCGGGGGTTCCAAAAGAGAAGATATCATTCGCGAAAGACACGTACACGTTCAACTATCCCAGTGCACCATCAGAACTCCTTTCTGCTTTCAGAAAATACTACGGGCCAACCATGAATGCATTCGAGGCTGCGGAAAAGAACGGTCGAGCGGCGGACTTGCAGAAGGAACTCGAAGCCTTATTTAACATACAGAACAAAAGCCCAAGAAAGGACGCCACGTCCATTCCTGCAACCTTCTTATGCGTCGCGGTTGCGGTCTGACCTATTAGGCGCGAGGGCGTCATCGAGGATACGTAAGGCAACGAAGACGCTCGCAAAGCTGTCGGAAGGACAGCAAACGCCAGGAAGCAAAGCAATAAAGTTTTCTACGGTTCGACATGTATTCCTTTCGGCGCCAAGTGTGGCGTAGCCGACGAAAAGTCATTGAGAAAGCGTGCACAAACAGCATCCGATCCTCCATCCATCAGTACTCTCTGCGATAACCCCTGCGTCTGCTGGTGCAGATGCAACTAGAAACTCGCCTGGGAATCACGCCGTTCCCGGCTCCATCTCCTCTTCAACCGGCCCGACCCCGACAGGGGGTGAAATCACGGCGGATATCCGTCCGGCACGTGGGGTAAATCTCCGCCAGACGACACGAAGGGTAGCGACCAGTGGCACCGAAAGGTAGATCCCAATGATTCCGCCGACCGCGCCTCCTACCATCATTGTGAATATTGCGAGGAGCGGGTGAATTTTCCAATTCACGTCCCATCACGCGCGGGCCAATCCAATAGTCCATTAGAACGCGCCAGACGCAGAGCAGTGCGAGCATCCAGATTCAGTGCGCGTGGGTGAGAACGCCAAAGCTTACCATCGTTGCCGCTGCCAGCATCCAGCTAGCCACAGGAATAAATTCCAAGACACCCGCCATCACTCCGAACGTCAGCGCATCGGAAAAGCCCAGCACAAGCATCCCCGCGGAACAGTAGATGAGCGACAGTCCGCCTAGAATCACCTTCGCCGTGATGTATCGCTGGAGCGTCAGATTCAACTCAGCAGCCAGGGACCGCATCGCCTCGTAGTTGTCTTTCCTGGAAACAAAACGGATGAACTGGTCCGCGAGGTTTTCGCCATAACTCAGAAAGAAAATGGCCAGGATCGGAATTACCAGGAGTCCCCCCACGGCCATCGACGCAAATCCCTCTGTCGTTTCGACGAAACTCTCGATGTTCGACCGATGCCCCTGGAGAAAGGTTTTGACCTGGACCGCTTGTGCATCGGTCCAACCAAGACTACGTCCAAGATCATTTGCAATTTCTCCCGTGGAAACTCTGTCGGCCAGTGCTGGAATCTCAATCAGAAGTCGGCTGGAATGTTTGTGGATATCCGGCGCAAGACCATGCGCCACCAGTGCGGCCAGAACGAGGAACACCAGATAGGCTTCGACGACATGCGGTCCTTTCAAGTTCTTAAAAAACAGAGAATGACGCTGAAGAAATCGGACGACCGGATTGATCAAATAGGCGAAGAGAATCGAAAACGCAAAGATGATGATAATCGCTCGCGCGACATAGAAAGTGCCAAGCACGAGCGCAAAAGCGAGGGCTGTGAGCAAGATGTTTGAGGTACGGCGATCAGGAAATTCCATAAGTCTCCAGTGTCGAACCCGCTTGTAAAGATCAATCTGTCCGAGCTTCCAACTTTTGCTTGATCGCTCCAAGAGCTCGTTCCAGCGAGGAACGTGTTTTGTCGACAGCCACCTTCCGCAAAATTCCCCCCTTCAATCCAGTCAGACCCGCTTGCTGGGAGCCTTTGAGGGTAATCAGGTAGATGCCCGGCCGGTTTGGATGCTCTTCGTCCCGGACGCACACGGTTAAGTCCAGGGCTGTTTCAAAGTAGTGGCTTGCATAGAGCTGTTTCACTGCAACCGCATACGCAGGATCCGCCGAACCGGCACCGCGATAGACGATTGCCTGTACCATCCGAAGCGTGGGCTTGAGCCCGAAATTCACTTTCTCCCAATAAAATTCGGACTCGATCTTTCCCGATTTCACGTTCGGATAGTCCAGCAGGTAGCGATCGAGATCAGGAAGATAGACGGGAAGCGCCTTCGACCGGCTCAGTAAAGACTGAAAGGTCTCCGCCACTACCGCCGGATGATGTTTGTCCCGGTACGTTCCAAGAGCGGTGTTTCCTCCCTGCTTGTATCTCAGGAGAGCTTCCAGCACCATTTTCTGCGCCAACCGATTGACCTGAGTTGCGACATCCGGTGCGGACCAGTTCACTGACTGATGAAACGCCTCCATTGCCTCGGTGGGCAGTTGAACCTCGCATTGGCCTGGCTTGCAATCTTTCAACCGCTTGATGTCGTCGGCCTCCAGCGTGAAGCCATCGAGATCGGAAAGTTGCGGCGGATCACTGAACTTTTGGATCGCAAGATAGTTGGGAAGCTTGCGCAGACCGTCGACGTCCGATGCGAGCTTGAGATAGTCCTCTGGAGTCGATTTCACATACACTGCGCCGAATACAAACACCTCCTCCGGGGTCCGTGAGTCCAATATCTTGGCGACCGCTTTTCCGCTTCGAATCGCGGAAATCTGATCCTCATTCAAGCCGACATACTCGCGGAAAAACTTGGACGGCTCGGCACTTTGGCCGCTCGCAACGGGGCCGCCCGTCATAAACAGCAAGATCCCTGGGATGAGGACGGTCGCTAATCCGATTCTGGCTCCCATCGAGTTGCCTCTCTTTCTTATGGCCTGCCACGTGACAACGCACGTTCCGCGCCGCTACAACTTGTTGAATCCACGTAGCCCCTTGTCGCAGCAACACACTGAAGGCGAGATTCTTCGCAGTCAACGTATAGAGAGTATTCGCATTGACGAATGAAATAAAGGAAGAGCAAATTGGCAAACTATATCGTGCATCCGCTTGCTAACTCAAAAGACCCAGGCGTTGCTGAGGCGCGTCAGGAGATTGACTCTTTGGTTGCAGCGTTGACGGTGTGGCCGCATGTGCCTGTGGATGTTCGTGAATCTTATTGCCTTACCGATGGCCATTTCCTTGCTTTGATTCGAACCGAGTTTAGTGACGCTCTGAAACCAGGTTCGAGCCGAGGTGACTGCGTATGGCTGAAGGCCGTACTTGCCTTTCTCCCGGCCCAGGACTAATCAAATCCTCCTCGGACCGTGCGCATCTAATACCTGTCGCTACCATTTCAACAGTTGGATTGGTGGAGCTAACAGCTGCGGATACGTCCGCAACGAGAATTTGTTAGGCAGGTTGCGTTGCGATTGCCAAGCAGTTGGGGACCTGGGAGTGAATCCCGACGAATCGGCAGAGGGAGAGACGCGATTCGCTAGCAGTCGAACGGTGGAAAGGGTATTGAATGAAGAGAATTCTGATTGTGGATGACGTGGCGACAAATCGCGAGTTCATTCGCGAGGCGCTGATGTGTCAGGAATACAAAATCACGGAAGCGGTTGCTGGTGGCCAGGCACTTGAAATGATGGAAAACGAGGGAGCTGACCTGGTCATTACGGACCTGAGGATGCCGGGAATTTCCGGCGTAGACCTCCTCAGGAAACTGCGGGTCAAGTATCCGGATACGACGGTAATTCTGTTGACCGCGTGGGGCACCGTGGAAAGCGCGGTCGAAGCGATGAAAGCCGGCGCGCACGATTACATCACCCGGCCTCTGGATGTACGCGAACTGAGGTCAGTCGTGCGACGGGTGCTCGAACGGGTACAAATCCAAGCCGAGACCCGGGCCCTTCGCGACACCATCGACCGTAAGGGTGGATTTGAGAACATGGTTGGCCACTCGCAAACGTTGCTGCGGGTTCTGGACCAGGCCGTGAGAGTTGCTCCAACGAATTCCACGATCTTGATTCAAGGAGAAACTGGCACAGGCAAAGAACTGTTGGCTCGAGGAATTCACGTCAATAGCAAGCGTAGCGGTAAGCCTTTTGTCACCCTTAATTGCGGAGCGATCCCCCGAGAGCTGCTCGAATCGGAACTGTTTGGTCATGTGCGAGGATCGTTTTCAGGCGCGGTGATGGACCGGAAAGGCAAAGCAGAGGCAGCCCATGGGGGTACGCTGTTCCTGGATGAAATTGGGGAGATGCCATTGGAGCTGCAAGTCAAAGTCTTGCGCCTGATTCAGGAGGGCGAAATCGAAAAAGTGGGCGCCACCGCCAACACGAAAGTGGACATTCGCGTGATTGCTGCGACCCACCGAAGCCTACCGCAGATGGTGCAGAACGGCACGTTCCGAGAGGATCTCTACTACCGCTTAAACGTCATCCCGCTGAGCTTGCCAAGTCTGCGCCAACGGCCCGAGGACATTCCTGAATTGGTCCGTTACTTCTTTGCGCGAACTTGCGTTAAGCACAGCCGCGAGGATTTGGTCTTGCCAGAGCGTCTTCATGGCCGCTTTTCCGCATATCGTTGGCCGGGGAACATTCGCGAACTCGAGAACACCATCGAGCGTATCGTGGTTCTTACGCAGAGCTGTGAGGTCGAGGTAAACGACTTGCCGTCGTTTCTGCAGCACCAACCCGCATCGCTTGAGACGATTCTTGTTGACCTACCTTCGACGGGGATCAGCCTCAGCAGGTTGGAGAAAGACGTGCTTTTACGTGCACTGGAGAAAAGCAATTGGAACCAGTCTCAGGCGGCCCGCTACCTGTGCTTGAGTCGAAAGACGCTCATTTATCGAATGCGGAAATTCGGTCTCGTTGGACCTAAGATCTCAAGCGTTCCCTCGGGGAGCGCAACCGGCGAGGAAACGGGTTGGCCCGCGGGAGCAGTGTTGCAGGGAAAGCGGCTGAATTGAAGGACGACGTGGTCACCGAAAGTACTGAATTTCACGCCATGGCGAATAGTCCGGCCACAGACAACCGTTACCGCAGGCTGCTCGAGTCTGCGCCAGACGGAATCATCGAGGTCGATGGTCACGGCCGCATTGTGTTGCTGAACTCGCAGGCAGAGAAGCTTTTCGGATACAAGCGCGAGGAACTCCTGGGCAAGACCGTAGAGCTCTTGATACCGGAACGATTTCGCCAACGTCATCCAGGCCACCGGGCAAACTATCGCGCGCATTCCGTCATCCGACCGATGGGGTCCGGGCTCGATCTGCGGGCATTGCGTGCCGACGGAACGGAATTTGCCGTGGACATCAATCTGAGCCCGTTCCATGGTGAAAACGGCCCGGGGGTCATCTGCATGATCCGCGATGTGACGGATCGCAAAGCCGCTGAAGAACAGATCCAAATTCTGAATCAAAGCTTGGAACAGCGCACCCGGGACTTGGCGGTAACCAATTCGGAACTGGAGATTCGGAATCGTGAGGTGGAGAAGGCCAATCGCCTGAAGAGCAACTTCCTTGCGACCATGAGTCACGAATTGCGGACGCCCCTCAATTCGATCCTTGGGTTTTCCGACCTGCTCGCCGAGCAGACCGCCGGTTCACTTACACCGAAACAGGGGCGATTTGTCGAGCATATCAAGGGGAGTTCCCGTCACCTATTGGCCTTGATCAATGACATTCTCGATCTTTCCAAGATCGAAGCGGGTCGTCTCGAATTGAAATACGAAATCTTTGATATGAACATCGCAGCGGACGAGGTTTTGTCAAACATACGTCCGCTCGCCACGATGAAACGGATCCGTCTCGAGATAGAATTCGGTAGCGAACTGACCATTTGCGCCGACAGGACACAAGTGAAGCAGATTCTCTACAATCTGCTGAGCAACGCCATCAAGTTCACCCCGGAGGAAGGCCACGTTCGCTTCGTCGCAAGATCGCTAGACTCGTTGCTGTGCGTCTCGGTCGTGGACACGGGAGTCGGAATACCGGAAGAAGAACAGATCTCCATCTTTGAACCGTTTCACCAGCTCACGACTCGCCCCAACTACGTCCGCGAAGGGACGGGACTGGGTTTATCGATCACCAAGCTCCTGGTGGAGCACCATGGCGGCAGGATTTGGGTCGAAAGCGAGCCCGGGAAGGGGAGTCAGTTCCACTTCACGCTATCGAAGGATATGACGATGAAAAATGAGTCGGGCTTGAGTGGACCGAAATGACCATTCTCGTCGCGGACGACAATCTGGCGAGCCGGGAACTGATGCGAGAAGTTTTGGAGGCCTCGGGGCACTGCGTGGTCGAAGCGACAAACGGACGCGAAGCCCTTGACCTCATCCATCGAGATCTGCCCGATGTTGTGTTCCTGGATTTGCAAATGCCGGTTCTCGACGGTTTCTGTGTGGTTCGTCAACTGCGAAGCGACGAGCGTTTCCGCCGCCTCCCCGCCGTAGCGGTTACTGCCAGCGCGATGTTGGGAGATCGCGAATTGGCGATCGCTGCGGGTTTCGACTCCTATATCACCAAGCCAATCCATTTGAATGAAGTTCGCAAACAGGCGGAACAGCTGGCCTCCGGTTCCTACCACCATAAAACGAGTGCAGTGCCCGGGTAATAATTCATTTGGAAGCTCTTAGTTAGCCTGAGCGATGCCAGCTTCCTCAGCACAGCCTCCCAGCGGCGTCGACGACCTTCTATCCCACTCCTCGCTCGCATTCAATCCCGGTAAGGCCCGCGTCCACCCTGACCACAAGCGGATCGTTCTAACCACTTCATCGAATGCGCCCGAAGGACAATCTCAACCTTCACTCTCTCCCGAGAACGCGCGTCCGATAAGTACTAGCGTCATCCGGCGACGACCAGCGAACCAAGGCCAGCCGAACCCGCCGAAACTCTGTATCTGCATCGTTGAATGGTTCCCACGTCCACGGTTACTCGCGGACATGGGCGCGGACCACCCACGTGGATTACGGTGGCGCACTTTGGGGCGTCCCGTTCGGTAAGAGTAAGCGATCTACAGAGGAGGAGTTGGCTAGCGCCCTCACCGGAGTACATTGGCACGTCGATTCTCCATTAAGTCTGCCCGGCAGCCTGGCCGATTTGAGGCACCGCGAAGTCGGCATTGGCGCATCTGAGACACTCGCCGCATGCAAATCGATTCGCATTTCCTTGTGATTGCAACGAGTTGCCGGTCGCAAGATAGTTTTTTCAAGTTGGCGCAGTACGTGCATCTCCGCTGAATTGGTCCCAATCAAGGTGTCACGACCCTTACTGCGCCGGTCGAACTTACTGGGCTGGGCTAAGGCGAAAGCTTCGGCAGTTGATTCGCGGAGGAAATCATGCCGGCAAAATCTGGGTCTCCTGTAGCCACAATTGTTGTGAGGGGAAGTGCCTTTTTTGATAAGCGGCACACAAGAGTCTGAGGATCAGGAATATATGCACAAGCCTTTCGAACCCGAACCGTCGTCCCGTTCGTTTGCCACCGCAAATGTGAAGTGCTTAGTTCTGGCCCGTTCTTTTCCCGGCAACTGGTTTCGATGACAAGAATAGGAGCTGAGCATGGGTACAGAATCAAATTCGGTCATGCAGGTTAGTCTAACGACGGCGATGAGTTCCCATCTTTTTCGTGCTGATCAACCGATGGCGCGCAAGCCGGAACGCGCGGAAGCCTCGTTCGTGGATACGATCGTGGGCCGTCGCGGCGGTCTCCGCTCGATCCTCTCGCAGCTGAAAGCCGTAGCACCCACCAATGCCACCGTACTCATCACCGGGGAGACCGGAAC
>WNFE01004672.1_pt1 | contig 10259 bp, 9 predicted proteins | sample 5400451 | NCBI WGS metagenome assembly WNFE01 (sample SAMN13153344, study PRJNA577476) | soil metagenome | isolation source: 200 cm saprolite under Douglas fir tree site 2 hole 2 | place: USA:California | collected 2015-04-18 | reverse complement strand
TAGCCGATCACGCTATATTCTGTCCGATCCTTGGTCCCGACACAGCCGGCCACCACCTCACCGGTGTTCAAGCCGATGCCGATCCGAAGCGGGTCCAGTCCGAGTTGGCGCCGCGATTCGGAGAGGGCTTCGACCGCGTCGCGCGCGCGGAGAGCGGCCCGTGCGGCGGCCCGTGCATGGTCTTCGTTGGGAACGGGTGCTCCGAACAGCGCCATCAACCCATCCCCGATGAACTTGTTGAGGATCCCCCCCTCACGCTGAATCGCATCGATCACCGGCGCGAAAATACCGTTCAGAGCCGAGACCACTTCCTCAGGCTGAACCCGCGCCGAGAACGGCGTGAAGTTCCGGACATCCGCGAACAGCACCGTCACGACTTTCCGCTCGCCGCGTTTCCAGAAATCCTGAGGATGGGCGAGGACGAGCTTGGCGACTTCCGGTGTGACGAACTGTCCGAAGGTTTCTCTGACCCTCTCTGTCTGCTCCAACTTGGTATAGGCCTGGTCGAGTTCCTCTCGGAGAATTTGCACATGGGCGAGTTCCTGGGAAAGCTCCCGCTTGTGCATGCACCGCTTGACGGCCAATAAGAGCGTGTTGATGGAGAACGGTTTGATGAGAAAATCGTACGCTCCGATCTTGACCGTCTCAACCGCCATGTCCAAGGTGGGATAGCCGGTCATGAGGATGATATCGGCGTCGCCGGCCGCCCGCACCCGCCACATCAACTTCCCTCCGTCCACACTGCCCGGCATGGCGAAGTCGGTCAGGACGATGTCCCAGGTCTGATCCAGAAGCGCTAAGGCGTCCTCTCCGGACGCGACGGGGTGCACTTCATACCCGGCGTTCCGGAGCACCTGGCTGCAGAGGTCCCGGACAGCAGCTTCATCGTCGACCACGAGAATCTTCATTGAAGATCGAGAATCCTATGGACGGTTCGAGTGAGGTCGAGCGCGGAATAGGGCTTGGGTAGAAACGCCTTCGCGCCGATCTGCGCAATATCCACTCTGTCCCCCGCGGCTAACGAGCCGCTGCACAGGACCACCCGCACATTCGAGTCGAGCTTGCGCAGATCAGCGAGCAACTCTAACCCCGATCGGCCTGGCATTTTCATGTCTGTAACAACGGCCGCAATGCGTTCGCGCTCGCGTTGATAGACTTCCATTGCGTCGGCTCCATCTCCGGCTTCCAATACCACATAGCCGGCCTGTTCCAAAGCCGCCCGCGCGACGGCCCGGAGGATCTCCTCATCATCAACAACCAGGATGACCTCTCCCTTGCCCTTTACAGCCACAGGCGCCGGGGGTGCGAGTTCGGCCGCCGTCTGGTCCTCGACGCGCCGCGGGACCTCAATGACAAATCGGGAGCCGCGCCCCGGTTCACTTTCCACCCGAATGGTTCCTCCCAGACGATTGACGATCGTCTGGACTACCGTCAGGCCCAACCCGAATCGCTCTCCTCCCGTCCTTGATGTGAAAAAGGGCTCGAAGATACGCGGCAGGCTTTCCGGATCGATTCCCGCACCAGTATCGCTGATGGTCAGACGGACACACTCTTCCGTCCTCTCCGCTCCTGTCTTCGCCGCGACGTTGCGTAGTTCAACCGTCAGACGCCCGCCCTGCGACATCGCGTCACAGGCGTTCACGCAGAGATTCCACAGCGCTTCGCGCACCTGCCCGGGATGAGCCTGCACAGCCCACAGGTCCGGATCCGCCTGCACGATCACCTCGATCCGAGGATCGAGCGTCCGACGCAGTTGCCCGATCACCTCCTCCGCGATGGAATGCAGCGCCACGGGACGGGCTTCTTCTCGCGCTCTCCGTCCCAGGCTCAGAAGTTGGCGCGTAAGCTCGGCTGCTCGTCGACCCGTTTGGCCGGCTGCCGCGATCAGCGGAGCGGCCGGATGATCCGGTCCCAGCTTTATCGCCGCCATCCAGAGACTGCCCATAATGCCGTTCAGGAGGTTATTAAAATCATGCGCGAACCCGCCGGCCAATTCCCCCACTGCCACCATCTTGCGGGACTCGCGGAGGTCAACTTCCTTCTCACGAAGCGCGGTGACGTCCTTCGCGATGGCCAGCAACGAGGCATGTCCCTCCGTCTCATTCTGAAGCGGGGCTGCATGCCACACCAGCTTCCGGACGGTCCCCTTGAGGCCCACCATCTCCAATTCCAGAGAGCCTTTGTGACCAAGACATGAACGTTCGGTGAACGCCCGGAAGACCTCTCGGCGATCCGGAGCCACGTAGGCATAGACCGCCGTGCCGATCACGGCCTCCGGCCGTTCCGCCTCGAGCAGGGCCAGGCCAGCTGGATTGATCTCACGCAGCGTGCCGTCGGAAGCGACGATCAACACGGCGTCCGGTTCAGCGTCAAAGATGGCCTGCCATCGCGCGTCGCTCATGCATCAATCCGTAGAGGATCCGTATAGGCTTTCAGAGTCAGCGGTGGATGGTACTACTAAACCCGCATGAATTCAAGGATTTTTGAGGCTTAGCAGAAACTCATGCAAGGACAGGCGAGGAATCCTTGGAATGAAGTTTCCCACTGTAGGAGTCCCCATACAGTCGCAATTCATTGAAAACCCAAAAGATCCAATCGGCCTGAATAGAAACCCTGAATTCGATACCCTGCGATTTACTATTCTCAAAATCCCATAACTGGTTGAACTCTAGATACTTTGTGGTTTGGTACTCCTCTTGCTCAACTAAAACGGAGAGAAAGAGGAGGTGTCACTATGAGAACAACCCGCATAACGATCGTGAGCCTGCTGGGCCTGCTGTTCGTGGCCTACTTCGCGCTTGTGGGCGCGGCGATCTCAGGGGTGACGATCTTACAGAGTCTGACTGATCAGGCCTCCATCAACAATCGTGTCACTGCCAAGGTCACTGTCCAGACATTTAATGGCACGATCGAAGGGATTGATCCGGCTGGTTTGCGAATCATCATCCAGACTGAAATGGGGATGCAGTCCCTCCCGGTCGCGAACGAAGAGGTCATTCACGGACTCGCCCAAGGTGACCAAGTCACTGTCAAGTTGGATGAGCAGGGATACGTTCTGGCGATCGTCAAGAACAACTTCGCCCCCAAACCCGCACCCGAGCCGCGGAGTTGAGTTCGCCCGAGCGAGATTTTTCCGCTCGGTATTTGAGGCGGTGACGCTATGAAGAAACTGGAAGCATCAAACCGCCGTGAGCAGTGCATGCTCTCCTTCAGAATACTTTCACTTTTCCTGTTACTCCATGTCAGTTCGAATGTCTCTTTAGCCAGCCGCATAACGGCCACAGTCCAAGAAATTTTCGACGTACCTCAGTCCTACCAACAGCACATTGTGACACTCCATGGGACAGTGACCAACTTTCAAAAATTCGATCCTCCTACCACCCCTAAAGGTCTCAGGTGCAGTAGCTCAAAAGCTTTCACGCTGAGAGACGAGACTGGCTCCATTCCGATTCTCATTGAAGGATTTTGTGGGATAGGGGCCCCACCCCAACTGCCCTTACCCCCACAGTTGAACAATGGAGATGTTGTCTCAGTCTATGGAATAGTGCAGGTTCTCGGACCGACTAGGATTCCGCATGAGATAATCGGTGCGGATAAGGGGATACTGGTTCTCGCCGATACAATCCAGCATCAATGAATAGTCTAGACGCAGATCGTCCCACAGTTTCTTCCTGTTTGTAAGTCCCAAATAAGAAGATTGTTATTGAGTGCGATTGCGGGAGATCGCCAACTGTGACCTGAACCGTGACCAGTAACACCGGGTCTGAAATCACGGCCGAAGAGAGATCAGCGGAAGTGGTTGATTCAAGAAAGAAAGAGGGTTGGCTGGGGGACCAGGATTCGAACCTGGGTAATCAGATCCAAAGTCTGATGTCCTACCACTAGACGATCCCCCAGTATGAGCTTCTGATGATACAGAAAACCCAGGGTCGGCGCAAATTCGCGCTTATCGTCGTCTCCATTCGTCCCAGTCCCGGATTGGGCCAGACTAATTCAGGGCGAGCGTGAGGCACTTGGCCGCCCCGCCTGCTTTGATGAACTCGGACTGGCTGACGGCATGGGTCGTATAACCCAGGGCTGCCAATCTTCGCATGGCATCCGGACACCCTTCCGGAATCACGACATGCTTCCCGATACAGACCGCGTTGCAGGCGAACCGCACCGCCTCTTCTTCTGAAACCGCGATCCTGCGCGATTCGGGAAAATGTTCCATGATCGCCGCTTGACCATGCTGCGTGAAAGCGCCAGGGAACCAGATCACCTCGTCTCCGGACAGGGGACAGAAACAGGTATCGAGATGATAGAACCGCGGGTCCACGAGCTCCAGCGGAAGGATGTCGCGTCCAGCCAGCGATCCCAGGAATGGGTAGGCGCGGAGGTCGCTCCGTTGACTGTGCCCGCCGAACCACACGTCTTCGGTTCCTAACAAATCCCCGGCGCCTTCGAAGAAGAGACCCGTCGGAAGACGCATGATTTCATACCCATGATCCCGAAACCACCGCTCGAACTGCTTTTCCTCTGGCCGGCGTTCCCGATAGCGAAATTGGCTGAGGACCACCGTCCGCCCCACTACCACGCCCGCGTTGGCGGTAAAGACCATATCCGGCAGGTCCCTCGCCGGCTCCATCCGTTCGAGCATCGCACCGCAATCCTTCTCCAGCACTGCCATCAGAGCATCCCATTGGACCCGCGCGACATGCGGATTGGCCGCTCGTTCCACGCGCATCCAGGGATTGATTTCATACGCGATCTGATAATGGTCCGGAGAGCAAACAAGAAGGTGGGCAGGGCGGCCGTGGAGGGAAACGGGTTGGCGTGCCATCGTCGCCACCTCCACTCAAGCAGTATACCACAGGGAGGCTTTTTTCTCACCAGGACTCAGTGCGGCCCTTTCCGCTTCTGATGCCCGTCATGCATCCCGCCTCCAGGGGATTCCTCCACGCCGACTTTGTGCCGGAAGACTAATTCTCCTCCATACCAACCTTGCAGGCCCAACAGCGACGCGCCGCCGAGACTGAGCGCGAGCGGCATGAGCGTGCCGCCTCCCGGAAGGGGTGTCCCCCAGTTATGCAGCGCAAAATTGATGCCGTAGAGCAGCAGCAACCCCAGACCGACCACCAGGTGCGTGGTGCCGGCGTTCCAGGCAGCAGGCATCTCCTTCTTGATCGCCAGAAAATCAGGAAGGCCCGTCACCACCGCGCCGAGGTTGCCAACCAGCCCCAGCGCGATGCACCAGAAGGCCATCCGAAACCAGAACGGGTCGCTGGTGAACACGTAGGCCGCATCGGCGACGAGAGCGGCCGTATAGAGCCCGATCGGAAGCCCCACGATCATGACATGGATGGGATGGCCGGCGATTTGCAGGTGACTCTTCATCGTTCCCCCTCCTTTGGCAAGAGTGGCGTGGCTTTAATCTTGGCTTCGTTCCGTTGGCGAAGTAGATTTGTCATCCTCAAAAGCGATTGGCAGTCCACGCTGATTTCTGAGATCTTCTATCTTGTTCAAGGGTTTTTCGAGTTGCCGCTTCCGGGTGGTCGTGAGAGCTTCGTATTCCTTCATGACGTCCTCGATTTTTCGGCCCAGGAGATCGAACTTGCTTGCAAATTCATCCCACTGCTTCTTGAACGCTCCGAATAACGACAAGATCTCATTGGAGGTTCGCTCCAACGCAAAATTGTCAACGGCTTGGCGAACGACCGCCAGCACCGCAAAGAGCGTGATGGGCGAACAGAACACGACCTTGTTCCGGATTCCCTCATCGAGAATCGAGCTGTCTTGCTCGTGGATGAAGGCATAGATCTGTTCATTGGGGATGAACAGGAGGACATAGTCCACCGTATTGGATTCGGCATCGATGTATTCGCGCGTGGTAATTTCCTTGACTCTGGCTCTTGCGTCTCGAAGAAAGTCGCTCCGGAATTTTGCTTTCTCTCCATCAGAGTCGGTTTCCAGGAACCGAATATAGTTGTCCAAAGGAAATTTGACGTCCATATGAAGCTTGAGACTCTTCGGCAACAGGAAAGTGAAGTCTGGCCGCGATCCGACCCCTTCAATCGTTTTTTGCTTCAGATAATTCACGTTCTCGATGAATCCGGCCAGCCGCAGAACGTCCTCTGCCATCCGCTCCCCCCATTGGCCCCTGGCTTTCGTGCTCGAGAGCGCTTCACGCAAACTGTTGGTCGTTTGCAGGAGCGCTTGCGTCTGCTGACCGGCTGTTTGCAATTGACCGGCCAGTTGCCCGAACTTTTCTGACCGGTCTTTCTCCAGGTCTTTCATCAGCGTGGACACGTTTTCCAGCTTGGCGGTCATCTGCTGCAATTGCTGATCAATCAGCGCTTTCTTTTTGTCCAGTTCGTTCGCATCGCCTTCCCTGGCTGAATCCAGCTTCGCCTTGGCCAAACTCAGGAAAAGGTCCTTGGCAGTCTTGGCCTGGACCAGCCTCAAGACAAATGCCGCAGCCAAGCCCACTAGGAACCCGACCACCAACGTCAAAAGAATCAGAGTAGTAGTCGTCATACCTGCACTTCCATGGCCTTACTCTAACCTTTCCCGGAAGAGGACACCAGTCTATTCCCGCCGGAGGACCGGTAAGGGTTTTTGGCCGAGAATGCGGTAGGTCGAGAGGAGGCCGACGAGGATCGTCCCTATGATCGTCCCGCCGACGCCCCAGGCCAAGGCTTCGGGCTGGAAGAGCCATTTTACGTCCAGAATCCAATGGCCCACACCCCAGGCCAGCGCCACGGCCAGACCGGTCCCGATCACGCCGGCCGCGGCGCCGAGCAAGGCGTATTCCACCGCGAAGGTCTGAGCAATGGCTCTTCGTGTCGCTCCCACTGCTTTGAGAATCATCGCTTCATAGATGCGCCGAAAGCGCGTGGCGGCCAAGGCGCCGGCGAGGACGATGGCCCCGGCGAGGATGCTTAATCCCGCCATGAAGCGGATGACCAGGCTGATCCGATCCACCACCCGCGCCACGGAATCCAACACATCCCGAATGCTGATCGCCGAGACATTGGGAAACGCGGCGATCACCGCGCGCTGCAGCGGGACCTCCTCCTTAGGATCTATGCGGGCCGTTGCGACGTAGGTCATCGGCGCGCCATCGAGCGCCCCCGGCTCGAAAATGAAGTAAAAATTCGTGGACATGTTCCCCCACTCCACCTTCCTGATGTTGACCACCTTGCCGGAGACCTTGGCGCCCTGGATGTCGAACTCCACGGTCGAACCGATATCGAGCCCCAGACGACGCGCCGCTTCTTCTTCGACGGAGACCCGCGGCTCACGCGAGGGCTCGACGGCATTCCACCAGTCCCCCTTCGTCACCACATTGTCCTTGGGAAGATCCTTGAGAAAAGTCAGCACATATTCGCGAGTGAAGTACCAGCCGTGCTCGCGTTCCTCGTAGTTCTCCCTGCCAATCGGCTGCCCGTTCAAGGCCCAGAGCCTCGATCGCACGAGCGGCGTGAGCCGCGCTTCAGCGTGGCCGCGCTCCGCCAGCAATCGCGCGAACGCGTCCTGCTGGTCCGGCTGGATGTCAATGAAGAAGAAGGACGGCGCGTTGGTCGGGATGTTCTCGCCGATCTCCCAGAGGATGTTCCGTTCAACCAGATGGATCGCCAGGATTACCATCACGCCGACTCCGACCGAAACCAAGATGGTCTTCACCTGGCTGCCGGGACGATAGAGATTGGCCAGCCCTTGGCGCCAAGCCAACGGTCTCCATCGTGGAAGCCGTCTGGCCAGCCGCGCCACCATCCAGGCCGCTCCCTGCAGCAGACCCAGCGCGGCGATGAGCGTGCCGATGAACAGTCCAGCTGCACGCCACGAGCCGGCCTGCCACAACGCAAGCCCCGCCAGGGCCAGCGCCAGCAGCCCGCTGGCGACCCAGGCCGATCTTCCGGCGGACCCGCTCGGCTCCTCCGTCACGTCACGACGGAAAATCAGATTCGGCCGCACATGCCGCACGTCCAGCAGCGGCCAGAGAGCAAACAGGATCGTCGTCAACAAACCCATCGCCACGCCACGCACGAACGGCAGCAGGGCGAACCGGAATTCCAACTCGATCGGAAGCCAGGTCTTCATGAGGGGAGGCAAGAATATTTGTAGCCCCGCGCCCAAAGCCGCCCCAGCCAGACTCCCCAACAAGCCCAGCAACAACGTCTGCGTCAGGTAGACCAGCAGGATCGTCCGGGATTCCGCGCCGACAGCTTTCAGCACGGCAATGGTTTCGAGCTTCTCGTTCAGAAAGGCCCGTACGCTGCTGGCCACGCCGATCCCGCCGACCATCAGCGCGATGAGCCCGACCAGCCCCAGGTACATCGTGAGCTGGCGGAGGAAGCGCCGAAGCATCGGCTGCGCTTCCTGATACGTGCTCACCCGCACCGTCTTGTCCGGGAACGTGGAGGACAGCTCAGCCTGAACGGCGCGCGGGCTCACAGACTCAGGCAGCTTCAGGAGGTGCCTGTGTGTCACCCGGCTGCCCGGCTGGATGAGCTGGGTCGCCGCGAGGCCTTGCTGTGACATCAGCACGCGCGGGCCGAAGCTGAAGGCCCCGGCCGCCCGGTCCGGCTCCTTCTTCAACAGACCGGCAATCCTGAACTCCGTGCGGCCGATCTTGAGCGTGTCTCCGACTTTGAGATCGAGGCGGATTAATAAGGTCTCCTCGGCCAAGACATTGTTACCGGTGAACAGAGTCGCCAACGCCTGTTCCGGCTCAGCCCGCAGCTTCCCGTAAAACGGATAGCCCGGCTCCACCGCCTTCAGCTCCACGAGCTGCGTGCCGGTCCGAACCGCGGCCATCGCCACCAGCTCGCTCAGATGCATGCGGGCGATCCCGCGGCCGTCGAATCCATGGAGAACCGCCTCCGCCTCCGCCGTCAACGGACGCGTCGTTCTCAGCTCCACATCAGCCGCCATGAGGCTGCGGGCCTCACGCTGAATAGCCCGATCCATGTTCGCGGCAAAGAGCCCGACGCCCACCAATGCGGCCACGCCGAGCGCGATGCAGATGAAGAAATAGGTGAAGTGCCGCCAGGCCGCACGGGTCTCCCGCCAGGCCATGCGGAGAGCGAAGGCTCTCACGGAAGCGCTCCGGGAGCGCGCTGTTGCAGTTCATCCGAAATGATCCGCCCATCGCGCAGGCAGACAATCCGCTCGGCATGCGCTGCCAGCGCGGGATCGTGCGTAACCAGGACTAGGGTGCTGCCATGGTCCTGGTTCAACCGAATGAGCAGATCAATCACCTGCTTCCCGGTCACCGTGTCCAGATTGCCGGTCGGCTCGTCGGCGAGCAAGATTGCGGGGTTGTTCGCAAACGCTCGCGCGACGGACACTCGCTGCTGCTCGCCTCCGGAGAGCTGCGCCGGATAGTGATGCCGGCGCGACCCGAGTCCGACAGCCCCCAACAGCGCGTTCGCCTTGCTCTCCGCTTCCGAATCGCCGGCCAGCTCCAGTGGAACCGCGACGTTCTCCTGCGCGGTCAGGGTCGGAATCAAGTGAAAGGACTGAAAGACATAGCCGATCTTTCGCCGGCGCAGGCGCGCCAACTCGTCTTCGGACAAGTTCGTGATCTCTTGCCCCTCCAGTGAGATGGTCCCGGAAGTAGGCGCGTCCATGCCGGCGATCAAACCCAGCAGGGTGGATTTTCCGCTCCCGGACGGCCCGACGATGGCGACAAATTGCTTGGCAGGCACATCGAGCGCGATGTCATCCAAGATGGACACCTCGCGGCCGCCGCTGGTGAGCCGCATCGAGAGGTTGCGGATTGCAATCACGCCCCCTATTATACAGAGAAGCATGGATTATTTATTGAGAGTCATCGCTCTCGCCGCATTTCTGGCCGCCGGCGTCGGGGCCTGCGATCAACAGATCGGCAAGCCCGCGCCGAAAATCCAAGGCACGAGCGTCGACGCGCGGCCTGGCACGAAATCCCCGCCGCCATCCAACGCCGCGCCACACCCGGAGGAACGGATTCTCGTCGCATTCGGCGACAGCTTGACCGCAGGGCTGGGAGTGTCGTCAGAGGAAACGTATCCCGCCCGCCTGCAGGCGAAACTCCTGCTCTCCGGCTATCGGTATCGCGTCATCAACGCCGGTGTCAGCGGCGACACCACAGCGGGTGGTCTCCGCCGAGTGGAGTGGGTGCTGAAGAGCAAACCGGACGTCGTGATCTTGGAGCTGGGCGCTAACGACGGCTTGCGTGGCCTCAACCTCGCACAGACACGTGCCAACCTGGAACAGATCATCCAGCGCCTCCTGGC
>WNFE01004671.1_pt1 | contig 10260 bp, 11 predicted proteins | sample 5400451 | NCBI WGS metagenome assembly WNFE01 (sample SAMN13153344, study PRJNA577476) | soil metagenome | isolation source: 200 cm saprolite under Douglas fir tree site 2 hole 2 | place: USA:California | collected 2015-04-18 | reverse complement strand
AAGGTCTGAGTTCTGCTGTGCAGGATGCTTTCTGGCTCGCCTGCGCGGCCCTTGTTCTGGCTTTCATCGCCGTTTGCTTTCTCCGTACCCAGAAAGCCGTTGCTTCTCAGGAAAAGGCGAGACTGATTGAGCAGGAAGCGAAAACGGCAACCAGTGTATGGCCGGTTGAATAGGCCTGTAAGTGCCATTTTGACGAGAAAGGGCGACGTGCCAGAGAACTGAGGCTGGGTTTGATGTGCAGTAACTCTAGAGGCTGTTGTAGTTTTTTTGAACAGGTACGCTTTACGGAGATTGGCACCCTCCATCAGCACTCCCGCAGCAAGCCACTACTCTTCATTTGCCCCTACACGTTCTTCCAGTGTCAGTCCCCCATGCAGACGTGCCAAGGGGAGATTTTGCAAATCCACCTGGCGGAGATCAGCAGCGCGCACGTCCAACCCTTCACGTCCACGTTGGCTAGTATCTTTCCAATCGACCGGTCCACGTCCATTCTCATGGGTGGCTAGGAGCCACTCTACATCGGCTCGACTCAACTTGACACCCTTGAAAGGATAGATTCCCTGCTCAATGTTGGATATGATTGCCCGATACAGGGCAAGTTGCTTCTGACGTCCGGCATCGATCTCGGGTTCAGTGCGCCATGGCTGCCCCATCTGCTGCCATTCGTGAGTTGGCTCCCCTCGTTCGGACATAGGCACTCCTTTTCAAAGGCATCAGGCATCCGAAGGACCAGCATACCACCCTGTCTGCTGAGCCCATTCGTCTGCCTGAGCTATGACATTCCAGATAAATGGCCCTTTGGCCTCGGTGTAGGTATGGCGATCCTGGACCCGAGGAAATTGCTGCGCCAGATCGATTTTCAACTCGGCATATCGTGCAGCAACATCTGGGTGTGTTCGCAGGTAATCACGAAAGAGAAGTGCAAACTGTTCGCTGAAGCTGCCTGCTCGCCGAACGTGAATGTGCGTTCGGCGCTGTCCCGGTTTTTCACGGAAGTACCGTTGCGTACGATCCGGGTTATCAGCGCGAAAAATATATCCAAGACCCTCCAATGGAACACGGTAGGCATGGATGGGCTCGAATTCGGCCACAGAGATTTGGATATCAATGATCGGTTTGGCAGCAAGTTGAGGAACCGCTGTCGATCCAATGTGGTCAATGCGAAGAGCAACCGTTCCGTGGGCGTTGCGCAACGGTATTGCCAGTTGCTCAAAGAGGTGAGGCCAGGTAGCATCATACGGGACAATCCAGACAGGATCTCCTGCTTTCATTGAAAGAGACATACAGTATTTCCTGTAAAGCAAACAATTACATCTTGACCACAGAGCACCTGTTCTTTGGAAGAAACCCCTTGGTAGCAGGCAATGGAGATCTCCCAAATGATATCTTATCCGGTTTTGCTTGTCCAGGCAATATTGCCCGATGGCGTGGGATCATGTACCGTTCGCACCAATACCTCCAAACACACGCTCGCCTTCCCCGATTTTCCGCTGCTCGAGACCGCGTCTGGTTTCCCCTCCCACAGTGATGTGCTCCAGTACCTGCGCGATTACGCCGCACACTTCGGCCTGCACACCTATCTCCACCTGAACACCATGGTGGAATCGGTCGAGTCGGCTGCGAAGGGGAAGTGGATGGTATATGCGCGCACGGGAGAACAGGTTTCGACCGAGACCTTTCATGCCGTGGTCGTGTACAGCGGTCGCGACCGCTCTCACCAACTGGTGCACCCGCCTGGTTCCGAAACGTTTGCGGGCAGGATCCTGCACAGCAGCAGCTACAAGGGGCCGGAGGAGTTTGCGGGCAAGCGGATCGTCGTGGTCGGGGTAGGCAGTAGCGGCGTGGATATCGCCACCGAACTGAGCAGGGTGGCAGATCGCCTTTACCTGAGCACCGAGCATAGCACCTGGTTCATCCCGCGCTACGTGCTCGGCCGGCCCTACGACCACCAGTTGACGCGCCTCGCGCAGCGGCTGCCCTATCGCCTCCGTCTGTTCCTCTTCTCTCGCCTGCTGTTGTTTGAATACAGGCGGATGGGAGTCACGCCCCGTCAACCGCAAGCGCGGGGATTGCCGCTGCCCTCTTCGATCTCTGGAGTGCCCGGCTCACGCCCTGCACTGATCTCTTGCAACGCATCCAATCCGGCGCTCTTCACCAGAGCGGTGCAGAACAAATCGATTACTTTGCTGAGTTCAGTCTTCAAGACCCTTTCGCCAATACGTATGAGGGAACAGGAGAACTCAATGCTGATTTCTTTTTACGTTCAGGACAAACGGTGTTCAAAACCGAGATCTTCTCGTTTCTGCCGCGTCCAGGTGTCTCCTACACACTTGTAGCCCGCCTTGGCACTTCTGGAATCACCTATGATCCTCTCCAATTCACGTTCTAGCTGGAGCTTTGTGTGTTTGTCATAGAAAAAGGCTCTCAGCTCTAGAAGCGTAATGGACGTGCAGGAAGAACCTGACTCGCCAGTACACCACCTACAACAATCGAACATGCTTGTAGTTTGACCCATAAAATGCGTCAGCATCTTGCTTCAGAGAGCAAAATGGAGTACTCTTTCAACAGATGAGCAATAAGAAGAAGTTCCTGGTAAGGCCTCGAAAGGGGAAATCAGGTGGACAGGTGTCAGTATGGCTACGAGAAAAGCGGCGCATGACCGAAGTACGCATGGACACGCTTTTCGCCAGAGATTATGACGAACATTGGGGCTCTATCGACCATACACATCGTGATATGCTGAACCGATTTCTACATATGTGCCCTCTGCATTGTACTATTCTCGATGCAACCTGTGGTACGGGAAAATACTGGTCGATCATCCTTGCAAGTGGCCGGTCTGTAATCGGGATAGATCAATCACAGCACATGTTATTGAAGGCACGGGCCAAACATCCCAACGTTCAGGTCGAGAAATTGGGTCTACAGGAAATGCACTTTACAAGCGCTTTCGATGGTATTAACTGCGTTGATGCGATGGAGTGTGTCTTTCCAGAAGATTGGCCTCTTGTCCTGGCACATTTCCATCGAGCATTGAAGATCAAAGCGTATCTCTATTTCACCGTTGAAGGTACCTCCGAGGAAGACCTTCGCAGCGCGTTTATCGCCGGCAAGCAACTAGGACTCCCGCTCATTGAGGGTGAACATGCGCATGAAGGCGGCTATCACTACTATCCTTCTCTTGAACAGGTGAGGCGGTGGACGCAAGAAGCACCGTTTGATATGCTTGCGGAAGCTGAGGAGGATGAATATTATCATTTTTCTGGTTCGTAAGAGGTGATTTCTCCTCATGGGCTACGCAAGCGTCACCGCTCTCCTTCTCTCCAATACCCTCATCCCTACGGATTTCGATAGCACCTCTTCCAAACGCAGGCCGGCAGGAAGAAGCAACACCTGAGTGGCAAGCATGGGATTCATTTTCAATGGAGACATGAGACCTGGATATTTTCGTGAACGTTCTTGTATGATATCCCTTCTGACGAGATCACGGAGAGTGCAACAGAGTCGGGCTTTTGACCCATTTTAACGGCGTAAACTGACCACGCACTCGTGTGAGAGCATGCATGGCGTTGGAGTGAGAGAAATGCCAAAGGATCGTACCATCATCCATATCGACATGGATGCCTTTTATGCGGCGATCGAACAGCGAGATCAGCCGGAATTGCGTGGTCGAGCAGTGATCGTCGGTGGGTCTCCTGATCGGCGAGGCGTCGTTGCGAGCTGTTCCTATGAGGCTAGACAGTTCGGGATTCACTCCGCTATGCCTTCCAGGACAGCTTTCAGGCTGTGCCCCCAGGCGGTTTTTCTCCCGGCGCGTTTCGAGTTCTATCGTGACGTCTCCGCTCACCTCATGCAGATCTTCCGTACCTTCACCGACCTGGTGGAGCCGCTGTCCCTGGACGAAGCGTATCTGGACGTGACCCAGCGCACCCACAACTGGGAAGAGGCCACCCTGCTCGCTCAGGCAATCAAACAGCAGATTCGGGAGCGCACGCAGCTCACCTCATCTGCAGGGGTCTCCTATTGCAAGTTCCTGGCGAAACTCGCCTCAGATGCCAACAAACCTGATGGTCTCACAGTGATCTCCCCGGAGCAGGCCACGACCTTTCTTGATGCACTACCGATCGAGAAATTCTTTGGCGTAGGCAAGGTGACAGCAGCAAAGCTCAGGGAGTCGGGAATAGCAAAGGGGGCCGATCTCAAGCGTCTGGGCGAAGAGCGTCTGCGTGCCCTCTTTGGGAAGCAAGGAAGTCAACTCTACCACTATGTGCGCGGCGAGGACGACCGGCCAGTCGAACCTACACGGGAACGCAAGTCGGTTGGGAAGGAGGTCACCTTCGAGCGCGACCTCGTGGACCGCGAGCGCATGGTAGAGGTCTTGGAGCAACTCGCCAAGCAGGTGGAACATCGCCTGGTCGAACTCGATCTGCGAGGGAGGACCCTCACGCTCAAGGTCAGATGGAGCGATTTTCAGCTCAACACGCGGAGCGTTAGCCGCTCGCGAGGGTTCCAGGACGCACAGGTGATGATGCCTGTTCTGCGCACGCTGCTGGCTCACCTGGATAGCAGGAACAGGCCTGTTCGCCTGCTGGGCGTCTCGGTGTCCAACCTCTTGTCCAAAGATGAGATACAGCGAACCGGGCAGGCCACTGCGCTTACTCTGTGGGACATGGAGTAATTCCTCCAAAGAGCAGCAATGTGTGTCAGAGGACTCATTGACCTCTCCATTGCTCGTGTGACACAGCACTCGTTTCGGACCGTCATGCTTGACTACACCCTGGCCTCTCTCAAAGGGGTCGTTCTACAGAAAACAGCGGTCATGTGCCTCATCCATGATACGCAGGAAGCCAGGGTCAATGACCTGTACAAAGTCGCGCGGCACTATATCGACCTGGATAGGAGCGAGTCCCAGGCGCTTGGGCGCTTGTCGAGCAGGTTGAGCGCCTCACGGAAGGGATTGCTCACGAGGTTTTCGCGTTCATGGGTGACTATGAACACGCCGAATCGCTCGAGGCACGACAGGCACACGACGCCGACCTCCTTGAATGTCTGATACAGACGTGCCAATACCAAGCGCAGGGCTACGTCGAAGTCCAGGACTGGATCGATAGTTGCAGAGCGAGCTTGCACACGGAAGCTGCCCGGAACCTCGCTGATGCATGTTTTGTGTAAACGCTATACTGATAGAGGCTCATCCTAAGACTTGGGGAATAGTGCCTGTTTGCTGTCTTGATTGATACTCAGTGATATACTCCTAGAAAGATGCCAGGAAGGTACTCCCGCTTTTCAGGAGGATGATGGCGATGGAAAGGTCCCCGTTTCTGCCCTTACCCGAAGGGATGGTCATTGGCCAGGTGGAAATCACCGCAGCTCAGCTCACCGTAGAAGTGATCTCCACACAGCCGTTTGCCCGCTGTCCTGAGTGTGGGCGTCTCTCCGATCATGTCCATTGTCAGTACCAGCGCACCGTCCACGATGCGCCGTGTGGAGGCCGCAACGTGGTTCTCCGACTCCTGGTACGCAAGTTTGCTTGCTGGACAGCCACATGCCCACGCAAAGTCTTTGCCGAACGTTTTCCAGATTTCGTCCGGCCTTGGGCACGAGTGAGCAATCGTCTCCTGGAGGAGTTAAAAGCCCTGGGGCTCTCTGCCAGTGCTGAGGTCAGTGAGCGCCTGGCTCCACGATTGGGGATGCAGGTCAAGGCCCCAACACTCCTGCGCTATCTTCGCGCCATTCCTTCCCTCTCTGATGCGCCGGTGCGAGTGTTAGGGATTGATGACTTTTCCATGAGGCGTGGGGAGAGCTACGGAACCATTTTGGTCGAGTAAGATAATGCCAGTGGCATTCCTGGTACCAGGAACCCAGGGAAGTAGGCATTTCAGATGGTTTTACCGCCTCTGTTTACAACAGTCGCTTTGAGATCGTTAAACAGAGAACCAGGTGGGAAAGTGGAGGATATATGACAAAGATCCAACGGATCAAAGGCCAACCAGGTACCCCTTACGAAGTCATGTTCGTTGATCAGTACGGTCACCTCATTGTTGCGCTCACGGAGTGGTATCGGTTACGTTCCTCGCAAGGCCCGACGAGCACGCGAGATACGTACCTCTCCTGCCTGCTTCCTTTCTTCGTGTTCCTGAGTGAAAAAGGGTGTGCTTGGAACGCTGAACCCTCGCAGTTGCGACCCATCCTCATCAACTTTTACCGGGAACGCTTCTGCTGCCTAGTTCGACCAGAGAGAGGGCAAGAGCGTGTGGCCGTTCTCCCCACACGTGATACTCCCCTGCAGGAGAGCACCCTTCAGGTCTTTCGGTCGGCGCTTCGCGATTTTTACCTCATCATGAAAGATGAGCGGCTGTATGCCTTTCCCAATCCACTGACCTCCGACACCCTCCTCTCCCTGAAACGTCTGCATGATCAAGCCATTGCTAACGCTGGTGCCCCTGATCATGCAGGCATTCGCGGGGAAATGCATGAGCGTTCACGACGACACCCGACGGCTTTCATTCGCTATCCCAAGGCCAGGGAGTGGAAACCTGATCTGCGCAAGGAGTTAGGAGATGTCCGATCTGGTATCCATACGATTCTTGACGCCATGATGGAGAGCCCAGAGATCTCTTGCCGAGAGAAAATCATTCTCGAATTGCTCAGAAACACGGGTGCTCGGCTCCATGAGGTGGTTTTGCTTACCGTGGGCGGCTACCGGAACCAGGGGATTGCTGGTCAGGCGCAGATCGTGAGCAAGGGAAGTCTGGGACGCGAGGTCAAAACCATCTACTTCACTCACCATCCTCGCGTGATGCGACTTTTGACCCGCTATCTCGAACAGATTCGCCCTGGGTGGGATACACAAGGACGAAGCAGGCTCGACGTGATGGAGGACAGGGAACCGCTCTTTCTCACCGAGCGGGGAACCCCCTATTCCGTCAAGAGTTTTTACTACCACTGGTACAAGCACTACCCGTCCTTCCGTTCGCTCTGTCCGGTGACCTTTTCTCCGCATGATATCCGACATTTGTTCATTACCGAATTTCTCATCATGCTACGCCAAGCATGTGGAGCAGGGACGGATCATTTTGACACCGAACGCTATCAGCGCGAGCGAGAAGCCTTCGGAAGCACGATCATGGGATGGCAGAGTCCTCATACCATCGATGTGTACGATCATTCTCGCGATGGAGAGCAGACCCTGCAGGTGCTCGCTTTGATGCAACAACGTCTTGCAGAACGACACTATCTTCCTGCACGTGCTCCAGAAGCTGATGGGTCGCCTCCTCCTCAAACAGAGGCCATTCCCACAGCGAAGCAACCTCTGCTCCCAGCAGAAGAAGACACACTCTGGTTACACGACGCAGAAACCCTGGCCTGGATCAAAAAGATGCAGCAGCAAAATCAATGATGATGAAGAAAGAAGGACCACAGCGTTTATGGAACTCCTTACCGCCACGACTGAAAATGTGCAGGAGGTACTGCAACACGCGCCCCAGGATCGGTACGCTTTCAGTAACCCCGCTGAACGAAGCAAACATATTCGTCTCTTTTTCGCCTGGCTACCACCCGTTTTGCGTGATGCTCCAGGCATCGAGTGGGACCAGCTCCCTGGTCAGGTGATGGGACATCTGGTTCGCTCTGTGGCAGATCATCCCGATGCGATCCCCATTGCACTGGCTGTTGGCTGTGCTGCGCATGCTATGAAGAGAAATACCCTGGTGCATGTCAGTTCAATGTTACTCACTTTGTGCCGGTGCCTACGTGCCCATTACGGGATGACCCAGATCTCACAACTGCAAGGGCGTGAAGTGTGGATGCGTTTTGTCACTGGGCGGCAACTTGCTGCTGGAGAAGTACGACTGCTCACGAGCTACGCTTCTGTGGCTGGCGGTCACCTGCGAACCTACCTTGAAAACCTGGACGAGCGGCACCGCCTGGTCCTGGAACCATATACCTTTCCTCCACTGCCAGCTCGTTTTCTTGAGCGCCATGCCCAACACAGAGCAACCGTTCTCGCTGCCCAAACTCGTCGGAAAGAACAAAGTGATGTGCTCACTCCCTTACTGCCGTTGCTCATTGAGGTGGCACAATTCCGTAAGCAGGCCATGGAGCGCCTGTACACAACATTTTGTGGCCTTCGCGATCAAGCTCAGGCAGGTGCAATATCCCTCCCGCATCCGTTCCAGTACGTGGATCGTGCATTTTCCATCACAGAGGATGCTCCGACCATTGCAGCAGTCTCCTTAGTGGAGCGACCCGTCACACTCAATCTGACGTTGTGGAATCGTGACGCCTGGGTAGTAGCCCACCCGGAGTTGTATGGACGCTGTACACACTGGCAAAGGAAGCGACAACTGTTCGCCTATGCGCGCGGCGCGGAAACTTACTTTCTTCAGTACGAAGGTTGCCCCTCCGATTTACTGTGGTGCGGCGATATCCTGACGAACTGGCCAATGTTGCCTGTTTCTTCCTCCTCAAATGGAGAGGAAGAAGGACAGACAAGATTGTGGCAGACCTTGCGGCCAGGGCTGCTGGCCCCGCCAAAACGCAGCAGTGTCTGGTTTCGTCATGCCATGTCTACTGGAGCTCTGTTGTTTGAGCCAGAAGCATTGTACCGGGGAGTGTTGTATGCGACCGCGCTGGCAACGCTGGCCTTGACCAATGGAAGTCGCGTGAGTGAGTTGTTACAGATCAGTGCGACGCGCTTTGAGACGATTGTGGTGGATGAGATCAAACAGCAGCTGCCCGACTTTCCGCAAGATCGGCCTGCTCGTCCAGAAGCTGTTGCCTAAGGGTTACACGCAAGAAAGCGAACGCCAGTTGTTTCTGATCGGTGAGATGGCCGGGCGACACCTGCGAGAAATTGGGCAATTGCTCGAAGCTACCCATGGGGGGGTCATTCCTGTCGTTCAGCCCACCAGAAGCACGAAGTCAGAAGATTTGGTTTCAGAACCCTATCTGTTTCAGTGGGGAGCCAGTGCCGATGGTCGGCTTGGCCTGCTCGACCCTGGGGATGTGGGATTACTCCTGCGTTTTCTTTTTCATGGGATCACCCTTACCACCAGGACAGGGAAACCGATACGCATTGCTGCGCATGTACTTCGTCATGTTCTAGCAACCCATGCAAGAACTGTCCAGAATGTTCCCGCCGAAGCCGTAGCTTACCTGCTGCATCATCGGATCACTCTCTCAGGATCAACACAGGCTCTGACGGTGCCACAGGCCACTGCGTACTACAGCCGCTTGCCAACAGCGCAGGTGCTTGCGCTCCTCTTTGAGGCGCAATCGACCTTGACCCCCTCTCTTGAACGGACCTATCTGCAAGCGCCTTCTCCCCGGACACTGGAGCAGATGGATGAGGCTTTGCGCCAGATCTTCGAGCAATGGAGTCTCCTTGGCCCAACCGTCCTGGGATTTTGCAGTGCAGGATTGTGCGTTCGTCCCAACAACCGCGCACTGTGCTTGGGCTGTCGGTTTCTCGTTCCCCACTACAGCAATCTGACACACGCTCTCACCTGGCGCAAGCTCTATGCCCTGCACACAGAGCAGCACGAAGCCCATGGACATACCGTCGATGCCAAGCAGGCGCAACAGATGATCCAGTACCTGGATGATATCATCACCATGATGCAGATCCAAATCAGGGCCCGGCAAGACGGCGGGTATTTACCGTTTGCAGACACCGTTCTGCTTCATATCAATCACGGAGAGAAAGAAGATGACAGAGACGCCCAGTCCCTCTGAAGATCGTTATGCCCACTTGCGTGACTATGCAGCGAGGCAAAAGCAGGCGACAGTGGATCGATTGAACCAGGCTATTACGCAACTGGAGCAGGAAAAACGTCCGGTCACGACCTTTACCATCAAAGGGGTCAGCGGTCTCGACTACATGGCCTATTATCGCAATGCTGAGGCCCTGGCGCTCTTTCGCCGCCACAGCACCTACTTACACAAGGAGCGGCAGAAAAAGCAGTCGAAGCGGAGAGGCGCGCCTCGCCGCTCCTCCGGACAACAGGAAGCCATGGTCTCATCGCGTGATCCACTGCTCAATTACACAAAGCCTCGCCTGGTCACTGAATTGCGTACGGCACGCGCCAGGCGTGATCAAATGGAGCAGCAGTATCAAGCCCTCCTGCAAGAACATATGCAATGTGGGCTGGCTATCGCTCGTTTGGAGACCCAACTGGCCGAGCATCTGGCTTTTCTGGAGCGATTTCGCTCATCTTTACAAAAAGAGGAACATGGGCCACAGAGTTAGTCAAACTAACA